>Ga0079223_10000586_pt1 | contig 19302 bp, 15 predicted proteins | sample Stecom2011_FD_75072 | JGI IMG/M metagenome (GOLD analysis project Ga0079223, IMG submission 75072) | Agricultural soil microbial communities from Utah to study Nitrogen management - Steer compost 2011 | ecosystem: Environmental > Terrestrial > Soil > Agricultural land | place: USA: Utah...
CTGCCGGCAACTACATCCATCGCATGGTTAATCACTTCGCGCATCAGATTGGTGTTGTGGTATTTCAGCAAGGCCGATGGCACCGCTGGCCGAACACCGCGATCGAGCATACCTGAGGTGAGCAGGCGCGCAGCATCCATCATATAGGTATAGCCTGCGATAGGCTCCAGAGCTTCCTGGACGCCCTCAAACTGGCTGATAGAGCGGCCAAACTGTTCCCGTGTGTATGAGTAAGAGCCTGTGGCAAGGCTGGCCACCTTACCTGCACCCGTAGCCAGCGCCGGCAGGGAGATGGAGCGGCCGATAGACAGGCACTCCAGCAGCATGGTCCAGCCTTTGCCGAGCATCTCCTGGCCGCCGATTACCTGACCCATGGGGATGAACACATCGTTACCCCAGGTTGGGCCGTTCATGAACACCGTGTTCATTGGCAAATGACGGGTTCCGGCGTGCACGCCCTCAGTTTCGCGGGGCACCAGTACGCAGGTTACGCCAATTTCTTCACTTTCACCGAGCAGTTTGTCCGGATCATAAACTTTGATGGCCAGGCCAATCAGCGTCGCTACCGGAGCCAGCGTGATATAGCGTTTGTTCCAGGTAACTTTCAGACCAAGCACTTCCTTGCCTTCCCATTCCCCTTTGCAAACGATGCCTTTGTCTGGAATTGCTCCGGCATCTGAACCGGCGACGGGGGAGGTCAGTGCGAAACACGGAACGTCTTCGCCGCTGGCCAGCCGGGGTAAATAGTGCTGTTTTTGTTCTTCTGTACCGTAGTGGGTAAGCAGTTCTCCGGGCCCAAGAGAGTTTGGCACCATAACCGTCACCGCGGCGGATACGCTGCGAGTGGAGATTTTCATAACGATTTCAGAGTGCGCGGTGTTGGAAAAGCCCAGTCCGCCGGCTTCTTTGGAGATAACCAGTCCGAAAAAGCCTTTCTCTTTGATAAATTTCCAGACTTTATCGGACAGGTCGTACTGTTCCTGGGTGATTTTCCAGTCATCCAGCATGGCGCACAGCTTTTCTACGGGGCCATCGATGAATGCCTGCTCTTCGTCAGACAGCTTTGCCGGCCTGGCATTCAGCAGTTTGTTCCATTCTGGCTGGCCGGAAAAGAGTTCACCATCCCAGTCTACAGAGCCGGATTTCAGAGCCTCAGATTCGGTAGACGACAGTTTGGGCAGTCGGCCGCGAACCCAGTTAAGTAATGGGTGGCTGAGTTTATGGAGTCGGAACTGATTCGGCAGCACAAGAATCAGAGCAAGTGCCAGTAGTACACCGCCACACAGAATACTGAAGATGTGCCATTCGTCCTGAAATAAGCCGGCGACAGTAGCAATGACCATAATTGCGGCAGCGGCTTTGCCGCCAATGCCAAGATAGATCAGCACCAGTGCACTGATCAGCAAAAGCAGGACACTCATAGCCAGACCTCCGTATCATGAAAGAAATTAATCGAATTCGTCGTTAACCTTCGACCAAAGTTTGTCTGGTTGCAAGCGGCACATGTGCGTAATGCCGGTCTTTGCGAAGGTTATTGCATAAATATAATTTGCCGGCCATTCCGGACTGACGTGCTCTTGCTTCCACCGTTGTAAAGTTGCGGCAGGCCGGGACTGGCCCCACAATAACAGGCGCCGCTCTGGTGTAATCCGTTATGGAGAGTTCTTGTGACCATTCCGTTCGATTTGCTGCTGTCCCGTGAGCAGACCCATGCCGTCAAATTCGACGCCCGTAAAACCGTGTTTGGGCGTGATGATGTTATTCCAGTCTGGGTGGCAGATCTTGATTTCCCGGCACCTGAAGCCATCACCCGAGCGCTCACTGAGCGGGCAGCCCATCCGGTGTATGGCTATACTGTGTTTCCGGAGAGTCTGTACCAAGCCACTATGGACTGGTTCCAGACACGGCACGACTGGGCAATCGATCGGGACTGGCTACTGATGGCTCCGGGCGTGGTGCCATCGCTTCACGCCGCTTGTATGGCTTATGCCGGGCCGGGTGAGGGGGTTATTATTCAGCCCCCGGTGTACCCGCCATTTTTCAGATCTGTTCGGCAAACCGGTCGGGTGGTGGTTGAAAACCCCCTGGTTCTGGAGGAGTCTTCGGGCCACTATCGCATGGATCTTGATGACCTTGAGGCCTGTGCTGCCCATCCGGATAGCCGCATTCTTATGCTGTGTTCGCCCCATAATCCTGTTGGGAGGGTGTGGTCAGAGCGTGAACTCAGGGCCGTTCTCGAGATTGCCCGCACCCATAAACTGGTTGTGCTTTCTGACGAAATTCACTGCGATCTGACCTTTGATGACAAACCGGCTCATACTGTACTAGCCCGTCTTGCAGGCCCTGACGATGCCGTAGTAACTGCTATTGCCCCAAGCAAAAGCTTTAACATCCCCGGCTTGGGTCTGTCCGCCCTGGTGATTCAGGACGCCAGTCGCCGCAAGGCTATGAAGGCCGTGTTTGACTCCATGCATATGCCTCAGTGCAATCCGTTCAGTATCGCTGGCTTTGAGGCCGGTTATCGCGAAGGTGGTGCCTGGCTGGATGAGTTGATGGCCTATCTGAAGGCAAACCGGGATTACGTTGAGAGCCAGATCAGCCAGCGCCTGCCCGCTATTTCTGTGGTTGCCCAGGAAGCTACCTACCTGATGTGGCTGGACTGTAGAAAACTGAACATGACAGACGCCGACCTTGCCCGGTTCTTTGTGCACGAGGCCGGGGTAGGCATGAATCCGGGTGTTTCTTTTGGCTTACAGGGCAGTGGCTTTATGCGCCTGAATATAGGCTGCCCCAGATCTGTGCTGGCGGACGTGCTGACAAGAATAGAGGCCGCCCTTAACTCCCGAAAGATGAGTTGAGCCTCATCGAACAATGATCCGGCACCAGTTGCCAGCTTGGTGGTTCAACCGTTCCTGGCATATCACCTTTTGTCGGGCGAATGGCCTGCCATACCTTGCCACCATGAGAGACCAGTTCGTCAGCGCTGTACTGATATAAAAAACGCCAGGGCTCAGGCGTAACACACAGCTTCGGTGTGGTTTCTGAGGCGTTAGTGTTGCTGGTTGCCGGTTGCTTGTCTTTCTCCGGGTTTGGTGCCGCTACTTTTGGGGCATTTTCTTCGCGCTTTTCGGTTGCTTCCAGGTCGCAGGCCGGTACATCGTCCAGAGCTCTCCAGAGAAAAGTAATTCCTGGTTCACCACCAACACTCAGATCTCTGGCCTCGTACCAGTGGCCCTTATAAAAAACCACAGAGCCCTGAGTGTATGACTGCTCGGGAACCCAGGCGGAAGTATCCGGATCACAAGGCTCTGCTATTGCACCTGTGGCAAGCAACAAGCCTGCAAGTACTGAAAGTAGGGTAATAGCGCCAACGTGTTGGCGAGAGGATTTACCAGGCACTGTGGTCTCCTATGTTGGGCGTGTTTTATGGCGATCAGGCCCAAGGATACTACCAGAAAGATGCTAGCCAGTATTAAAAAAGCCGACACCCCGGGCCTGATGAAAGCGCGGGGTGTCGGCTTTGTACTACATTTTGTACGACAGGATACCTGTCAACGCATTAGCCAATCAGGCTTTGCGGCGACGTGCCATGCCGAGACCAGCCAGACCCAGTCCCAGCAGGGCCAGAGTACCCGGCTCAGGTACGGACACAGGTGGCAGAGCGGTTGCATTCAGCTTGGCGAACAGATCGTAGTCTCTTACTGAGCCTTCGCTGGTGCTTCCGGTTTCGGTCAGGCCAATTAGCTCCAGCGTGTACTCGAAGCCGCCAAGGATGAAGCTGCTGCTTGTTACTGATGCGCCAGTTTGAGTAATGGTGTCGTCAACTGGACCATCGTGTTTGGTGCTGCAAATAAACCAAAAAATACACGTTTTGTAGGTAGCGTTGTCGAGCGTCTCATCGTGAGCAAATACAAATGTACCTTGCTGTGCGCTGGTATCGCCGAACCCTGCAAAGCCCAGTGTGACGGCAAGGTCGGTAGAGGTCAGGGCCGGACCAGTGATCTGGTTGTTTGTATGGGTGAGCTGGCCCAGTGAGAAGACTGAGTCATCAAAGATTTCCAAAGGCAGCGGAGATGCGCCAGTGAAACCGTAACCACTCTTGACGTTACCATTACCCCAGTTGATGTTACTGGTGTTGTTGCCGTTGGCCAAATTGCCGTTGTCCAGAAGCGCGTTCTGAAACACGCCATCAATGGATGTTACGTCAACCGGAAATGCAGCTACGCTCATGGCAGCTGTTAGCAACAGCGCACCAAAGGATCCCTTCATCAACATCTTCATGTACTTCTCCTAGCTTTGATCGCAAAATGACACAATTCATTTTATGTCGTTAGTTACTACTGACAAGCCAGTATCATGCCAACTATAAATCCATCTGTTTATCAGAGACTTATATTTGCCAATAATTCTATCTGTAAATAAACCTGACAGTTGCTACTCCCCCGGAATGTCTGCTTTCGTGCCAATGTGGTAAGCCGCAAATCCCGCCATAACGACCTGATCAACCGCCATGCCTATGATCCGGCCATCACTGTTGGCCCGGATGGGGTATTGGGCGTTGGTGATTGGATCGGCGACATGACCCAGAATTTCGCCTTTGGAAATGCTGGCTCCCAGTTTCACATTGCTGAACAGAATGCCGCCATGCTCAGTCCGGATCCAGACAGAATCGTAATAAACGGGTTCCGGATTGCCCCAGACAAACATGCGGTAAATCATACCTTCCTTTTCCATCAGGCTGTTCAGGCTGTTCACACCGGCTTTAATCTGGTGCTCCTGAATGCGGTGTGACTCACCCGCCTCAAGGGTGACAGCCCGGATGCCCGCTGCTACCGCCGCGCTGCGCAGCATACCGGGCGAGCCAGTGCTGTGCACAACAGCCATCCGGTCAAAACCCTTGGTAAAGCCAGCCACCACCGGATTGTTCATGTCGGCCCGTAGCTGGGGCAGGTTGGTGCGCTTGAGTGAGCCTGTGTGGATATCCACCAGCATGTCGCAATGCCGGATTATAGTGTTGAACAAAGAGTAGGCAATCCGATCAGCCAGGCTGCCGTTGGCCCGGCCAGGGAAATGTCGATTGAGATCGCGCCGATCGGGAAGGTAGCGGCTGCCCTGCTCAAAGCCCGGCAGGTTGACGATAGGAATACCCACCACCCGGCCAGACAGCTTCTTGGGGTTCAGGTCGTACATGATGCGGCGGATAATCTCTATACCATTGAGTTCGTCGCCATGAATGGCGGCAGTCAGGCACAGTGTCGGGCCGGATCTCGCCCCATTCACCACGAGTACAGGTGTTGGCTGTGACAGGCCGGCAATCTGAATACCGGGCGACCAGGCCAGCCGAGTGGAGGTCCCCGGTAGTACCTCGCTTTCCAGCAAGGCGAAACTTGTTGCCGGGGCCTCGATTACCTCGGCTACCTCGACAGGCGGTGGAGCAACAGCCTCTGTTTCGCTGGCGGGAGGTACATCAGCTTCTGGAGCTGCAGGGTTTTTGGGCGTTTCGGCAATCTGTTCCGGCTTCAGTTGTTTCTCGGGCTCAGGTGAATTTGTAGCTTGCCGTAGTGGAGCAGGTTCGGGCTCAGGAATTGGCGCCACTTTTTTCAGGTCAATGTTTGGTGCAATCTTCTTGGCTTTTCCGGCTTTCTTTTTTGTGGGCTGCTCCGCACTTTGTTCTGCAGCGGGCGCCACAGTTTGAGTGGCCGCTGCTCTCAGCGGCATGGATTGTTCCACGTCATCAACGTCTTCATCTTCGGCCAGTTCGGTAATCACCATTTCTGGTGCTTCGATAGCATCTGCGCTGAGAGGAAATTCCGGGGGCGCTGAAAACGCCGGGAAGGGTAGAAAAACGGCCACCATAAATGGTATCAGCCGGTGCAGTGTTCGCTCACGGTGCCAGTAAAACAGCATAATTCCTCACAGATCGCCAAATGCACTCGATGATAGAGTGCACCTGGCGGTCATGCCTATAGCGATAACAAAGGTTTAATACTTACGTCATGAACAGCAGGTGCGCTATCAAGGGTAGTACTTCACTCACTTCCGCACTACTTTCAGGTTCGTTGTTTGCCAGAGGCCGGCTTTCTCATAGGCACGGTTATCGGCTTCCAGCTTCAGTAAGTGGGCAAGAGCAGAGCGCGCAGCAACACCGTGAAGTGCCATCGGAACATCGTTATATATTTCCGTCGTCAAATCCTTGAGGCTGGCCGGCTCCAGATGCTCCAGTGCCCTGATAACCTTGTATTCCCGTGCCAGTCGGTGAGTGATCAGATAGTCGATTACCGCTTCAGGCTGCCCCATAAGGAAACCATGGCCTGGAGCAATAAACTGGATGGGCTCGGCCATTAAATCATACAGCGACTCAATATAGGCTCTCATGTCACCGTCCGGCGGGTTAATCACCACCGTGGAGCCCTGCATAATGTGGTCTCCAGAGAACAGCAGCTCCTGATCTTCCAGCAAATAACATAGGTGGTTAGAGGCGTGGCCCGGTGTATGAATTACCTTTAGTTGGCCAGCATCGGTATCGATCAGATCGCCATGATCCGGTTGTGCATCCGGTTCAAAGGACGAGTCTTGAGTTGCGTCACCGGGAGCAGCTCGCCCCCAGACAGGGCAGTTGGTTATCCGCTTCAGTGATCGGGCGCCGGGGGAGTGATCCTGATGGGTGTGGGTCACCAGAACCCGCTCGATTTTCCCACCGGTCAGTTCCAGAATGCGGTCGATATGAACCTGATTGTCTGGCCCGGGATCGATCACCGTAAATCGCTCGCGGCCAACAATATAGGTATTCGTGCCCGGGCCAGTCATCATGCCCGGATTGGGTGCGGTTAGCCGTACCACCCCGGCAGCAACCTCCACAGGCTGGCCCGGGATAATCTCTGCGTTAACGGAGCCCTCTCCTTCCGGGTCCAGCTTGGCGGCCTCGTCATACGCCGGTGCTCCGGGCTCCAGCATAATCGGCTTACCCTTTCTGAGTGCCGGCCAGGCTTTGTCTGGATAGGGGTCAGGCGGATTCGCATGGGCGTAGCGCATCAGAGCTTCTGTGCTGTTGAAATCGCTCAGTATTCGCAGGGTGCGGATAGTAGGCAGGCCCAGCAAGCGATGCCCACAGCGGTGATCCTCAAGAGCTTGAGCGGGTGTAGCCCAGATATGATCTATTGTTTCGACGCCATCATGGCTGGCCGGCTGATTATCCGGGGCAACCGCTACGAAAAACCGGGCATCAAACCGCCGTGGCAGGTTCGGTGGTGTTGTCCAGCGGCTTAGGTACGCCAGGCGATCAAGGGGAATGGTTAACCCATGCTGGCGGCACAGTTCATCTAATGTCAGCTTGCCTTGAAAAATCGCCTCTCGGGCGGCATGGGCACTATGATTGCCATCAATCAGCTGACCGTTTTTGTCGGCCGCTATCAGAATGCCGGCCTCTTCAAAACACTCCCTTATTGCTGCCAGCATATAGTCTGAGCCGCCTTGTCCCAGGCTCATGATTTGATTGATCTCGGTATCTTCCGGGCCAACGGCGTGCCTGCGGGCACTGGCTTCCCGATCATCCACCGCACCGCCGGGGAATACATAAAAGCCAGGCATGAAAATCGCGTCCCAGGTACGCTGGAGCAGAAGCACCTCAATACCCTTTTGAGTATCCCGTGTCAGAATCAAAGTGGCAGCAGGGCGAATAGTCATATACGTCTCATTCATTGGGTGTGTCGTAACCGGTACGCAACAAGAGCGGATTAACCGCCCGCAGGTAATAAGTAAGATAACCGAATCTGCCACAAGATGAACAGTCTGAACCAAACGCGTATGATCCTTGCAGTCAAATACGTACCCGCCAGACAGGAAATATCCCATGGCCCGGATCAAACTTGCTTTCCCGGACGACGCTTTCATCTTTGAAACCAGCATGCCGGTGCGCACTACCGACATCAACGGCGCTAACCACCTGGGCAATGACGCTCTGATTTCCATGTTGTCGGAGGCCCGCGCACAGTTTCTGGTGAACTATGGCATGCAGGAGACCAGCGAGGATGGCACCGGTATTATCGTGACCGATCTGGCCACCATGTACCAGTCAGAGTCGTTCTTCCCTGAAATGCTGCGCTTTGAAGTGGGCCTGATGGACTTCAATAAATACGGTGGGGACTTTATCTTCCGTGTTACCAAAGCAGAAAGCGGCCAGGCGGTGGCGTTGGCTAAATATGGCTTTGTTTTCTTCAACTACAAGCGCAAGGAAGTCATCCCCATTCCAGAGAGTTTTCGCTCACAATTTGGCTGAGGCCAGCCTGCTTTGAAGGTGGCGCATACCGGCTCGATAAAACCAGTAAGCCATAATGCCGGCACACAGATTACCCACTAATGCGCCACTCATAAGGCCGTAGATGCCATTGATCTGGCTGCCAAGCCAGAGCAGTGGAAGGAAGCATACAAACAGGCGCAGGGTGGAAACCAGTAAGGCCCGCATGCCCAATCCCAGAGCGTTACACACAGATACCAGCAACATGCACACGCCCAATCCGCTGTAGCTCAGTGGCACCCGTACCAGATAGCCGGATAAAATCTCCTGAACCTGCTGGTCGCTGGTAAACAGCTCAGCGACTACGCCGGAAGCAATCAGCCAGATCAGGCCAATGGCCAGTTGCCAGACCACAACAAAACGGACAGCGATACGCACCAGCTTCCGGATTTGTCCGATATCGCCCGACCCCAGCAAACGTCCGATCATCGGCGGCATAGACATAGTCAGCGCCAGAACAACCACGATCGAGAAAAACTCCAGACGAGTGCCAAGCCCCCATGCAGCGACAGCAACGGAACCAAAGCCCGCCACCATGGTTGTCGCCAGCATTGATGAAACCGGAGGCATCAACTGGCTGACCATAGCCGGAGCCATTATATTGTTGAGTTGTCTCAGAGCTTTGCCAAGAGCCAGCTCATGCAGATCGAATCTGGCCCATTGCCGCCGCAAAAGTTTCGGGTAAATCACTAGGCAGCCCACGCTATATGAAACGATGGTAGCCCATGCCGCGCCGGGTAAGCCCCAATCAAAAACAAAGATAAACAGCGGGTCCAGAACAATGTTGATCAGGCTGGTAGCGATCATCATGTAGCCGGGTAATTTGGTATCGCCGTGAGAGCGACACACGCTGTAACCAAAGTACAGAGCAGCCCCTGCCCAGGCGCTGATCAGCCAGGGGACCCAGTAACTGCGTACCAGCGGCAATAACGAATCGTCAGCGCCAAGCAGCGTCATGATCTGGCTCTGTAACAGCCACAGACCAACACACAATAAAAAAACCAGAGTGCCGCCTACGGTGATGACTAATCCACCCAGCCGACGGGCCTGAAGCTCATCGCCGGCACCCAGTGTGCGGGAAATAATGGCTGTGGTCGCAATACCGAGGCCCACCTGCAGGCCAATAATGAGTTGCTGCATAGGCAGGGTAAAGCCGAGAGCAGCCAGCGGATCCCGGCCGAGCTGGCCGATGAAAATACTGTCTACAAGCTGAAAGGTCATCAGCGAGAGTGCACCAAACAGCATGGGCCAGGTCATGGCGTAGAGTTGGCGGGAAAGACTGGCGGATTCGGATGAATTGCTCACGGGCAGGGGCAGGGGCCTGGCTCAATACAGACGGAAACCCGGCACAATATGATTATGCCGGGTCGCGGTTTTAGCAATGGTTTCAACAAGTCAGAGTACGTTCAGTGCTGCATCGTAGTCCGGTTCATTTTTGATTTCATCAACCAGTTGGCTGTGCAGAACCCGATTGTTTTCATCCAGTACAACCACAGCACGGGCACACAGGCCTGCCAAAGGGCCATCCTGCATGGCAACGCCATAATCTTCCTGGAAGCTGTAATTACGAAAGCTGGACAGAGTAACAACCTTGTCCAGACCTTCCGCGCCACAAAAGCGGGCAGCAGCGAATGGCAGGTCGCCGGAAATAACCAGAACCACAGTGTTATCCAGGCCAGCGGCCTTTTCGTTGAATTTACGGGTGGACGCTGCACAAACACCTGTATCAATACTGGGAATGATGTTAAGAATCTTGCGTTTACCGGCCCAGTTATCCTGTGTGATGTCTTCAAGGCTGCTGTTGGTCAGAGTAAAAGGCTTTGCAGTGTCGCCGGCTTTTGGGAAGTTGCCGCTGACTTCAACGGGGTTGCCCCCCAGAGTTACAGTAGTCATGACGTATCCTTGGTTCGGGTGTGTGGATTCAACGTGCGCTGACTCAAACTACACAAGTTGAGGGCGTACACATTGAGAGTACCCTAATGTACTCCCTCTGGCCCAGTTTAGACCATACCCTATACGCCTCACGCTGCGCACGGATTAGCGGGCCGGCGCACTCCGGGGTTCAAAGCCCGGTGCAGGATGACGCTGAACAAGCAGCCAGTAACTGATCAGCGCTGCCCAGGCGCAGACAGTAATAATGACAGCCATCACTAAAGACGTGCCGTCGTGCAGATGGCCAACCAGCAGGCCGGCAACGGCTGCTACTGCCATTTGTGCAAAACCGAATAAAGCGGATGCTGAGCCCGCTGTGCGCGGAAAGCCCGCCAAAGCTCCGGCCATGGTTTGCGGCAACACCATGCCCGTGCCGACCATAAACAGTGTTTGCGGCAGAACCACCGCCCACACACTATAAATCTCGTTTAGTGCAAGGCCTGCCATCAGGCTACCACCCGCTGCTGCAATGGCTAACCCACGTACCAGAATCTGATCCGGAAGCAGCTTTCTGCCTACGCGAACGGCAAGCAGATTACCCGTTACATAGCCGGCAACTATACACGCGAAGTACATACCGAAATGTTCCGGAGCAACGCCAAGAAAGTCGATGAGCACAAAGGAAGACCCAGACAGAAAGGCGAACAAGCCAGAGAAAATCAACGCATTTGTGAGGGTATATCCAAGAAAACTGATGTCGGTGCCAATATGGCAGTAGTTGCGCCACAGGTTGCACAATTTCAGGGGCTGACGGTACTCCGGGCGCATCGGCTCGGGAATGCCGAAAGCGACTACCAGGGCCATGAACAATGCATAGGCCGCCATCACCATAAAAATAGCTTGCCAGCCAAGGCCGACAACCAGAATTCCGCCAAGCGTGGGCGCAATGGCTGGAGCGAGAGCCATGATGCTGGCAAGAATGGCAAGAATTCTTGCCGCTTCTCTGGGGGTGTAAATATCACGTACTGCCGCGCGGCCGAGCACCGGACCGGCAGAGCCACCAAGTGCCTGCAGAAAACGGCAAATAATCAGAGTTTCGATATTAGTGGCAAAAGCACAACCAATACTGGCCAGTGCAAACAACAGGAAGCCGCCAATCATAATCGACTTGCGGCCAAATCGGTCCGACAGCGGACCACAAATAAGCTGGGCAAGTGCAAAACCCATCATGTAGATGCTCAGGGTTAGCTGAACCTGATCGGTGCCGGTTGAAAAATCGCTGCCGATCTGCGGCAGCGCTGGCAGATACATGTCCGTTGCTAATGGCCCGAGGGCCACGGCAGCAGCGAGCAGTATGGTTGTCCAGATGCTGGTTAGTTTAAGCATTGTGTCTCTAGGTTCGGTAAAGGCCTTCCCTCGGGGAGCGGCCTGACTACTACGGAAGACAATTCTAAAGATGCGGGGCATGGAAAATAACAGCGGCAGTCCTCATACGATATATGAGTAATATTGATGAATTACGGGTTGAAACCGTTGATCGAAGCAGCTACGCCGTTCACATGGTTCCTTATCCAGCGGTGTGCCGGATCATTCTGGTTGCGACGATGCCAGACCATAAGCAGTGTAAAAGGTTTTATCTCAAAGGGTGGTGGCGCCCAGGCAAAGTCACGAAGTGCGTGGTTGCTCATGCGTTCAGGGGCGGTTGCCAGCATGTTTGTGCCACGCAAAAACTCTGGCAAACCGGAGAAATTGGAGACGGTTACAACATTGCGACGCGTCAGATTCTGTGCCAGCAACAACGTTTCCAGAGAAGACTTCTCGCCCGACGCAAATAGCAACGAGACATGATCTGCCCTGAGGTATTCCGCCAGGTCTTTCGGTGCACTCCGCTGTTCCGGATCATAAAACACAACCATCTGGTCTGCCATCAGGCCCCGTTGCATGATATCCGTCGCTTCGGGAGCGTGCGGTGAAAGAATCAGATCGCACACGTCTTTGCGCAGCATGTCCGCATTGGGAATACCGGCAGGAATTATCTGGAGACTGACCCCTGGCGCATCACGGCGCAGCACAGCCAGCAGCCCCGGTAACAGAAGGTCACGCTGGTAGTCGTTGGCCGCGATAGTGAAGGTGAATTCTGCTGTTGCCGGGGTGAAAGGTGGGCCAGAAGAGAGTGATTGGAGGTCATCAAGAATCTGGCGAATGTGTGGCCCGGCCTGAAGAGCATAACGGGTTGGCGTAATGCCACGGCCAGATTTCACAAACAGCGGATCGCCGAGAGCTTTCCGGATTCGGTCCAGGGTGTGGCTGACAGCCGACTGACTGACGCCAAGCTTTACTGCCGCACGGGAAACACTGCCTTCATCGAGAACAGTAACGAAGGTTCTCAACGCACGGACATCAAGATTGAATGTATCAATAGAGCTCATGGATGGCAGTTTAGCGGACAGCGATCAATCCGGACAGTTTTGACAGTGCGCTTCCGATTCCTGCTGCTGACACCTGGCCATCAACTCACCCTTTAACTCAGTTGGACCGCTCAGCCAGCCAGTCGGCCATCTCAAGCCAACTCTGGGTTGGTGCTTTGCTGCCGGCAAGAATACCCATATGGCCTCCGGGCACCACACGGAAGAGTTTATCTGTGGAACCCACATGGTCCATTATCCGTATGGCGGCATCTGGCGTGACCATAGTGTCTTCACTGCCGGCGATTGCAAGTAAACTGGCGTTTATCTTGTCAAGGTGAGCAATTTCGTCACCGATCTGAATTCGGCCCCGGGAAAGCTGGTTATCTATCCATACGCGCACGACCGTGTCCTGAATAATCCCGCCCGGATAAGCCACCATGTGATCAAGGAAAGCGGAGGTGGTCGCGTGATTGCTGACAAACTCCCGGTCACCGAGCCGCGCAATGAGCTCCCAGTAACTCATTGCGCTGACAAGCGGGTTGGTCAGCTTGAAACCGATAGCGTTGACCCAGCCCGGACTATGGAACCACTGGGGTTTGACATTATGGATGTGAAAACCGGTGCGCCTGTATACAGCCCGGGCAATGTCCGCCATGTGCTGATTCAGTATGCCGAGAAGGCCGGAAGCATGGGAGTCAACAGGAGAGCCGAGCACGATGGCATTGCGGATGTGCGGATCACCACTGAGAGCTGCATAAAACAGAGTAAACATACCCCCCAGGCTCCAGCCATGGAGTGACAAATCCTGTTCTCCACTGTGTTCCCGAATCTGGTGGAGGCAGGTTGGCAGCAGGTTGGCTACGTAAGTTTGCAGGTTGTAGTGGGTGTGCTTTCGGGTAGGCTTGCCCCAATCGATCAGATAAACCTCAAAGCCTCTGGCGCGCAAGAACCGAACCAGACTGCGCTGGGGAAACAGGTCGTAAATGAGCATGTTCACCGCCAGGGGTGGGACGATCACAACGGGCGTGCGATGTGTATTACGTTCCACCGGAATGATATCGCCGCACAGTTCGATAAAATCCTCTTCCAGCGGCGGGTAATAGCGAAGGCTTACCAGCCCGTCGCTGGTCAGTGTTTCAAACGGAGTTTGTCCGGCCTGCACCAGACTGGCGGTGCGAAATACCCGATCGAAGGCATTGCCACCGTATGTGGCAGTTCGTCGCGTCAATACCGAGGCTTTTTCGGCAGCGCTTTTGAAGAAGTTTGGCATGGTGGTATCCATAAATTCCCGGCCCGGATTATGACGAAAAAATGGCAGATTCAACAGTAAGGCAGAACGATCTTCCGGACTATGGCGAATCTGTCCGGTAAAGCTGGCAAAGTGGTCACTTCAAGCCACTGCCCAAGCCCCGCTTTGGTTGCTATGATTAGCGTCCTTTGAATAAAATCAACACAACAGGAACCCCATGCTGAGTTTTCTACCTGCTCCTATTATTGGTCTTCTCAACTCCATTTTGCTGGGTATCAATACCCTGATCTTGTGCATTGTGTTGTACATTCCGGCAGTACTGAAGCTAATTATTCCGCACAAGGGATTTCGGGTGCTTTGCACCAAGCTGATTATTGCTATTGCCGAAGCCTGGGTTGCCTGCAACGTGGGGTGGATGAAGCTTACACACAGCACAAAGTGGAATATAAAAGGCGCAGAAAAACTGAAGAGAGAAAGTTGGTATCTGGTGCTTAGTAACCACCAGAGCTGGGTCGATATTCTGGCGATGCAGCGTGTATTTAACCGGCGGGCACCTTTTCTGAAGTTTTTTCTGAAGCAGCAACTGATCTGGGTACCGGTTATTGGTCTGGCGTGGTGGGGGCTGGATTTCCCATTTATGAAGCGTTACACCCCAGAATATCTGATCAAACACCCTGAAAAACGTGGTGAAGATCTGAAAGTAACCCGAATTGCCTGTGAGAAATTTCATTACACGCCAGTCAGCGTGATGAATTTTGTAGAAGGCACCCGGTTTACCCAAGCCAAGCACGATAAGCAAAAATCCCACTACAAGCATCTGCTGACACCAAAAGCAGGTGGTGTTGCGTTTGTTCTCGATGCCATGGGCAGCTCTATTCAGACGTTGGTGGATATAACCATTGCTTACCCCGGTGGGGCGCCCACCTTCTGGGATTTTCTTTGTGGTCGGGTTCCAGAAATCAAGATGGAGATTCAGACAGTTGAAATACCCGGGCACCTGAAAGGCCGGGATTACTCAACCGACGCAGAACACCGGAAGAATGTAAAAAACTGGCTGGCGGAACAGTGGCGGGCCAAGGACGAGCGAATAGAGCGCATGTTGAATCAGACGGAGCGTTAATCGCCCGTCTGAATTATTTCTGCGTCTACTAACTTGAGATTGATTTGACGGCGTTCTTCATCAACGCCAGCAAAGGTGACTTTCACCTGTTGCTCCAACTGGAAAATCCTGCCATTTTTGTTGTGAATCAAGCGCAGGGTTATCGGGTCAAAGCTGTATTTGCCACTTAGGTCACGGCAACTGACAAAACCTTCCAGGCCATTAGCATTCAGGCGCACAAAGAATCCTGCCGGTACCGTGCGGCTGATTGCGCCTTCCATGATGTCGTCACCCAGAGTTTTTGCAAAGTCACTCTTCAGCCACATTTCCAGGCTGTTTGCCGCTTGTCGGGCGCGGATTTGTGTGTTCTGTAAATCAGCCAGCTGATCCGGATTCAGGGTGTTAACGGGTGTGCCCCATAGCGATGACTTGATCAGCTGATGCACGTAGAAGTCTGAGAACTTACGCAAAGGTGAGGTAAATGTTGTATACGCGCTCAACCCCATACCTTGGTGAGGTGCTGCCTTAAAGCCAAGTTCGGCCCGGGCCAACTGGCGGGATATAATGGCTTTTACAGGAACTTCGGCCTCCAGCCCCTCAGTCTGTTTCATCAGGTTTTTGAAACCGTCCGGGCTGCTGGCATCCAGGCCTGCCAGATGCGGTGCATAGGTTTCGAGTAATGTCTGAATGTTGGTAAGGCGATCAAATCTTAGCCCGGGATGTTGCACAAACAATCCGGACGGCGCAGCACTCAGGAAATCGGCCGCGCAGCGATTGGCTGCCACCATGCATTCTTCCACCATGCGGTGGGCTTCATTCTGCACGGTGGGTTCAATCAGGCGGATACGTTTGTGCTCGTCCAGGCGCAAGCGAAATTCCGGGCGATCACCGCTGAGTAATGCGTACTCCCCACGCCATTTCCGCAGGGCTGTCGCAGCCTGATGAAGCTGATCCAGGCTGTTGGCGACAGGATCTGGCAAGGCCTTGATGTCGTCATCCTCACGCCCTTCAATCAGGTTGGCTACCAGATCGTAGCTGAGTTTACCTTTAGAGCAGATAACTGCCTGGTGAAAGCTGTATTCACCAAGACTGCCGTCATTATTGACCTGCAGATCACACACCAGTGCAAGCCGTTTTACATCTGGCATCAGTGAGCATAAACGGGTGCTGATGCTGTCTGGCAGCATGGGCAGGGGTTCACCAGAAAAATAGATGGCAGTGGCCCGTTTGAAAGCCTCCCGCTCAGCCGGGCTGCCGGTCTCGATTACTGCTGTTGGGTCAGCAATGGCAATGGAGAGTGTCCAGCCTGTGGCATTGGGTACCGCCAGCAGGGCGTCGTCCAGATCCTGAGTGCCCGGGCTATCGATGGTCACATACGGATGATCTGTACGGTCTTCGCGCCCGTCTGTGCAGGCGCTGATATCGTGTTCACTGAGCTTGTCGGCTTGTTGCTGTACTGCTTCCGGCCAACTGTCCGTTAAATCAAAAGTTGCGAGGGTTAGTGATCGCTCAATACCCGGCTCACCAGCCTGTCCGATAATTCGTATCACCCGGGCCTGGCCTTTACCGTCTTTAATGGGGTGCTGGTGGATCTGACAATAAATATAATCATCTTGTTGAGCGTTCATTCGCTCTTTGGGAGGAATAAATATCCAGCGGTTTATGCCCGGTGTTTCCGGAACAACAAAATGCCCCTTGCCCCGCACCAGATAGCGGCCGACAAAAGTGTTCAGTTCGGATGCCAGCAACTCATCAACCACACCCTGAATTTTACCTTTTTCCACTTCCTGCTCAGTGATGTTGATGCGATCGCCGGGCAAGACTTTCTGCATTTCTTCGGGAGGCAGGAAAACGTCCCGCCCCTCATCCAGAGCAACAAATCCGAAGCGCCCGGTGGTGGCTTTAACGGTGCCGGAAAAGACCACCTTGCTGTCTTTGATCTCGGATTTCAGCTGGCGCAACTGGCTGAGGGCGTCGGCATTGAGCATGAAGTAACCTGGCTGTTTAAATTTTAAATGTAGGGGCGGAGTATAGCGTTTATGGCGGAACGAGTCAGACCTGTTACGTCAGGTTAATTTCATTATTTTCGAATTTTTTTATACAAACGTGGTTACGGCCCTCACGCTTAGCCTGATACAGGGCTGCATCTGCATTCCGAAGGATAGTGTCGCTGTCATCGCCGGGACGGGAATAGTAGCCGCCCACGCTGACGGTTACCTGGGTTCCCGTCTTGCGGCTTTCCTGCTCTATGCCCTGGCAAATGCGCCCGGCAAGATCGCTCAAAGTGGCGATATCACAGGGCGCCAGCAGCACTACAAATTCATCACCGCCCCAGCGGCCGGTGCAATCGTATGGCCGGGTACAGGCTTTCAGCCACAAGGCGACCCGGCAAAGAATTTCGTCGCCGGCCTGGTGGCCCAGCTCATCGTTAATGGTCTTGAAGTGGTCTATATCGAGCCATATAACACCAAAGCCAACGTTTTCCCGTTGCGCACGCTGAATTTCCTCGTTCATCGTTTCATCCAGCCCCCGTCGGTTTTTCAAGCCGGTGAGCGGATCAATTCGGGCCAGGCGTTTAAGCTCATCGGTGCGCATGGCAACTCTATTTTCAAGTTCCCGGGTGGTGTCGCGCAGGCTGTCGGTCATTTGTTCAAAGTGGTGGGCCAGCCGGCCGATTTCGTTATCTGGCTTGTCCAGCCTGGGAAGTTTAAAGTTACCGCTTCGCACTTCCTCTACTGCACGCTCCAGCGTCATGATGGGCTTGAGGATTTTTGATTGAATAATGAGATGGAAAAGTACCAGAGTGACTAGCAGGCTGATTAAAAACACGCCAACTAATGGCCAGAGGTAGCTATCTGGCAGCAGGGTATTTAAATCGAGCAGGGTGATTTCAAACCAGCCAATGGCGGGTAAAAAGGCGACACCGGCAAGATGCTTGCGTCCATCCACGGATACAAAGCCACTTTCAACCTCACCAGCATGGCTACCCTTCTTCTTTAGCAGTTGAAGCATACCCAGAATCTTCTGCTTATCCTCGGCTTTATCAAACAATATATCGACAGTGCTTTTTTGGCCTTCGGGCTTGATGATGCTGGCAAAATCTATGTAGTTGCGGTCGCGATAAAGCTGAATGGCACCGTTGTAGTCAACAAAAAGAGTGGTAATGCCGCGCTGATCAATATCGACAATATTCTGTAAAAAGCTGTCAAGGTTCAGCCCGGAGCCAACCATACCAACGATTTCGTTGACAGTATTGCGCATCAATACGTCAATCCAGAGTTTGGTAACTCCGAGTTCGGCGTCCGGGTTTACATTCAGGTGAAAATCCCGGCCTTCGTCGATGAGCTGAAAAAACCAGGCATCATCCGGATTTGTCCTGTTCAGCACGTAGCGGAACTGGCTATCGGCGTATTCGTTTTCGGCATTGTTGTAGTAATAATGGCCATTTTTGCTCAGAGCTACAAAGTAGCTCTTATCCCGAAAATTTGAGCGAAAACTCTCCATTTGGTGAACGGCTTCGGCTCGGAGTGCTTCATCTTCAGGGTTCTGTGCCCAATTGATCAGTGCCGTTGAGCGGGCCATCTGGTTGGACAGCCCAATTTCCCGTTGCAGAGACTGCAGGAGCCGGGCACTGTCGTAGCGCACCTGTATTTCAGTGACCTGTTGCCCCCACCGCTCAATAATGTTTTCTGATAGTGCCCAAAAGGCAAACCAGGAAGCAGTGGCAGCCACAACAATAAGGCATGTAGCGAGTCCGAGAATACGCGTCTTCAGGCTCAAAAGGTGTTCCCTACCTGTTTGCCGGGTGAATGGTAATAATAACAGGCAATTTCATGAAGTGTAGAAGAAACATACGTAATGGCGAGCATCAGTAAAGAGACTTTGCTCAGGCTCAACCTGGCACTGATCTGTGCCAGGTTTTCCCCGGCACCCCGGTTCCGGCAGTGACGGGGCGCTCTATGCCAGATCAGTTATGCTCGGCAAATACCCTGGTCTGGCCAAGATCATTAAACAGAATGACTTTGTAATGATCCATCCTGTCGCCCGCCTCCATGCCCGGTGAGCCGATTGGCATGCCCGGTACGCTCAGTCCCGTGGCTCTGGGGGCTTCGCTGAGCAAACGTTTGACATCATCTGCCGGGACATGGCCTTCAATAACATAGCCACCTACGAAGGCCGTATGGCAACTGCCAAGGCCAGGAAGAAGCCCGGCGTCGGCTTTAATCTGGCCCATATTGTCGGTATCGGTAGCCGTAACCTCAAAACCGTTCTCTTCCATGTGCTTAATCCAATCGGAACAGCACCCACAAGTGGGCGATTTATAGACATGGATGTTTTGAGCCGCACCTGCAGCCATTAATGGACTGCTGAACCCCAGGGC
>Ga0079223_10000587_pt1 | contig 19297 bp, 17 predicted proteins | sample Stecom2011_FD_75072 | JGI IMG/M metagenome (GOLD analysis project Ga0079223, IMG submission 75072) | Agricultural soil microbial communities from Utah to study Nitrogen management - Steer compost 2011 | ecosystem: Environmental > Terrestrial > Soil > Agricultural land | place: USA: Utah...
ACACGACGACGGTGAGCTGGCCGAGCAGGATGGCGCGGGCGCTCGGGTATAGCAGCAGCGACCACAGCACAAGCACGGCCAGCAGCCACGGCTTCGGCTTCCAATCGAAGTAGCGCAGCGTGAGGACCGCGCTGGCGACGAGCAGCACTTGGAGCGTTACCTGCCAGGCCGCCTGAACCCACGCATACGTGGGCAGCAGTGTGTACGGCGCGATCAGCAGCACAGTGTACATTGGGTAGAAGAACGCGTGCTGCGGCCTCAAGTTGACGTGCTCGTCGGCGAAGATGCTCTCGTGGATGCGCTGTGTCGCTTCATCCGAGTAAGGGTTGAGGCCCTCCGTCAGATAAAGTCGCGCGCCTTCATACGGCACAAAAAAGTCCACCGCACCCGGTTCACGCGAGGCGAACACGTCATGAAAGACCCACGTATATGCGCCGAGCAGCACCACGCCGAGCAGGACGAGCAGCGCGGTGCGCTGCCAGGAAGGACGGGTTGACAGCACGGTAAGCTTCTTCGTCGACATCATACACCTCAAGCTTTCAGGTGGGGGACGGATGTGATCCGCTCCGGCGAAACGCGCCCCGCCGAGCCGCGCACCAGCGCCAGCAGCACCAGCGTGACCAGTGGCAGCGGGATAAGCGTAATACTCGATATCTCGGTTCCCGTTCGGGTCGCCAGCATCAGCCACCAGTCGCCCACGAACAGCACCACCATGGCGCCGAGCATCGCCAGCGGGTGTGCGGCTTCGAGTCTCTGGAGCACCGGCAGTAGTGCGAACAGAAACACGGCGTATTGATACGTGCCGGTGCGCGGCGCGAGCAGGTGCGTGATGACGAGCGTGAGGGCCAGCACCCAGCCCAGCCGCCGCTCGTCGTCACCTCGCAGCAGCAGCCACCACTCGACGAGCAGCCAGCCGGCCAGCAGCACGCGCAGCGCCCACAACGCGCCGTCGCCGAGCCGGATGAACTCGTGCGTGAGGAGTTGCAGCACCGGGGGCTGCGTCAGCGCGAATGAGGAATAGGTTTGCATCTGCGCGAACCAGTCTCCGAGCCATGTCGGCATCAGGAGGAATGATACGCCCAGCAGCGCACCCAGTGTCAGCGCCGCCGAAGCGATGAAGTGCCAGCGCCGCGCCTTGAGCGCCCACAGCACGAGCAGCGGGATGATCAGGAACTGCATCTGCGGCTTGATGGTCGAGAGTGCGAGGCAGGCCCCGGCGAGCACGTCGCGCCGGGCGGAAGGCTCACCGCGAAACAGCAGCCAGATCGCAAGCACGGTCAGGAAGAATACCGGGATGCTCAACTGGCCGAGGATGATGGAATACGCGGCTGGGAACAACAGCAGCGACCACAACACGAGCAGGGCGACCTGCCAGGGCCGGGGGCGCCAACCGAAGAAATCCAGAATGAGCAGAACGGATACGACGAGCAGCACCTGCAGTGTTACCTGCAAGGCGGCCTGCACCCACGCATAAGTCGGCAGCAGAAGGTAGGGCACGGTCAGAATGAGCGTGTACAGCGGGTAGAAGAAGGCGTGATGTGGCTCGCCGTTTGGCGGCGCACCGGCATAGATGTCCGTCTGAATCTGCTCGGTGACGGCGGCTGAATACGGGTTCAGCCCCTCGGCGATGTAGAGCTTCGCGCCGAGGTAGCTGGGGTAGAAGTCGGTGGCAGTAAGCACCCGAGCGGCGAACACGTCGTGGAAGGCCCACGTGTACAGCCCGAGCAGCACCACGCCGAGCATGACGAGCAGGGCAACGTGCCGCCATGAAGGTCGGGTTGTGTGAAACAGCCTCCTCGTCGACATGGGTGGCCTCAGGTTTTCAGCTGATGGGCGTGTGTAAGCTGCTCCCGCGCAGCACGCCCGGTCGAGGCGCGCGACAGCACCAGCAGCAGCAGCGTGACGAGCGGCAGCGGGAAGAGCAGCAGGTCAAACAGCTCGGTATCGACCGTGGCGAAGAAGACCGACCAGTCGCCAATGAGCAGTGCGAGCATCATACCCAACATCACCAGCCGGTGCACCGCTTCGAGCCGCTGGAGGACCAGCAGCAGTGCGAAGAGGAAGACGACGTACTGGTATATGCTCGCGTGCGGCGACAGGAGCTGTGTCATGACGAGGGTGAAGGCGAGCGCCCAGCCGAGCCGCCGCTCGTCGCCATCTCGCAGCAGCCGCCACCACTCAACGAGCAGCCAGCCGACGAGCAGCACGCGCAGCACCCACGCCGCGCCGGGGCCGAGCGGGATGAAGTCTTCCAGCAGGATGTTAAGGAGCGGAGGCAACACCGGCGTGTAGGAGGCATACGAGAACACCTGGCCGACCCACTCGCCGAGCCACGTCGGCAGCATCAGGAACGATACCCCGAACAGCGCCAGCATCGACAGCGCCGCCGAGACGATGAAGTGCCAGCGACGGGCCTTCAACGCCCACAGCACAAGCAGCGGGATGATCAGGAACTGCATCTGCGGCTTGATGGTGGAATAGGCGAGGCACACCCCGGCGAGCACGTCGCGCCGTGCGGAAGGCTCCCCGTGAAACAGTAACCAGATCGCCAGCATGGTTAAAAGAAGGTGACCACGCTGAACTGGCCGAGGACGAGGGAGTGCGTCACCGGGAACAGCACGAAGGTCCACAGCCCGAGCAGAATGATCACCTGGAGCCGGGGCCGCCAGTTGAGAAAGTCGAGGGTCAGCAGGAGCGACGCGATCAGCAGCACCTGCAACGTGACCTGCCACGCTGCCTGCGCCCAGCTAAACGCCGGCAGCAGCGTGTACGGCGCGATGATCAGCATCGTGTACATCGGGTAGAAGAAGGCGTGCTGGGGCTCCAGCTTCACGTGGTCGTCGCCGTAAATGCCCCGGTGGACGATCTGGGTTGCCTCATCGGAGTAGGGGTTCAGCCCCTCGGTGAGATACAACCGGGTCGGTTCATAGCGGGCATAAAAATCCATGGCGATCGCGTCGACCGGGCCGGTCACGATGAACTCATGGAAGGCCCATGTGTACGCGCCGAGCAGCACGACGCCGAGGACGGCGAGCAGGGCCATGCGCTTCCAGGCAGGTAGGGTTGTCGTCAAAGGCGTTCTCCTACGGTGGTGGGTCACGCCGATTATTCTATGAGCTAAGCCTGTCGATGGTGAGTAGGGAATGTTGGTAACGTCGGGGGGGTCGGGGTGGGGTTTTACCCCATTCCGTTCGCCGGGGTTCGGGCCTATCTTATGACCGTACGCATCGCATAGACAAATCGGGCAACCAACCTCAGCCTCGCCTCGGTTGCCCGATTTGTCTTTTTCAGCGTGATGCCGGTTGCTGTGCCAACCTGCCCCTAGCGGCTGTCATCCTCGCGCGCCAGCCGAACCGCGCTCTGCCCCCCGACCGCGTCCTCGTAGCGCGAGAGCACGAACAGCAGCGACGACAGCCGGTTCAGGTAGGCCAGCAGGTGCGGGTTCTCGATGTAGCCCTCGTCGTACAGGCGCACGACGGTGCGCTCCGCGCGGCGGACGACCGTGCGGGCAACGTCGAGGGCGGCCCCGGCGGTGCTGTCTCCACTGACGGTGAACTCGCGCGGCAGGTCGATGCGCGCGCCGAAGGCGTCGGTCTGCTGCTCCAACCACTCGATCCGCGCCGCGTCGATCGTGCGGAAGCGGTGCGCGGCGTCCTTCTCGGCGGCGAGTTCGGCCATCAGGTGGTACAGGTCGCGCTGCGCCTGGAGCACGACCGCCGCCGCCTCCGGGTCGAGCATTGCGGCGCGGGCCACGCCGAGCGCCGCCTGTGCCTCGTCCACATCGCCGCAGGCGGCAGGGCGCGGGTGGTACTTCTTGACGCGCCCCTTGCCGAGCAGCCCGGTCGTGCCGTCGTCACCCTTCGCCGTGTAGAATTTCACGTCGTCGCTCATCATTACACCTTGCCGATCACGGCATCTGCCAGCGCTTCGAGGCTGTCGAGGTCGTCCAGATACAGGTACTGGATCATGATGCGCTCAGCGCCCGCGCTCACGTACTCAGCGATCTGATCGACGATCCGGCTGGCTGTGCCCCACAGCACGCCCCGTTCGAGCAGTTTACTCTCGTCGCGGCTGCCGAGCCGCTCCCGGTACTGCCGCTCATCCCTGCCGAAGATCAGCCCGACCATCGCCGTGCGCCGCACGTCCGACGGCTGGCGGCCCCGCGCTTCGAGCATTTCGTCAAGCTGCCGGTTGCGCTCGGCGAACGTCTGCGGGGAGGCGAACACGGCGTTCCAGATGTCAGCGTACTCGGCGACGAGCGGCAGGGTGAGCTTCGGGCCGTTGCCGCCGATCAGGATGGGCGGGCCGCCGGGCCGCTGCGGGCGCGGCAGCAGGATGGCATCCTCAAGGTAGTAGTACGCCTCGCCCCGCTCGACCGCCTCGCGGCTCTGGTAGCTCACGTGCTCATCGCTGCGCAGCAGCCGTGTGATGACCTCCAGCCCATCGCGGAAGCGGTCGAAGCGCTCCTTCACGCCCAGCAGCGGGAAGCCGTAGTTCTGGTGCTCGCGCTCGTTCCAGCCCGCGCCGACGCCCAGCCACAGCCGCCCGCCGGAGAGGTCGTCCACTGCTGCACCCGTGCGTGCGGTGTGAACCGGGTGGCGGAACGACATGGGCGTGACGAGCGGGCCGAACTCGATGCGCTGGGTGTGTGTCGCCAGCCAGGTCAGCGAGGGCCACAGCGGCAGCGAGTCCACGTCGGGCGGCCTGGCGTTGACGAAGTGGTCCGAGCGGTGCAGCGAGGCGAAGCCCAGGTCCTCGACGGCGCGGGCGAGGCGCTGGAAGTTGCTCCAGTTCAGGCCATCCTGGCCTTCGAGCATGATGCTGATATCCGTCACGGTGCAGTCCTTTCGCTCACACAGGGGGACATTGCCCGCCATTCGCGCGGCTGATAAACTCTCTCTGTTCGATGCAGGTCAGGTGACAAGTTGAGTATAGCAGGGGGCAGATGGACTTTCAGCGCGCTGCACGAACCCTGATCAAGATCATCCTCATCGTGATTCTGCTCGCGGCGATCTTCCCGTTTGCCGCGCGGGCTGCTGTGACGCTGTGGGCCATGCGGCACACCTACAGCGCCGACGAAGCGCCGGAGCGCCGCGTGGCGCTGGTGCTCGGCGCGCGCGTTTACCGCAGCGGGCGGCTCAGCGCCATGCTCGCCGACCGCGTCTCCGCCGCCGCCGACCTGTACCACGCGGGCCGCGTGGACATGCTGTTGATGTCCGGCGACAACAGCCGCCCCGATTACAACGAGCCGGACGCCATGCGCGAGTATGCGGTATCGCTGGGCGTGCCCCGTGAGGCCATCCATGTGGATTACGGCGGGCGGCGCACCTATGATAGCTGCTACCGGGCGCGGCACATCTTCGGCGTGGAGGATGCCGTCGTGGTGACGCAGGAGTTCCACCTGCCGCGCGCGGTGATGCTGTGCCGGGGGCTGGGGATCGACGCGGTGGGCGTCGGCGCGGACTACCAGCGCCCGCACGGCTACTCGCGCCGGTCGCTCACGTACAGCCGCATCCGCGAGATCCCGGCTACGGCCATGGCGGTGATCGACCTCGTGCGGCGGCACGAGCCGCCCGTGATGGGCGAGCCGATCCCCATTGGGCGGGGGGTGGAGTAGGGTAAGGCCTATAGACCCCAGCGAAGCGCGGCCTAACCAGTACGCCGCATGACGACACTGTGATGATGGTGATACAGGAATAAGTCCGACAGCCTCGCCTTCTTTGATCTTCCCTACTGAACGGCCAGTGTGGGAACCCCCACCCAACCGAGCAGCCGCAGGCTGCGGGTCAGGAGGGGGTTCGGCGTAAAAAGCCCTGCACAGGTGTCAGATCTAAATCCTGCTTACTCCCCCCGGTACAGCGCCCACAGCGCGCCAAGCCGCGCCTCCAGCCGCTCGCCGAGCGCCTCGCCGCCCGCTGTCGTCACGTCGTCGTGGTTCTCAAACACGACATACGGAACCTCGATCCCGCGCACGGATAGATGCGTCGGGCTGCCCGCGCTGAACTGCTCCCAGTCGATCTCTTTGTAGAGCCGCTCCAGCTTGGCGTCGGGCAGGCCATGCTCCAGGATGCTGTCGGCGCGCTCCGGGTTGAAGCGACGCCGGTTCTTGCGCAGCGACTCCTCGTAGCTGACGTCGATGTAGAGCACCGCCGCCCGCCGCAGAATGTCCTCGCTGAGATGCTCGAAGGCCTCGGTATAGCCGCCGTGCTCCGACCCGCGTGAGAACTCGATGATCACCGTGCGCTCATCGTGATAGCCGGGATGGTCGCGCATCAGCTTGGCGTACTCCAGGCTGATGCGCTCGATCAGCAGGTGCCACAGCACCCGGTCCTTGAAGTAGCCTTCGGCGTCGGTGTGCAGGCGGGGGTAGCCGAGCCGTTCGAGGATGTCGTCCTCCTCGAACCACGTCCACAGCATCGGGAAGTCGTCGATCTCGACGAACGGGCCGATGTGGAAGCGCCGCACGCGCTCGTCGTCGGGCACCTGCTTGAGGTAGTGAATAATCTCGCTCTTGCCCGCCGCAGGCCGGGCGATCAGGATCAGGATGTCAAAGTGGGTGTCTGGCATGGGTGTCTCCTTTCGTCTCGGTGCGGCAGTGTGTGCCGGGCGGCGCGGCGCCCTACTCGCCGGCGATCAGCTCCGGCCCGAACAGGCCGACCAGCCCGTCCTGGCTGATGGACGCCACACTCGCCGCGTTGAACAGGCCCGGCTCAAGTACACTCAGGTCAAACTCGGCGCTGTCTGTGACGGCAAGCTGCTCATAGGTCAGGCTGTCCCAGTGGCGCAGCGCCACAACGTAGCCCGCCGCCCCCTTGACCGGCTCCCACACCAGGCGGGTGTCGTCTACGTCCAGGCTGGCAGGCGGGGGCGGCGCTCCGGCAATGCTTGCCACGCTGGCGAGCGCCAGCCGGGTCGCGTCCCGCAGATAGGACGGCGAGATGTGCTCAGGCAGGTCATCGGCGCTGTGCTGGCGCGTCACGTCCTCCACCGCCTCGATGAAACGCACGGCAGGGTAGCCCGCGTCGCTGAAGGGCACGTGATCCGAGTAGCGGCCTGGCCGGTCGATGGTGGGTTGCACGCTGGCGACGAACTCCGGCAGGTACAGCCGCCCGGCCACGTCCACCGTGCGGGCGAGCACGCGCGAGGGTGACGCCTCCGGCGGGGCGGAGAACACGCGGATAGACCCCTCGCCCTCCGGCCCGGTGGCGTTGCCGATCATATCCAGCACGAGCACGGCGCGCACGTCGGTTTCGAGCGTCTGCGTGAGCTGGGCGTAATAGCGGCTGCCCTGCGCGCCGACCTCCTCGGCGGCGAAGGCCACGAGCTTCACCGTCATGGGGCGCTCTCCGGCGGCAAGCCCCCGTGTGATCTCCAGCAGGGCAGCGACGCCGCTCGCGTTGTCGTTCGCGCCGGGCGCGCGGATCTCCCCGTCGAGCCAGTCGCCGTTGCGCGAGTCGTAATGCGCGCCGACGATCACAACGCCCGCGTCGGGGTCGGTCCCCGGCAGCGTCCCGACGACGTTAACCTGCGGCACGCGGAGGTCCTCGACGACGGCGGCAAAGGGCACATACTCGACCTCGGCAGCGCCCGCCGCCTGCATCGCCCCGGCGATGTACTGGGCGGCCCGGTCGGCGGTTGCGCTGTTGAAGTGGCGGCTGTGGATGGCGGCGAGCGCCTCGACGTGCTGCATCAGCCGCTCGGCGGAAACGTCGTCAAGCAGCGCGCTGAGATGCGGCGCAGGGGCGGGCGGCATGAGTATCACCGGCGTGGGCGAGGCGGTCGGCGTGGGCGCGGGCACTGCCGCCGTCGGCGTGGCGTGCTGAGGCCTCTCCACTAGGGGCGGGCTGCCGGTCGGGGTAGGCGGCGGGACGGCAGCCTGGGGCCTCGCGGCGGGCAGATTGCAGGCGAGCGCTGCTGCCGCCAGCGCCAGCAGTCCAACCCACATCTTCAGCTTATCTCGCATCCACGCCTCCAGCAGGTGCATGCCCGGCACAAACAGCGCTATCTTGCCGCGTCCGGGCCGGGTTTGCAACCTTGAGGGGCCGCCGCCCGCTATATAATGGGTGAAGGCACCTGCATGGAGGCATCATCATGAACATGCAAACCGGGCCCGCCCCCGGCCAATCGATTGAGCGCTGGCTGCTGCTGACCGGCCTGTTGGAGATCGCCAACGTCGGTATATTTGCGATGCTGTGGCTGACGCTGAACCGCATCATCCCCGGCGCGAGCGACGTGCTGTCGCTGGCCGGGCTGTTCACGACGGGCCTGCTCCTGTTCGTGGGTGGGCTGTACTGGCTGCTCAAGCGGGCGCGGTTCTTCGAGCGCATGGCTCCACGCCCCCGGCTGCGGCTGCTGCAGGCCGTGTATGTTCTCATCGGGCTGAGCCTGCTGGTATACCCCGCGCTGCTTGCGATCCGGCTGCTGGCCGGGCTGCCCGTCGAGCGGGGTGATGCGCTGCTCGGCGCGGGCCTCTGGCTGTTCGGCGTGGGGGAGTTTGTGCATTACTTCATCGTGAAGATTAACATGCGGCCCGACGAGCGCCGCCGCGGGCGGCCCGTGCCCGCACGCCTGCGCCGCGAGCTTGAGCGTGCCATCCGGCAGGTGCGGCAGGTGGGGTAGGTTTGGCAGCACCGCAATAACGTCCGCAATAGCGCGAGAATGTTGCTTGCGCTATCATAGCCGCATGACCGATGACAGGAAGCCCCCTCGCCGCCCGTTTGGAGAGCGCGATGACCAGGACCGCCAACGCCCTTTTGGCGCTGTGACGGGTGGTCCCGGTCGTTCGACCCCGCCGCCTGAGCCGCCCGCCCCGGTTGAGTCGGATCCATCGCCTGCCGATGGCATCGTCGCTGACGATGGCGTTACCGCCGCCGATGATGATATCGCTACCGACGATGGCGTTATCGGCAGCAGCGTGCGCCGTGCAGATACCCCCTCGTACTTCCCCGCGCCGTTCGGATCGCGGCGGGGCGGCTATCGCCCGATGGAATCATATTACGAAGGGCTGCGGGAGCCTGACCCCGACCCGGAGCCAGAACCGGAGCCTGAACCGCTGGTTGCCGTGCTGGACGACCTCGACGCAGAGCCGGAGGCAGAGGACGAGCCAGAGCCACAGCCCGCGCCCGGCGGGGCGTCCGGGGAGGACGGCGAGCGGCCTGCTATCCGCTTTGGCGTGGTGCTGTGCACTCTCGCGGTGATCGCGCTGGCCGCCGGGGGTGTGGCAACGCTGTTTACCTGGTGGACGCCCAACGCCTTCCTGCCGAACGAGTCGGTGGACCAGCTATCGGTGGCGCTGGCGACGCAGTCCAGCCTTGCCGTGCCGCCGCCGCCCACGTCCACACCGGAGCCCACGCCGGACATCTCGCCGACCCCCGAGCCGCCGCCGGTGCCGCGCATCGGCATCGTCGCCGGGCACAGCGGCGTGCACCCGAGTTCCGGCCAGCCCGACCCCGGCTCGGTGTGCCCGGACGGGCTGACCGAGGCGGAGGTCAACATGATGATTGCCACGCAGGTTGTGGACTGGCTGAGGCAGCACGGCTACGAGGTCGATCTGCTGGAGGAGTTCGACTCGCGCCTGCCTGGCTATCAGGCCAATGCGCTCGTCTCCATCCACGCCGACTCCTGCGACTACATTAACGAAGTTGCGACGGGGTTCAAGGTGGCGAGCTTCGCGGAGTCTAATTCGCCCGAGGAGGACGCCCGGCTGGTTGCGTGTCTGGTCAACCGCTACGCGACGACCACTGGCCTGCAGCTACACAACAGTATCACGTTTGACATGACGCAGTATCACACCTTCCGCGAAGTGGCGGACACGCCCGGTGCGATTATCGAGGTCGGCTTCCTGAACCTTGACCGCGAATTCTTGACGCAGAGCCCGGACGTGGCGGCTCTGGGTATAGCGCGGGGCATCCTGTGCTACCTGCGCAACGAGCCGATTGATGGCCCGGCAGGCGCGCCACCGCCGGAGCAGCAGCCCACGCCTATCCCGTGATGTATCAGGAGAACGACCCTATGAGCGACCAGCAGAAAGAACTCGTCGTCTACACCCGCTCAACCTTCTGCCCGTACCAGCGGCGCGCTGATCGCGTGTTTGAGAAGTACAACCTGCCGCACCGCACCATCCTGATTAACCAGGACCCTGAAGCCGAGCAGCGCGTGCTGAACTGGACGGGCTTTAAGTCCGTCCCGACGATCATTGTCGCCCGCCCCGGCGAGGTCGTGCCTTATGAGGAGCCTGCACCGCTGGAAAAGGGCAAAAGCCCGCGCGGCATCGACCGGGGCAGCATGATCACCGAGGCGACAGAGGAGCAGCTTGAGGCCTGGCTGCGCAAGCACGGCTTTATCGAGAACGGCAACGAGTAGGCTCTGCCTGCAAGCTGCTTCCTCCGGATATTCCCAAACACCTCTAACGTAGCTCGGCCAGGTTCGTAGCGGCGACGCTGGTCGTCGGGACTTCGCCCCCCATGGCGGCGATCCCGGCGAGAAAGATCAATGGATAGCCCAGGATGACGAGCAGATACCACCCCATGCCCACTCGCCAGCGGAGGATTGAGCGCCAGAGCTCCCGGGTGCTGCCGGGGCCGCCGGTCGCACGGGACACGATAAAGGCAGCGGCAAACGGCCCGGTGTAGGCCGAAGCAAAGAAGAGGATGATCCCCAGGGCGTTGGGGATGGACAGCAGCCCGAGGCCGCGCTGGGACAGGACGACCGGCGCAAAGACGAGCCAGGTACCGAGATAAGCCAGTACAAAGTAAGCGATCAGGGGGCGGCGGCGCACCAGAGCTTGCAGCCCCGGCCTCCCCGTGCGTTCGGACACACCCGTGACAGGGCTCGCATTCATGTTTACTTCTCCACCAAACAACCACGACCAGTAACGTCGGTGCATGCTGCCGCGAGGAGCAGGGCAGAAGAGGGCTGTTCGCTGAGAGGGGGAGAGAATGCTCATCGAAGCCCTCCCATCGTACGGCGAGTTTGGGCCGGTGCGCATCAGGCTTTGGGCGGAGGCAGGCTCAACAATGGGACGGATGCTGGCTGTGGAGAGGTTCTGTGCCGAAACACAAATCAGCCCGCGCGGCGGGGGCGGCGGGCTGTTACGGATCTCACTCCCCTTCACGTTCCCAGGTCGCGCCGCTCGAAGACCACCATCCCGATGGCGACAAAGGCGACGGCGAGCCCCACCAGCAGCGCGAAGTACCCCCAGTTGATACCCTCGATGAGTACGGTATCGCCGGCATAGTACGTCCACGGGGAGATATCCCGTACCCAGCCGGGCAGATCGGTGATGGGCTGGAGCGTGTACAGGAAGTAGGTGATGACGGCCAGCCCGGCGGAGACGCCGACGGCGAGCCCCTGCGAGCCCTTCACCCCGGTCAGGCCGAGTGCGAGCGCCCCGAAGAACAGCGTGATGGCGAAGATCGTCAGTATCCCCTCCAGCAGCCGCCCGGCGTCCAGCGCCACGTCTACCATGGCGCCGCCGATCAGCATGCCGACGTAGCACGTCGCCAGCACAATTAGCGTGAAGGCGACGAGCGCCCCAAACTTGGCGAGGAAGACGCGCCAGCGCGGCACCGGGTTCGAGAGCAGCAGGTCGAGCGCGCCGCTCTCCTCCTGGTGGCTGATCAGGCTGCTGCCGAAGCTCACTGCAAAGGCGATGGTCAGCGCAGGCAGGAAAAAGTTGAACAGCTCAATTGACAGGTAGCCCTCCACCGTCTCGAGTGTCGACGCTTCACCGATGAGCGCGCGCAGCGAGTCGGGCATGTTCTCCAACAATTCCGCGAAGCCGCTGGCCTGCGCTACCGTCGGGAACAGCGTGACCATCCACAGGCATATCAGCCCCAGCCCGGCGGCCCACCCCAGCAGCGGGCGGCGCAGGTCGCGCAGCGTCTTGAGGAACACGGTTTGCAGCATCAGACCGTTAAGCATGGGGCACCTCCTCGCGGTCTGTCCGGCCATTCGGCGCGTAGAATGTCAGGAAGATCTCTTCGAGGTTCGGCTCCTCGCTGCGAATGTTCAGTACGGTGAACTGCGCCGCCGTCTTGACGACCGCGTCGAGCGAGCCGACAACCGTGCAGCGCAGCCGGCTGTCGTCCACGCTGACATCCTTCACGCCGGGGAGGTTCTCAAAGGCCTCCGCCGGCACCGGCTGTTCAAAGGCAATCTCAAGCCGCCGCAGCGCCCGCGCCTTCAGATCGGCGATGTGCTCCACCGTGACGAGTCGCCCCTCGCGGATGATGCCCACGCGGTCACACACGCGCTCGACCTCCGGCAGGATGTGGGAGGACAGGAAGACCGTCTGTCCGTTGGCCCGCGCCTCGTCGATCAACTCGTAGAAGGCCTGCTGCACAAGCGGGTCGAGCCCGGTTGTAGGCTCGTCGAGGATGAGCAGGTCGGGCCGGTGCATGAAGGCCTGGATCAAGCCGATCTTCTGCTTGTTGCCGTGCGAGTAGGCGCGAATGGGCCGGCTCAGGTCTGCGTCCAGCCGATCGGCTATCGTCTCAACGTAGCGCCAGTCTACCCCGCCGCGCAGGTTGGCGAGATAGCGCAGCAATTGCTCGCCGGTCAGGTTGGGGTAGAGCGCCAGTTCGCCCGGCAGGTTGCCAAGCCGCCGGCGGATAGCCACCGTGTCGCGTGTGGCGTCCAACCCAAAGATGGTCGCCCGGCCCGAGGTCGGGCGCAGGAAGCCAAGCAGGGTGCGGATCGTCGTCGTCTTTCCGGCGCCGTTGGGGCCGAGATAGCCGAAAACCTCCCCCTGGTTCACGCTCAGGTTGAGGTCGACGATACCGCGTGCTCGCCCGTAGGACTTTGTGAGATGGTATGTCTGGATGATGGGCATAGTTTTCTCCACGAGATTCGGCGTCCGTATGTGGTGTTCAGGCTATACATTATGCCGCGCGTTTATCGGTCTGAGCCACCACGTAAGTATCGTGAAGTTTTGGGGAGATTGGCAAGTCTAACCAGCGGAGTTCTGCGCCGAAACACAAATCAGCCCGCGCGGCGGGGGCGGCGGGCTGATTTGTGTCAAGCGTATGTGGGCCAGGTTGCTATAACGGACGTCGATGTACGGTGTCGATGTTCAGGTTCGGGTCGGCGATGACGTTGGCGTCGGTGTCGATGTTGGCGTTCAGGTCGAAGTCCAGGTTCGAGTTAAGGAAGTCGGTGTCGAAGTCGAGATGTCGAGTCCTGGTTCTGGTCGAGTCTGAAGTCGAAGTCGGCGTCGTCGTCGAGTTCTGGTTGATACTGTTGTTCAAGGTGCCTGGCCGCTACGTCAACATTACTGACCAGGCGGGAGGTGGAGTCGGAGTGGGTGTTGGGTGGGAGAGTACTCCCGTCTGGACGAAGTTAATGTTGCCGTTGACAATTCGGATTATATGTCAGGGTAGATATTTGGCCATCGGACTTTGGGTCGAATTCCATCTGGCCATATTGCCTGGTCAGATGACCAGTTACATTTTTCACATTTGTGCAGCGATGGGGTCGGACAGAGAGGTACGGTACACATTATAGCCACGCAACGCGTGCTTGGCAATAACGTGCTGAATGGTTGGGCCTATTTCAGGCCAGGCCGCCGTCCGCGACACCCCTCCCTGCGGTGCGGGGGAATATTGCCTTCGCCGTGACTAAACGTTGCAGCTCCCGTTCGCAGCCTACGCGCGGATCTCCACGACGACGCCGTCCTCGGCCCAGTGGTACAGCCACTCGGCGGCCTCCAGCGTGAGGATGATGCACCCGAACGATGCGGGCCGCCCCAGCGAGTTCGCCCACATGAGCTGCCCGCCGTTGCGCGACGGCAGCCCGTGGAAGCCGTTCATGAAGCCGGGCCAGGCCTCGTAAATGCCGACGAAGTGCGGCATCCACAGATCCCATGCTGAGGCGTAGGCGTTCTCCTCGCGCATCTGCACCTGGAAGATGCCGGGCTGCGTCGGCGAGTCCTCGATGCCCGTGCTGATCACCTCTTCGCGGATCAACTGTCCGTTCTCGTAGGCCCACATGTGCTGCTCGCTGATGCTGACGACGATGCGCTTATGGCGCACGACGGGCAGCGGCAGCAGATCGGTCTTCGCAGGCAGGTTGAGCTCCTGCCCGACAGTTAGCATGTCGACGTTGATGTCGGGGTTGGCCTGTATGATGCGCCAGTACGGGATGCCGGTCTTCCACGCGATGCGCGTGAGCGTGTCGCCGGGGATGACGGTGTACGTCGTCGGCTGGTACTCGACCATCAGCGTGGCGGTGCGGCCCTCGCGCAGCGCGGCGAGCAGTTCGTCGGCGCTGCCCTCGGCATCGACTGTCCGCCCCTCGCCCAGCGCGGCGGAAAGCTCCTGCACTGTGCCGACCAGCCGCTCCTCGTTGATCGTGATGGCAAGCTGGTCATCCTGCGCGACCACGTCCAGCCAGCCGGCGATCATCTCCGGTGTGGCGACAAGCTCCACCTGCTCATCGGCAATAGGGTCGTAGGCGGAGACGGTCAGCGGGCGGCTGAGCAGGCGTTCCGCCTCGGTGAGCACGGCGCTGGCATCGGCGATGCGCGGCGAAACCGGGGCCATGACCAGCGGTAGCTCACCGTCCCGCAGGATGACGCCGGGGTCCACGGCGAGCACCGCCAGCGTCGCCTCAACATCGAGGGCGCGGCCCGGCACGCCGGGCACGGCGACAGGCTTCCCGTTCTCAAAGCGCAGCGAGGCGTCAACCGGCGGCTCATTGACCTCAGCGGCGAGCGCGGTCAGGGCCTGCCGGGCGATAGCCTCATCGAGCGTCACGACCGGCGCGATGCGGTAGCCGGTCAGCGCGGCGTCGGCGGTCACCCGCATCTCCTCGAGGATGGTCCCGCCGCGCCCGACCTCGGCGGCCCGCTCGGCGGTTGCGTCTGCGTCCAGCACCAGGCCGAAGTCCTCCGGCGAGACCTGCCACCTGCGCTCGCCCTCGACGAGCGCCAACTGCTGGCGGTTTTCCAGCCAGGCGGCGATCAGCCGGGAGGCGGCTTCCTCGGTCGTCCGGTTGCCGAGCGGCACATCCCCTGCGCGTACGCCGAGCAGAATACGCCCGGAAAGCTGGAAGTAGAGGTAGAAGCTCAGCACGGTCACGCCCGCCAGCAGCACGAATGCCGTCGCACCGATGACGAAGCCCGTCAGCATGGCGCGCAAAGACTGCCTGTCCAGGCGCACCCCCTGACGGCTCTGGCGACGCCGCGCGTGGGCACGGCGCGGGTTATGGGCTCGATTCTGGGCCACTGCGGACCGGCTCATCTTCCCCTCACAGGACTAACCAACACACCCCTCGTTTCATAGAGTATAACGTCTGATTCGCGATTGCCGTTCCGATCTCTCAGATAGTTGTGCTGCGGTGCTTCTTACGCGCGAAAAGCTGGCTCGCTGACCTGCATCCGGCGGGGCGGATGATGCGGCGGCGAACTGTAATATCTTTGATATGTCGGGGACGCATGACTGCCGGAAATGCATGCTATAGTGGAACTGAATAACACACATGTGAACTGGCTCTTGGGGCATGTATTCGGGCCTGCACCGGGGAGCACAGCAATCATCATGAAGAACGTGAGAAAGGCGATGGGCCTGCTGGCCTTGCTCGTGTGGCTGCTGGCAACAGGCTGCGTCGGCCTTGCCGTGGATGTGATCCGGGCGGCGCCGGACGACGATCCGCCTGCCGCCGATCCGGTTCCGGCTGTGACGGAGGTTTCACCCCAGCCGGTGCGCCGGGTGACGATCCGCGCCGTTGAAGGTGAGGTGACCCTGTATGCCGATGGCGATGCCCCGCGTGCGGCGGAAGTCGGCGCGGAGCTAACGCCGGGCGACGAGCTTTACACCGGGCCGGAGAGCCGCGCCGTGCTGGAGCTTGATGACGGCACGGTGATGGTCGTTTCCGAGAACGCCTCGCTGACCGTTATCGATCTTGAGGGCACGTCCGGGCGGCCTATCAGCCGCTTTTTGATGCGCATCGGCGAGGTGTTTGCCGCACGTGACGGCACGCTGCCGGATGGCTCGGCATTCGAGATACTGACACCGCACAGCGTCGCGGCGATCCGGGGCTCGGCGATGCGGGTCACGGCAAGGCCCGCCGTGATGCGCATGGCCTGCCTGGAAGGGCACTGCTACGCGGGCAGCCTGGACGAGCAGGTCAGCGTGAGCGGGGGCGAGAGCGTTACGGTGGACGAGCGCGACGGCATTTCCGTCGCCGGGCTGACCGAGAACGACCTCGCCGCGTGGCGTGAGGCTGCCGAGGCCCTGCGCCGGGCCGGGCTGAGCGTGGGGACTCGCGGCATCCCCGAGCGGCTCACGCCTGCCCCGACCGCGACCAGCACGAGCATTCCGCCCACAGCAACGCCTGATATAGCCGCTCCGATGCCAGCCCCGAGCGAGGCGAGCGACGGCGGGGGCACGGGCGCTGCCGCGCCGGTAAACTCCGGCAGCACGCCCGGCGGCGAGCACTCCAGCCAGACCTCTGGCAGCCGGGCGGAGGCGTCGGCTGGCCAGCAGCAGCCGCCCGGTCAGGCAGCCCCGCCGTCCGGCGACGGCGGCAGCACAACGGCTGATCCACCCGTACAGCCGCCGGTGGATCCACCTGCCGACCCGCCGGCTGCGCCGCTCGACCCGCCGGGTGTGGGCGATGAGGGGGCATCGAGCCAATCGTCACCGCCCGTGGATCCACCACCTGCCGAGCCGCCGCCTGATCAGGGTGGCTCGGATTCCAACGCGCCGGGGAACTCCGGCAACACGCCCGGCGGTCAACACTCCAGTCAGGCTCCGGGCCAGAACAAGGGCAAGAATAAGAACAACTAGCCGGGCATCGGCCCCGGCGTGCCGTTCCGGGTGACAGCAACGAAGGGGCGAGTGTAGAGCGCATACCTGCACCCGCCCCTTTTGATTCCATGCGGGGCAGCCTGCCAGCTAAACGATTACCCGGCTGCATTTCCACGGAGAAGATCGTGCTACAATGAGCGTGGCTGATCAGGCCCTTTTCTCGCCGGTAGCAGGAGTGCAGAACTCGATGACAACGCTGAGCAAACAGGAGCGCCTGCTTCAGCAGGCTTTCAAGTGGGGCAACCGGGCGTTCATGGTGCCGCTGTGGCGGCTGGGCCTCGGCAAGCTGCTCAATATGTGGCCGGATGTAGGCGGGCAGATCATGGTCCTCGAGCATACGGGCCGCAGGTCTGGCAAAACGTACCGCACGCCGGTCAACTACACCATTATCGGGGAGGATATCTACTGCATCTCCGGGTTTGGGGCTGCCTCGGACTGGTACAAAAACGTGCGGCAGACGCCCGAGGTTGAGGTGTGGCTGCCTGATGGCTGGTGGAAAGGCACGGCGGAAGACGTAAGCGACGATCCGAACCGGGTCGACATCCTCCGCAGGGTGCTCATCGCATCAGGCCTTGCAGCGGAGGTGTTCGAGGGGATCAACCCGCGCACCCTCACCGATGAGGAGCTTGGCGAGATGGTAGAGCGCTACCGTATCGTGCGCATCCGGCGCACAGAGGCCCGCACCGGTCCGGGCGGACCGGGTGAGTTCGCATGGATCTGGCCGCTGGCGACGATGGCACTTGGCTTCCTGCTGCCCCGCAGGCGGAAGAAGTAGACGCTTAGCGGTGGCGATGTAAACCCCCTCCGGCGTCTTCAGCCAGAGGGGGTTGTTTGCTCCTTGCCGCGATTACTCCCCCAGCGGGCACATCTCCTGTGGCTCGTACTGGCGGTTCGCGTAGCCATACTGGTTGAGCGGGATCATGTCGAAGTCGGGCGTATCGACGATCTCCAGCACGGCTGCACAGCCCTGCTCGACGCTGCCGCTCTGCTCGTAGGCTGCCCAGAACGCCTGCGCCCAGCCCGCAAACAGGCCGCCCGGCTCGTCCGCCGCCGGGAAGTCGCTCTGCAAGCCCTCGTACACCTGCTGTGCCTGCTGGTCGCTGCCAAGCGCAACATGCGCCAGCATTACACGGTAGCGAGCGTACGCCTCAAGGTCCAGCTCCCAGCCCTCGTAAGGCGCCCACTCGCGGTCGAGCAGAGGGTCCGCATACGAGCGCTGGAACAGCGGGATCGCGTCGGCGTACTGGCCGTTGAGCAGAAGTTCATCCGCCTCGTTGATCAGGTGGATGGGGTGCGCGGGGGAGGTCGCCTCGTGCCTGACACGCTCGAACCCCTCGCCCTGCCACGCGTAGACATCGCGCCAGGTGCGCTGTGGCCCCGCGCCAACCGAGCCGATCATGCCGACATCCACGATGATGTCACCTACACCGTCGCCCGTCTCGTCAAGTACCTCGACCTCGGCATACGGCGCGTTGATCGACTCGTCGAGAAGCGGTACGAACTCGCCCGCCTCGTCGCTCCAGCGCGCGCCCTGCACGTCGACAAAGCAGGTATGCGCCCCACACGTGCTGCTCGCGTGGAGCACGTCCGCGACGCCATCGCCGGTGACATCCTCCATCGCCACGACTTCCGGCAGGCCGGACTGTACTTCTTCCGGGCCGGTGCTGGTGTAGGCCAGCTCATACGCGCCATCCGTGCAGCGGTAGACGAACAGCCTGCCGGGCGGGATGAACGTGATCGGGTCAACGTCCGGGTTGACCGCGCTGATCACCACGTCGAGCAGGCCATCGCCGGTCAGGTCGTGGTCGGCGTCGACCGAGCCGAAGGTGGCCCCCTGCGTCTCGACGATGGCCCCCCACTGCTGGAGCGTCTCGCGAAGCTGGTCGATGGCCCCGCCAGCGGAGAGATACTCCGCGATTAGCTCGCCGTAGCTCTCGAACGGGGGCGGGCCGTCGGGGAGCGTCGCGCTGCCGGGAAGGACGCAGGCCGCGGCCCCGGTGGGCGTGCCGGTGGCGTCCGGCGTGGGGATGTCAGTCGCTGCCTCCGCTGGCGTCTCCGACGCGCCGGGGGAGGGCGTCGGCTCCGGCGTGTTGGTGGGCAGGTCGGAGGTTGGCGTCCCGGCAGGGCCGGGCGTGGGGATCAGCCCGCCCTCGAAGGCGGGCAGGTTGCAGCCGGTCAGCATGAGGCTCAGCGCGGCTGCTACAGCAACAAACCGTAATCTGGTGGCGTGTGATGAGTCCATACCCGGCAGTATAGCAGAAGAGAAGCGGCTGTGTGAAGAGGGAGGGCTGCCTGAGAATCTACGTAAAGTCGTCCCCGCAGGCGGCCCTGTCCGCGGAGCGGACAATTCAGGATAGCGAAGCTATCACGTAGCCCGGCAATTCTATTGCCGGGCGGGGGGTGCTGAGCGGGGTGGGGTGGCACCCGCCGCGAATGAACTTCGCGGCTCCATATGTGTGTGCGGGGAGTGCCCTCTGGCAATCTGCGCC
>Ga0079223_10000589_pt1 | contig 19245 bp, 18 predicted proteins | sample Stecom2011_FD_75072 | JGI IMG/M metagenome (GOLD analysis project Ga0079223, IMG submission 75072) | Agricultural soil microbial communities from Utah to study Nitrogen management - Steer compost 2011 | ecosystem: Environmental > Terrestrial > Soil > Agricultural land | place: USA: Utah...
ATTGAACAGGATTTTTTGGAGAATGAGGGCATAAACCTAGTTATACACCTTGATCCGGTTGTCGCCGACGATGAAAGGACCAATCAATTAAAGACCATGGTGGAGAAAGAAATCAGGAAGATTTCCCCGGAGATTGGAATGCACGATTTTCGGGTGGTCTGGGGAGTAACGCACGCCAATGTAATTTTTGATATTGTCCTGCCTTTTGAGTCTTCATGGAGTGATGATCAATTGGTGGAGGTAGTTAAAGGGAAAATAAAATCCATTAATTCTTCATATAATCCAGTAATTACAGTTGATCACAGCTATGTACCACGAGGGAACGGTGACAATCTACAGGAAGCAGATTAAGGATAGAGTGTGTTTTCGCTAATCAAATTAAAGTAAGTTTAAGCAAGCATACACATAGAAAAAAGACTGAGGTGAGGAATTAATGTCTGGAACAGCTCACAATCACGTGGGACGCTGGTGATATTATGAAAGAAAAAAGCCTTTTTCAGTGTCCTGTATGCACTAACGCGGGCATAGACACAAACGCCTTATACCGTGAGGAAAAACGATACTACTGTGAAAAGGGGCACAGTTTTGACAGGGCAGGTAAAGGCTATGTTAACCTACTTCTTCCCAGTCATACGGGGAAGGGAAAACCTGGTGACAGTAAGGATATGCTCCAAAGTCGCAGGGCATTTTTGAATAAGGGTTACTATGAAAAATTTTCCGACCGTCTGAATGAGCTCGTTGGGCAGATGATAACGACGGACAAAAAAAAGCAGGATTCGCTGCTTGACGCTGGATGCGGTGAAGGTTACTATTTAGCGAGACTCAGGCATAAGCTGGTAGAGACTTGCACCGGAAGTAATTTCCGGTTTTACGGTACGGATGTATCAAAGACCGCCATTAATTATGCAAGCGGGAGAGATCGGGGTATTTACTTTGCCGTGGGCAGTAGTTATCATTTGCCAATCCTGGAGGGAGCGATGGACTTTGTTTTGTGCGTGTTTGCTCCCAGAGATGAGCGGGAGTTCAGGCGCGTGCTCAAGCCCGGCGGGAGGCTGATTGTTGCCGCTCCCGGAGAGCGACACCTTTATAGTTTGCGGAGAGAGTTATATGAAAACCCGGAGTTGATTGGAGAGAGAGGAACAGTAAAAGAGGGTTTTACCCTCTTGGATCAGGTGCAAGTTGAGTATGAACTCTATTTAAAGAGTGGACAGGATATTTCGGATCTTTTGAAAATGACCCCTTACAGCCAGCACATCACCGGAGAAGCGGTGGAGGACTTAAAAAATCTGGAGAAGTTTACGACAGAGGTTGAAATAAAGGTCATGGTTTATCAGAAGTTATAAAGTATTGGGCTGGACATGGATTATTCAATTGTTCGATAGTTTGAGGTCTAGGGAAATGATTTTGCAGGTAGGGAGGTTAATATGAGTAGTAGAGTCAATGAAATAGTAGTTCACTCGTGGAGCGAGGTGTGTGAGCGGCTCTATGACAACGCCTGGAAACCGGAATTGGGGAGGTTTCGCAGTGATTACGCTTTCCGTGGGTTGGCCGATAAGGATTATCGTCTGCAGAACAGCTTTACTCGCGTTTGTCGGAATAATCCGCAGTTGGAATACCACATGTTGCGGAACTTTAAAAAATATGGGCAATTTGATGATCCAAGCATGCTTTCTTCGGATTGGCGGTTGATGACCCTGGCACAGCACCATGGACTGCCTACCCGCTTAATGGACTGGACTTATTCGCCTTTTGTGGCACTGCATTTTGCCACAGATGATATATTAAAATATGACCGGGATGGTATCATCTGGCAGGTTGATTACGTGCGGGTGAACAAATTACTACCGGAGCGGCTCAAGGGAGTTATGGAGCGGATCGGGGCCAATGCCTTCACAGTTGAAATGATTGAAGAGGCTGTTCCCACCCTGCAGGATTTCGACGCCCATCATGATAAAGGCCATGATCTGGTTATTTTCTTTGAACCGCCCTCCATTGACTCACGAATCGTTAACCAGTTTGCTTTTTTCTCTGTAATGTCCACAGCGACCGGCGTCCTTGATGAGTGGCTTTATAATTATCCGGAAATCTATAGACGCATCATCATCCCACGTGAATTAAAATGGGAGATCCGGGATAAGCTTGACCAAGCCAATATTACCGAACGGATCCTTTTTCCAGGCTTAGATGGGCTGGCCGAATGGCTCCTGCGTCACTATTCGCCCCGTTGTGAAAGATCAGTGAAACCAGAGAAGAAGGTGGAGGATAAGTAGGGGAAAAGGTGAATATATTTGAGGGGCGATCAGCGACCAATGGTCCATCGTTAAATACTGACGTGAAATTAATAATGGGCGTGCAGTGGATATACCAATCGTTTTAAGGAGTGTATTTATGTATGGAGAAAAATTCTCCCTTACAGCTACAACCTTTTCTAAAATGGGCCGGAGGCAAGAGACAACTCTTACCGACCATCCGCAGATATATTCCCCGGCAATTTTCAACCTATTATGAGCCGTTTGTGGGGGCGGGAGCGGTGCTTTATGCTTTACACCCTGTGAAGGCTGTGATTAATGATATTAATACTGAATTAATCAATTGTTATCGGGTGCTCAAGGAGGCGCCGGAAGAACTTCTGCAAGACCTGGCTCAACATAAAAACGACGTCGAATATTATTATCAGATTAGAGATCAGGACCGAAAATCGAGTTTTAAACACTTTTCCGCCGTACAAAGGGCCTCGCGGATTATTTTTTTGAACAAGACCTGCTACAACGGGCTGTTTAGGGTGAATAGCGCCGGACATTTTAACGTGCCTTTTGGTAGGTATAAAAACCCTAAAATCCTTGATGAGCAGGGTCTGAAGGCAGTAAGCCGCTATCTTAATGAAAATAAAGTGGAAATCTTAAATACCGATTTTGAGCGGGCGGTAGATCTGGGAGAGAAGGGTGACTTTGTTTATTTTGACCCGCCCTATGATCCGATCTCAGATACCTCCTCTTTCACCGGATATAGCCTGAACGGATTTGGTAGGGAGGAACAAAGAAGGCTGCGGAAAGTTTTTGGGGAGTTAGACAAAAAGGGCTGTTATGTCTTATTGAGTAATTCTGCTACCGAGTTTATTTGTGACTTATATAAAGACTATAAGATTGTTACAGTCTCCGCGAACCGGGCCATTAATTCCAAAGCCGACGGCAGAGGTAAGATTGACGAGGTTTTGGTGATGAATTACGATTGAGATCAGGTCTTTTTTATTTTTCCAAACGAAAAATTTTTACGGACTGGGTGAGTTGTTCGGCAATTTTATTCAGATCGTCTGCCATGCCCGCTACTTGTGTCATGGAAGAACTTTGCTCCTCGGAAGATGCGGAAATTTCTTGGGTGCATGACATGTTTTCCTGGGTGATGGCGGCAATGGAATTGATGGCATGGATTGTGTCCGTATTTTTCCGGTCCATCTCCGCAGCCAGTTTGGCTACGTCGTTAAATTGGGAGATATTCTCCATCACAGCGCTAACGATCTCCTGGAAATTATTACTTGCCGCAAATACCATGTCTTTACCGGATTCAATTCGTTCCACCTCTGTTTGCATCATGGCAACCACATTCTTTGTTTTCTGGCTCATCTCCGTGATCAGTTCGGAGATTACACTTACGGCTTCTTTGGATTGTTTAGCCAACCTTCTGGTCTTACTGGCCACGATAGCAAAACTCTTCCCGTGTTCACCGGCACGCGCCGCCTCAATCGAGGCATTGAGCGCAAGCAGAGTGGTTTGCTCGGCGATATTGTCAATCATGGAGATTGTCTCTGAGATTTTGGTGGAGGCTTTACTTAAATCAGATATTACCTCCGCAGCTTCTTTCGTGGAAGTGTGCAGATTTAAGAAGGTGTTGTTAATGGTTTCGGTGGATTTATGACCCAGTTGAGCCGTTTCAGCCATCTGTTGAGAAGACTGAGAGATGTGTTGGATTTCATTGTTTACCCGTTCTACCAAATTTATGAGATTTTGTACAGTGTTTATGGCGCGCTCAACTTGGCCGACTTGTTCCACAGTGGACTTGGCCAGCTCTTCCATGGCGGTTGCCACTTGTGAGGAGGACAATTTGGTCTGTGCGGAAGTTGTATGTAGTGTGCGACTGGTCTGATTAATCTCTTTGGATTGTTTGTGAATGACCGAAACCAACCTTTTCAACTCATTAATGGCATTATTTAATTCTATTGCCACAGCTTGAATTTCTGGACAGCTTGAAGTCTGGACTTTTTGGGTTAGATCCCCCGAAGCCAAAGCTTTTGTTGATGAGCCAATCATTTTTAAAGATCTAGAAATGGAAACGGCTATTAAGAAACTTAGTAAAGTGGAGACGAAGGCGCTGATAATGATGATGGCAATGATTAGATTTTTAGCTCTCCTGGAATAACGTTCATTATTAATTATAAGCATATTCGAGGATTCACCTGTTTTCCGTTGAATGCGGTCTAAAACAGCGCTGGTTTCCATAGATATTGAACGTAATCTAGTGAACCCTTCTGCGCTTGGATTGATTTTCAGATAACGCCTGAATGATTCTAGTTTGTCCACGAGTGGTGTCACTCTTTCTTCATCAGCGGTTTTTAAAATACTCAACATATCAATAGCGCCTTGTAGAGTGTTTTCACTAGGCATATTGCTTTTGCCAATTAAGGCTAAGGCATAAAGGGTTTGGATTCCATTAAGTCTTTTTCTGGAGTTATTTACATGCTCAAGTAGGTTATTGTTCTTAGCCATCTCCTGGTTGGTCGTTATTTTCATGGTGTTAATGATTTTGAGTACATTATAGCCGAGAACAGAAAGAGATAATAGCATAATCAGGATAATGGCAAGGATTTGAATGATAATTGGTGGTAAATGTTTCATTTTTTCCTCCCAAAAACTTAATACTCTACCGACGATTAGTTGAAAATTTCGACATAATTTAAAAAAAACCTTTTTATGATTTTGGAGAGTTTTATTTGGTTGATGGGGTGAGCATGGAATTTGAAGTATATGGCTTGATTTGCTAAGCAGCGGGTTGAGATTGGGGGAGATGTTGACGCGGATGCTAGGTTGCTCATAAAATTCAATAAACAGGGCATAATTAACTATTATGGCAAATAGAAATTTCTCAATCAGCATTGTTTTTCTCAGTCTTTTTTTTCTAGGGTCGAGCCTTTTTGCGTATGAGGGAAGGATCCTTAAACGCTCCATGGAAGGCCCCGATGTGGCGGAGATTCAAAAAACCCTGAATATGCTGGGCTATGAGGTGGCTGTGGATGGATGTTTTGGGCTTGAAACGGAAAATGCTGTTCGTTCCTTTCAACGGGACAGTGTACTTAAAGTAGATGGGATCTTGGGTTCTGAAACCATAAAGGCTATCCGGTCTTTTGGTATGAACCAACTTCATCAAGTGCGGAGGGGAGAATCTCTATCAGTTTTGGCTCTTCGTTACGGTTCGACAGTAGTGGATATCATGAAAGCCAATGATTTGACCGGAGATGTGATCTATATCGGGCAGGAGCTTGTGATCCCTTTCACCAGGGTAAAGCGGGAAGGGGGAAGAGGAGGATTTGAGCGCCGTCAGGTGTCGCGGGAGGAGAGTATAGAGATCCCGGCTCTGATCACATATAAAGTAAAGCAGGGAGATAGCGCTTATTTAATCGCCAAAAGGTTTAATATAACAGTCTCTGCGATTAAGGCGGTCAATAATTTAAAAGATCCAGCAAGGTTATTGGCAGGGCAAAGGATCTTAATTCCTAAAGCAACCGAAGAAGCCTTAGTACCGGTTTTTTCCTGGCCGGCACAGGGACTGATCAGTTCGGGATACGGGTGGAGGATGCACCCGATCTTTAAAAATCGACAGTTTCATGGAGGGATTGATATTGCCGTTCCCACAGGAACAAATGTCAGGGCGGCTGCTCCTGGCAGAGTTATCCAGGCTAAGGATATGGGGGGGTTTGGCTTGGGTGTAGTCATTGACCATGGAAATCAGGTTACTACCTGGTATGGACATAATTCCAAGCTTCTGGTCAAAAGGGGTGAACTGATTACGTCCGGGCAGATTATTGCAAAGACTGGTAATACCGGAGTTTCCACTGGCCCGCATCTGGATTTTCGGATTAAGGTAAATGGAAAAACTGTAAATCCCTTACACTGGTTGCCTTAAGACACGCGCCGAGGCGCGTGTCTTGTCTCTAATTGTGGAATAAAAGGTTTGCCCTTGATCTTACTCTCGTTGTATTGCATCTTGCTAACCCCCTATTTTCCTTCCTTGCCCAGAGTGTTTTGGTGCTAAAGTTGAAGCATATTCTGACGGTAAGAAACCAAAGTGTTTCTTAAATACCTGCCCAAAGTAGAGAGGATCAGAATAGCCTACGATTCTGGCCACCTCATGTACTTTTAAATTGTTATTTTTAAATAATTGTTTTGCGTGCTTCATTCTCAGCATTGTCAGGTAGTTTATAAAGGTTTTACCTGTTTCTTTTTTAAAGAGTTGGCTGAAGTAAGTCTTGCTGATATAGAATTTCTGGGAGATGGTATCCAGGGTAAGGTCTTCAAAATAGTTATTGTCTATATATTTTTTTATCGTAACCAAGAGGGTTTTGGCATTTTCCCTTTTGGCTGATGAAAGGTGTTCGGAGACCTTTAAGGCAAATAAGGTCAATAGGTTGTTTAATTGTTCAGGAGAAAATTCTTTAGGCGTATTAAGCAAAGAAATAAAGTCTTCTCCCAGTACCTGGCTGACTGTTAAGTTATATTTGTTTAAAAGGTTTTCTAGCAATAACACAATTTCATAGTATAACTTGGTCAGTGTTTTAGTTGTTATTTGCATGTTGGTGTTAATATTTTTAAAGACCATGGTTATGCGTTTTTTGATATCCGCATAGTTGCCGCTTTCAATCGAGTAAATCAGCGTTCTTTCGTCTTCAGAGGTGAAGCAAGTAGAATAAGCGTTCGAAGCGTGTATGTCTTCGAAATAAATAAACTGTAAGTTTTTATTTTTTATCAAGGATTTATTTTTTAGAGCGTCTATGGCCTGAATGTACGCTTTATTGACTTGGGTATATCCCTTAACTGTCTTGCTGATCCCGATAAAGGCAATAGAGTCAGGAAAGTTTTTTAGTAATTCCTTAGAAAGGAGGGAGATTTTGGTTTTACCTAAGTGATCAGCACCCGAAGATAATAAGAGCATGTTCAGTTCTTTGTATCCTTGCTGGTTTTCACAGATATAACAAGTATAATTCGTGTTTTCCGTAAATTTATATATTTGGCTTATCAGATAGTTATAGCTAAAACCGGTAGAGTTCCCTTTTAGCTGTAGAACCATAACATTCATATAGCTGTGGATCTCTAATGGCATCTCCAGGTTTTTTGCCTTGCGTAAAATGTAGTCCTGGTCAGATATTTTTCCGTTTAAAAGCTGAGAGATAAAGCTTTTTTGTAGAAGCGCGGTCCGTTCCATCAGCTTTACTTTTAATTCATCGAATTCTCTGGATTTCTTTTTTTCTTCTTCAATTTCCTTGATGGCCTCTTTAAGAGTTTTCTTTAAAAGGTCGTCGTCCACGGTTTTGAGAATGTATTTGAAGACCTTTAGCTGTAGTGCGCACCGTGCGTATTCAAAATCAGCGTAACCGGAGGTGACAATGACCTTTACAGTGGGTAAAAGCTCTCTGATTTTCTCGATAAACTCCAGTCCGTTTAGATAAGGCATCTTAATATCGGTCAGTATGATATCCGGCCTGACCTTAGCGGCCAGTTCATATGCTTCTTGACCGTCGGAGGCTTCAAAAACTTCTTCGATGGCCAGTCCTGAGGAGACGGTTTTTTTGGCAATTCCTTTTCTAATCCATTTTTCGTCATCTGCAACCAATACTTTATACATGCGCTCACAACCTTTCTGCTACTGAATTGATGCAGGGGACGTAAATAAAATAATTATGAATCCTCAAGCAGGTTTCTTCCGGATATGACAGGCAGTTTCACTGTTATCTTGGCGCCGCTTCCTTCCTTACTTTCTAAAGACAGGCCGTAATCAATCCCGTAATAATGGCGGATCCTAAAATGCACATTTGCCAGTCCGATAGATTTTTCGGTTTCATAAGAATTATGGATCGAATTGTTATTGAGATGTTTCTTTATTTCCATCAGTTTATTATGGTTAATTCCTACACCATTATCCTTAACCTCAATGAGTAATGTGTTGCCCTCCGTTTTTGCTTTGACTGTGATTAGACCGCCGCTTTTCATCGAATGAAGGCCATGCTTGATGGAGTTTTCGATTAAAGGTTGAAGAATGAGTTTAATTACGTTAAGGTCTTTCAGCTCAGCGTTCACCTCAAAAACTACACTAAATTTATCTCCATATCTGATTTTTTGAATGTTAATGTAATTTAACGTATGATACATTTCATCGCCTAAGGTGACCAATCTTCGGTGATTATTGATGCTATAGCGAAAAAGTTGGGATAAACTTTTGGATATCGTGGTGATTTCCGGAATGCCTTCAAGATAAGCAATACTACTGATGGTTTCCAGAGTGTTATATAAAAAATGCGGGTTGATCTGCGCCTCCAAGGCTTTTAGCTCAGCTTCCTTCCGGCGTAAATCAGCCTCGTATTCTTTTATAATCAGATTTCTAATCCTCTTCACCATGGAATTAAAGTTTTGTGTAAGTCTATTGATTTCATCGTGTCCGGATGGATGAAGATAGACGTTGAAGTTTTTATTTTTAACCTCTTCCATAGAGTTATACAATTTATTGATGGGGTTAGTCAGTCTCACGGATAAAAAGATGGAGAGCATTAAAGTAGGTATAATGCTTACCAACCCCACTGTAAGGCTGATGTTTTTTATCTGTTCGGCTTTGGCTAGCAGGACGCTTTCTTGAGTAAAAGCCATAAATTTCCACCCAGAGACATAGGAAGTATCGTAGAGCAGCAAGTATTTATTGGCATTCACCTCATAATGTAGTGTGCCTTTACGGGTATTGCTGATTTCCAAGACAGAGTCGTTATCTAGGAATTTTTCGTATTGTAAGTTGTCCGACCCGACGATAAGCTCATTTTTATCGTTTAATATAGCGATTTGAAGCTGGCTGACCGTACTGATTCGGTTTAGTATATCCCTAATTTCTTCTACTTTTATATCGATCATGAGTATACAACGGACATTTCCTTGGATATCCCGGATCGCCTTCCCAATCGTAAAAACCTCTCCTTGATTCGCGGCAGGAGGGAGGGGCTGATGAGGAGAGATATAAGCCTCTCCGATATCCGCCTCGATGATCTGTTGATACCAGGGGATATTTGGGTGGGGATATCCTAAGGTGAGAGTGTTTTCGTGCCAGATAATGCTTATTCCCTCTACTGGGATAAGCCTGATCCCGGAGATGTTTTGGTGTGAATAGAGAATACCCCGGAAAAAATCGTTGATTTTATTATAATCGTTCATTTTTTTATCCGGAGAAGTCTCGGTATTCCACTCGGCGTTATATAGGATATCTTTGATCGTGGAACTCATATAGGAGGCGAAAAGCAGTGTCCTTAAAGAATCGAATCTTTCATCGATTTCTTGGGTGGTTTCTTCGACCAGACTTTCCATTCTGGCGGAAGTCTCAGTTAGTACAGAATCACTGTAAACATTGTAGCAGATAAAAGAAATTATGATCGAAGGAACCAAAGCAACAAACAAATGAGAAATAGAGAGTTTTATTCTTAAGGGGATGTAGATGCCATTTAAAATTTTGGTGATGGTTTTTTGCAGTTTCATGTCAAATCCTTTTTTGCTTTTATCTATTATTCATTTTATATACAGTGCTTTTACCAAGTGCCGAATTAACATTGACCTTCGGTTTTTATCGAGGATTTCCTGCTCGAAAATAATTCAAGTTCGACATAATCTGTATAATACAGGGATCTTTTGACTGGTCAAGAAATTAAGGGGTTTTTAGTTCCATAGAAACGATGTCCAGAAAAGCCTATGACAACAAGAAAAGAGTTATGAAGCTATTATGATTTGAAGAGGTTTAATAAATATAAAACAAACATTTAACAAAGATTTTCTATATAGGATAAGGGTTTTTTCTATGTAATGTTTTTGCGGAAATTAGTATATTTAGGTCAATAATAATTTGAGGAGGAGTTAATGTGAGAAAAAGACTAGTAATAGGTTTATTGTTAGTGGCAGTGTTCGTTTCTGTAGCGCATTTTTTAGTTACCGATCGACTAAGCGCCGCAAAGCCGGTTGTAGTAAATATCGGTTATGAAAACAATCCCGGTGAACCCCTGGATTTAGCTTGTAAAGAATGGCAGAGACTTGTGGAGGAACGCAGTAACGGTACGATAAAAATTCAGTTGTTTCCCAGTTCTCAGCTGGGCACAAAGAAAGACGCCACCGAGCAGATGCTGATGGGCGCGAATGTTGTGCATATTACGGATCCGAGTTTTTTGATGGATTACGTTCCTGATATGGGCATTCTCTCCGCTCCATATATTGTGGAGACCTATGATCAGCTTTTTGAGTTGTTTGAGACGGATTGGTATAAAGGTCTAAAAAAAGAATTAGAGGCCAAAGGTCTAACAATTGTTGCGGATAACTGGATCTATGGGGATAGGCATTTATTGGCTACTAGACCCGCGAGAAAACCGGAGGATTTAAAAGGCCTGAAAATCCGGATTCCAAATAACCGATTGAGCATTGAAATGATGGAGGCGATGGGCGCGACGGCTACTCCGATGCCCCTGGGCGAGGTTTATCCCGCGTTGGCTCAAGGCGTGATTGGTGGAGCAGAGAATCCCCTGTCTGTTTTATACGGCGCTAAATTACAGGAAGAAGCGAAATATTTATCTCTAACAGAACATCAGAAAATGGTAATATTCTGGCTGGGCAGTGCACAATTTTTCAATAGTCTACCCAAGGAACAGGCGGACTTAATCAGGAAGGCCGGGATGGATGCGGGTCTTGCCATGAAAGAGATCAACGAAAAGAACGATCAGAAATTAATGGAGAACTTTAAAAAGGAAGGCGTTCAGATCATTACTGATGTGGATAAGGAAGCCTTCCGAGAGAATTGTAAAGCGATCTACGATAAATTCCCCCAATGGTCTGAAGGGCTTTATGACAAGATTCAAAATCTGATTAAGTAAGTCTTGTTTGGAATGTAAATTACCCAGGTTACAAGGTGGTGTAGCAGGCTGGATAAAGCCCTACACCACCTTGAATCGGCATTTGGGTTAAGCGGACTCATTTCTAAATTTTGTGTGCTTTCAAATTTGAAGGGATGATCCTATGATGAAAGAGAAACTCAAATCAATTATTTTTAATCTTGACGATATAATTGCCGGTGTTTTTTTATCCGCTCTCGTAGTGGTTACGGCAATTGGGGTGTTTATGCGGTACGTAGCGGGTGATCCGCTGAAATGGACCGAAGAAGTGTCACTGGCGTTAATCGTTTGGGTTGTATTTCTAGGCGCGAGTTCGGTTATGAAGAGGAATTCCCATATCAGCATTGATTTTTTTGTGGATTTCTTACCACAAAAGGTAAGAAAGTATTTTGACGGTCTTGTAATCATCGTAAATCTAATCGTTTTAGGATATTTAGTGATCTTAGGTTATCAATTGTCTATGCAGGCCGGAGTGAAGTTCACCGCTGTTTTAATGATGCCGTATACCTATATTGATATTGCGGTACCCATTGGCGGCGCATTAATGATGTTTAGTCTGTTGCGAAGATCAATAGCGATTTTTACACGAAAATAAAGCGATAAAGTTGGTGAAGGTATGGAAACTACAGTTGCTCTGATCACGCTTTTGGTTCTTCTTTTTTTGAACGTTCCCATTTTTATCTCGCTTATAGCCAGCGTACTGCTGTACTTTGGGATCGGCGGTCAACTGCCTTTGATGATCGCCGTACAGCGGGTTATCGGCGGGATTGAATCAATTCCTCTCCTGGCTGTACCGTTTTTTGTCATGATGGGAGTAGTTATGAATTATACGGGTATCACCAGGAGGATGATTAAATTCTCCGAGGTACTGACCGGACATTTACCCGGGGGTTTAGCTCAGGTGAATGTGTTACTCAGTACACTACTAGGAGGGGTATCCGGTTCGAATATTGCGGATGCCGCCATGCAGTCAAAAGTATTAGTTCCTGAAATGGTAAGACAAGGCCAGGACAAAGGGTTTGCCGCTGCCGTAACAGCAGCCTCATCGCTGATTACTCCGATCATACCTCCAGGTATAGGTCTGATTATTTATGGATTTACCGCTAATGTCTCTATTGGGAAAATGTTTATGGCCGGGATTGTTCCCGGAGCTATGACTTGCGGTCTCATGATGTTCATGGTTCATATCATCGCGAAAAAAAGAGGGTATTTGCCTTCTAGGGAAAGGATGGCCCGTCCTAAAGAAGTGTTTGCAGCGACAAAAGAAGCATTTTTTGCTCTAATGCTTCCATTAGTGATTATAGGTGGGATTCGGTTTGGGGTTTTCACACCGACTGAAGCAGGTGCAATCGCTGTGGTTGCTGCGTTTATTCTGGGTTTGCTTGTTTATAAAGAAATGAAGGTTCAAGACGTGAAAAGCGTTATGGTAGAGACGATTACCACGACCGCATCAGTTATGCTGATTATCGGCGCCGCCTCCGCTTTCGCTTGGTTTTTGACATGGGAGCGTATTCCCCAGCAGGTAGCCGAGGTTGTACTGAGTGTTGTAGATAATAAATATGTTTTTTTATTGTTAGTAAATGTCTTATTATTGATCGTGGGGATGTTTATTGAGGGTAACGCTGCCATGTTGGTGCTGGTCCCGCTCTTGATGCCGATTTTAACGGCGTTGGAAATTGATCCTGTGCATTTCGGCTTGATCTTTATCTTTAATATGGCTATAGGGACACTGACCCCGCCAATGGGGACGGTTATGTTTACGGTTTGTTCGGTCACAGGGGTAAAAATTAAAGATTTTATGCGGGCGGTCTGGCCGTTTTATCTGCTTTTGGTCGTATGTTTATTGTTTATCACTTACGTGCCAGCGATCAGCTTGTTTCTCCCGAATTTAATTATTAAGTAGTTGATCGGCTAAAATAAGGTAAACTAGGTGAGTGCGCTACAAGCTACAAAAGGAAGTTCACAGGTTTTATAATTATATCCGGGACTATGATAAAATATCTTACGAGCTGGAATAGGATGATTATAAAATGAGGGGATTGCGATGTTATCTAAAGCAAGAAAAATCTTAGTAATCGTATTTATTATCGGATTTTCATTGATTCTGGCCTGGACAGGCTCTATGCTTAGGCAAGAGGAACCGGTAGAGCCTAAAGAGGATATAATTAAGCCTGTTACTTTAAAGCTGGCGCATGTGTACGGGATTGACCATCCGTTTTCAATTGGGATGGAAAAGTTAGCCGCACGAGTGAAGGAGAAGTCCAACGGGAAATTAATTGTCAACACTTATGATTCCAGTAGGTTGGGGAGTGAAAAAGATATCGCCGACGGGGTGGCCAACGGCATTATTGATATGGCACTGATCGGCCCCGGAGAACTAGGTAAGCGGTTTAAACCAATATTAATCTTTGATGCGCCTTATGTTTTTAAAGATTTAGACCATATGCAGAAGGTGACTAGGGGCGTGGTAGGCCGGGAGCTATGGGACAGTTTGGCGATGCAGACGGGTATTCGCGTATTGGCTTCTCTTTATTACGGCACGCGTCATGTGACTACCTCCATGGTTCCCATTAGTATGCCCGCCGATTTACAAGAGGTAAAACTGAGAACTCCTGACCAGCCCTTAAGTGTCGCCAATGTAAAAGCAATGGGCGCGGATCCTGTTCCCATGGCGTTATTTGAAGTATATTTAGCATTGCAGCAAGGGATCGTGGACGGACAGGAAAACCCACTTCCCACGATCGCCAGCCAAAGGTTTAATGAAGTGCAAAAGTATATTAGCCTGACCGGACATGTTATTCAGGTAATCCCTTTGACTATATCGGATAAAAAACTTCATTCGCTACCCAAAGAGATGAAAGAGGTTTTAATTGAGACCATAAACGAAGTCGCTCCAATGATTAATGGGGAAATCGCAGCGAAAGAAGAAGTAATGCTGGAAGAGTTTAGAGAAAGCGGAATGCATGTTATTCAACCGGATGTGGAGGCATTTAAAAAAACCACCGCCTCCGTGATTAAGGAATATGAGGACACATGGGGGCAAGGTTTGTACGAACGAATCCAAAATGTTCAGTAATGCCCGGCGCTATACGCGTAGTGCTTGCTGATTAACACAATCAATATTTAAAAGGGGGTTAAGCGCGTCAGTTTTTGATGCGATGAATAAACATGAAAGCCTTAGTTAAATACGAAAAGGGTCAAGGAAATATGGAAATCAGGGATGTCCCGGCGCCCAACCCCGGTCCGGGCCAGGTGAAGATTGAGGTGAAGGAGGCCGGGATTTGCGGCTCAGACCTTCATATTTACCACAGTGATATCGCAATACCTGTGAATCCGCCGGTCATTACCGGTCACGAGTTTTCCGGGGTCATTGTAGAGACGGGCGAGGGAGTTACGAAGTTTAAACCAGGGGACAAGGTGGTCTCAGAAACCGCTTTTCATTATTGCGGCGTTTGCGACTACTGCCGGGAAGGGTTCTATAACCTTTGTGTGGAAAGAAAAACTCTTGGTTATTGGTATAATGGAGTATTTACCCGGTATACGGTAGTACCGGAGGCAAGGGTGCATAAAATACCAGAAGGGGTAAGCTTTACAACTGCGGCTATGACGGAACCTTTAGCCTGTGTTGTCCATGCCATATATGATCTCACCAAGATCGTGGCGGGCGACGTAGTGTTGGTTACCGGGCCCGGCGCAATCGGAATTATGGCCGCCCAAGTAGCAAAGGCGCAAGGCGCTACCGTAATTGTGGTGGGTACAGAAATAGATACCAAAAGGCTGGAAATGGCGAAACAACTGGGGGCTGACTATACCGTCAATATTCAAAAGGAAAACATTAATGAACTGGCGGCCGATTTAACCAATAGTTACGGTGTAGATGTAGTGTTGGAATGTTCAGGTTCGGCTCCCGGCGTTGATATGAGCCTTAACCTGATTAAAAAGAGAGGTTATTTCACCCAGATTGGTCTTCCTGGGAAAAAAATCGAGTTTGATATAGAGAAAATCTGCTATAAAGAACTGCATTTCTCCGGTTCAATGGGATCAAGAAACGCCAGCTGGAGAAAGGCCATTCAATTGCTGAAAGAGGGTAAAGTGGAGCTGGAGCCTTTGGCCGCCACTAAGCTTTCCATCCTTGAATGGGAAAAGGCCTTTAAGATGTTTGAAAACAAGGAAGGGTTTAAAGTAATCCTTACTCCGGTGGAAGAATATTAATAAATTTTGTCAAAAAAATCCGTTGATGTAGTATAAAGTTGGACTAATAGTAGTGAGATAATATTTAGAAGGCTTTTTTTTGAAAGGGAAAAAATTTAAACTATCAGTTATCAATAAGAACAGATGGTGTTGGTTTTATACGGATTAGAACCGGCCCATCTGTTTTTCTATAATATAAATCTTTTTTTCACAGTCGGACTATGTATGATTACCGTCTGTTATTTGCCTAGATCACTCCAGGTTTCTTCCAATTCTCTGAGTTCCCCCAGGCAACCTGAATTATCTTGCGCTTCGATGAATCCTTTCATCCGGGCCAGGCTGTGTTGGAAGGTGTTAATCTCGTCTCTTTCTACACTGAATTGAAGACGGGCAAGTAGTTTTTTCCACTCGTTTTCCAGGTCATCAAGGTAGAGCTGTGCTGTCGACCATTGCTGATTATTGATGCTTAACTGTAATAGTGTGAAGTGTTTGGCGACTTCTCCGTTTAATCCGAAAAAGTCTCGGCAGACCGTGCCGGCGTTCATGATGATGATAAAGATTACTAAGGTCAGAGCGGGAATGATTTTACTGAGTAAAAAATGGACTATTTTTATCACCTTACTCTTATTTTATTTCTATCGAAAAAGTATTTCAATCCGGATTCGAAGTTTATCTTCGCCCGTACTCTGTTAAATACTAATTTCCTCCAGCTCTTCATATCTCAGTTTTGTACATCTTTAATTTTGTTCATTGGCTTACTTGAGGTTTTGATAGTCGCTAAGGTCGGTCATGGTTTTTAAATGATCTTTGTATAAGTCTACATAGAGCTGACCCTCAGTGTCCAAGGCCGCCAAAAATACCTGTTCTGGACTTTTTATATCAAGAGACTTTAATTGCTGCTTCAACCAGGTTCGATTAAGATTGACGCGTTTTAGGTTTTTATCGATGATGATGCCGTCATAGATTAGCTCAGTACTGATTCCCTTGTATTTGGTGGGAATATCTAGATCATCCGGAGTGGCTGGGGCGTATTGGCTTTTTTTCAAAACAGAAAGTTTACCGTTGGTCTCTAGGACAGCAAATTCAACGGTTCCTAAATCAAAAACATTGTTTTCCCGTAGTTGGAGTAATAATTCATCTAGTGTATATCGCATTTTTTTCAGGTTATCCTCCATAATTTGACCGTTCATAACCAGGATCACCGGTTCGCCATTGAGATATTTGCTGACTGCCCGAGAGCGTAAAGTCAACCATTGGACAAACCAGACAGCCCCGGTCCAGGTAGTCAAACCTACCCAATGAGCCCAGGCCCGGCTCGATAAATCCGTGGTTAAGGTAGCGGCGATAGAACCGATGGTGATTCCGAGAATGTAGTCAAAGAAAGTTAACTGACTGACTTGTTGTTTTCCGAGGATACGCGCGAAGATATGGAGAGTGATAAAGGCAATGATTCCTCGAACAATAACGACAACTCCTTCATTCAAAGAATCACCTCCAAAAGCTTAGATAATAAGTTCCCGTTCAGAGAAGCAGAAGCACATTTACACGTTTCCAGATTTGAGGATTAGTAGCCGGACTGTACTTTACTTCTAGTATTATAGCGCTGGCTGTGAAATATTCGGCGATTAGGTTCAAAATAGTTAAAGAATTAATGGAGAAATGCATTGGTCATTGACCAACAGCGCTTGTCTTGGTATAATTCTATTAAACAGCGTTTAAATATTAAATAGTGTTTAGTATAAGGTTGGGTGTTTTTTCGTGGGAAGAAAGAGGCAATTCCAAAAGAAAGAAGAAGTCAAAGAGAAAATCTTGGATGCCGCCCGTACAATAGTGGATGAAGAAGGGCTTCAGGGGTTATCAGTACGGAAGATCACTAAATTAATGGATTATTCTCCGGGCAGCATTTATCACTACTTTAAGAATAAAGAGGCGATTGTTGAAGCCTTGGTCAGTCATGGATACGGTCGGATCTTGGCCTCTGTTGCCTCTGTGCCACGATGTGCAAACCAACCGGAAGCAGAGATCAAAGAGATATTTACTAAGTACATCCGAGCTGCCCTGGACGCTCCGGAAGAGTATAAAGCCTTTTTACTTAATGATAAACCATCCATCCTGGCAAAGACGTCTCTTTTGGCCAAAGGTATTATGAAGCAAAATCAGGCTTTGCAGGCCTTGGGCAATGCGATCCGTAGGGGGATGGAAATGGGCAGGTTTACCTCTGGAGATCCTGAACTAACCGCTCAGGTTTTATGGACGGCGGCGTTTGGGTTGATTATAAAGATTATTGTCGAAGGTAACATCCCACTAGAGCAAATAGACAGACTGATTAATCGCCACTTTGAACTGGTTTTTCAAGGTTTGATCACCCGGGACTAGGATCAGGAGTTGATTCGTAGATGCATATTATGAGGAGGAAATAGCGATGAAGTGTGTGTTAAGCGGTATTGGAATCTTGTTCGGTTTGGTCATTATCTTTATGCTTTTGACTGTGGGCGCGGTTTTTGCGGCCAATAAGGCAAAAAGAGATAACGAACAGGTTTTACCAGGTAAAGGAGAAACTCCTAAAAAAGCAATAATCATCTACCAGCCGGTCCTCACTAAGGTCACAACCAGGATGGCACAACAATTAGCGGTCGGATTAAATGACGGCGGATACGAGGTAACCTTGAATCATCCTGGAAAACATCTTTCTACGGATTTATTCGGGTATGAACTGATTGCCTTTGGCTCACCGACTTATGCCGGACAAATGACAAAGGCGCTGACTAACTATATGGCGCGGGTTTGCCCACAGTTGGCCAAGACAAAGGGCGAGGCGCTCCGTATTGTTCTGTTCGCTACAGGCGGCGTTGATCAGACAGAAGAGTTTGATCGTTTGGCTGAGACTCTCGCTGGCTTAAATGTGGTCAAAAAAGTAAAGTTTTCACCCGGATCCAAAGAAAAGAATGAGCAAATTGCTTATGATTTAGGGTTTGAGTTGACACAAGAATGATTAGTATCCCGGTATGTCTATACAAACGCGCGCGGAGAGAAGTTCCGAACCTGCTCACACTCTCCCGGATAGTTTTATCTTGTATTGTAAATTACTATATTCTAATTCATTTTGGTAGAATAAAAATTCCACTTCTTATTTTTGGGTTGGTTTTCCTCACGGATTATCTGGATGGGAGAATCGCCAGGAGGTATGGGACGGTCTCACCCGGCGGGGCCGTCTTTGATCTGGTGGCCGACTTCTTTTTTATATTCCTGTCTTATTTGGTATTACACTCCTTTGGGGTTATTCCATTCTGGTTTGTCTGTATTGTTTTCGGCAAATTCATCGAGTTTGTTCTTACCTCGTTTTTTTTAAGGAGTTCCGCCGATGGGAGCAGGGTATTTGTCTTTGATTTTCTTGGTAGGTTTGTAGCCGTTGTCTTTTATATATTTCCTGTACTGTTATATAGTTCTCATCAGCTGGCGCCAGTGTTCTACGATTTTAGTATTAATCAACTAACTTATATTATCTTGTTTTTTTCATTGCTTTCTTCTGCTGACAGAATTAGGAAATGCTTTTGCAGAGAACAGAATACCAATAGAAGGGGATGTGGGTAAGGAAGCGAGGCCCGATTACCAGAAATAAAACGCGGAAAGGGAAGATGGGTTTGGTGATTGTTTCTTCGGCTATGCCATACCCCCTCAATATTTTGACGGGAGTTACCAAATACCCCGTGAGCATCCTCAGGCATTTTTGTAAAGGATATGGTTGTCAAAAAGTTAATAGTCTGAAAGCCGGTGTCATGCAGATTGAGAAATACCGGGATAAATATATAAAAGAGGCATATACAGCAGGTAAAAAAATGGCAAAATTGTGGAATAGTAAGATTTGATTTGCTATAATTTACCTA
>Ga0079223_10000591_pt1 | contig 19193 bp, 10 predicted proteins | sample Stecom2011_FD_75072 | JGI IMG/M metagenome (GOLD analysis project Ga0079223, IMG submission 75072) | Agricultural soil microbial communities from Utah to study Nitrogen management - Steer compost 2011 | ecosystem: Environmental > Terrestrial > Soil > Agricultural land | place: USA: Utah...
TAACAGTTGCTTACATGCGAATATCGGTTTCTGCCTATAAGTCCTCCTGCATATGTGCCACCTGTCAGATCTATATCTGTCAGCTTTACATTCTTAATTTCAGCATATCTGATACTTCCGAATAACCCGATATATTCGCTAAGCGGGCGGTTGCAATATAGAGCATCAATTGAATAATCCTGACCATCATAACTACCTGAGAAAAAGATATCAAAGTTCTCTCCTATTGGTAGCCATCCCTGTCCCTCAAACCAGACCGTGGTTTCTTCAGCATCAATATCTGCTGTCTGAATGTAATGACTTGCCCAGCGGATAGTTTGATCCGGTTGAGGAACAATATCATTACTTGCCGTTATCCAGTAGAGATTAGCCAACGATGAGATTACGTATGGATCTTCTGGTGATCCATCACCAGCTGAAGGAGACTGAGCAGCAGGTGTCAAATATGGAGTGACAGAAAAAAAATTCGAAGGATCTGATTCACCAGATGTGTAAAGAGCAGTAACATAATATTCATATGTGACACCATATTCTATCTCAATATCTTCGTATTCAGTAAGAGTAATAAGAGAATCATTCTGTACAAACTCATTTCTATACACATTATATCCAAGAATATCTAAATTCGGGTTCGAAGGAGCTTCCCAGTTGAGTAATACTGCATTGTTATTTACAATCACTATCAGACTGTGTGGAGGTGTAAGTGAATAGGATATAGCTTCGATTAGGTTTGAAGCAGAGGATTCACCCTCTTGATAGATAGCAGTAACATAGTAGGAATAGTAGACATCATTCTCGATATCATCATCGGTAAAAGTCAAATCTTCGAGCGGGAGAGGATTAATAATAGTATCATTACGATAGATATTGTAGCCCGCTACCTCGAGATCTTGAAACAGAGGTTCTTCCCAGGCTAATTCAATACTCAATTGGTGAGAAATAGCAGCCAGGTTCTGAGGAGGATTCAGGGAATAGGGGGTTGCTACAGCAATATTCGATCCTCCTGACTCACTCTCTTTATACAGCGCAGTAACAAAGTATTCATAGGTAACATCATTAGTAACGGACTGGTCCGAAAAGAGAGTATCTATAACAGTTGCAGTATTGATCATTTGATTATCACGATAAACATTATAGCCAAGCAGACTAAATTCCTGTTCTTCAGGGGATTCCCATTCGAGCAGAACAAGTCCATGAAATGGAGTAGCGGTAAGATTACCAGGTGGGGCATAAGTATATGGGGTAGCTTCTATAATGTTTGATGCTACAGATTCACCCTCGGAATATAGAGCAGTCACAAAATATTCATAGGTTTCATCATTGATTACGTCGAAATCTTCAAAAGTAAGCTCGATTAATGGTTCCAGGTTAATAATGACTTCATCACGATATATATTATATCCGAGGACCGGAAGTTCTTCGCTGATCGGAACTGACCAGTTAAGAATTACTGATCCTTGACAGGGAATGGCGCTAAGATTTGCAGGAGGATAGAGGAGGTACTCAAAATTCTGCCAGGAAAGGTAGGGATAACCATTGTTTGCATAGGATGGATCCTCAATCCAGGTTTCATTCCAGTCCCAGTCTACAAAACTATCTGCATAATAAGGATAGGTCATCTGGGCAGTTGTTCTCCCCTCACCACCTGCGGAAATCAACTGGTTACTAAATTCCATATCCCAATAAGATCCTGTTACTGAGCCACCAGAGACGTATGCTACCAAGCCACCGGGATCATAATTAGCAGTAATTAAAGTGGTACTGTAACAGTAAGATATAGCTGAACCTGGACCTGCACTGCCGCCTGTGAGACCTCCAACACGCCAGAATCCAGTTGCTGATCCTGCAGCATAACTGTTTGTAATCTGCGAAGTTTGATTGTTACCGACCAATCCCCCAACGTAAAAACCCGTACCAACGACACTACCCGTACTATAACTGCTGTCAACTAATGAGTTACCGATATTTTCACCAACCAGACCACCAACATTATCATTACCGTTTGCTGTGCCCGTACTATAACAATTTCTAACAATCGAATTGAGTTGATTCATCCCCAGCAGACCGCCAGAGTTAACAGATCCGCAACTCGCACAACCATATGAGATAACTCCTCCTGTGCTATAACTATTCTGAATTATCGAACTGTATTGATTTACTCCTGCTAATCCTCCGGCAGGACCTTCAGCATTGACATCACCTACACTATAACTGTTATCGATCAGAGCCGAAGTGTTGTTCCAGCCAACCAGGCCTCCGACATAAGAGTAACCACTTACTCCGGCATTGCTGTGACAGTCGATTACCGTTGCTGAAGAGTTAGTACCCAGTAAACCACCAGTATTATTGCCTGTAGAGAAGACGGTTCCTAAGCTGTGACTGTTACTTATTGTCGATGAACTGGTATTGTATCCAACCAAACAACCAATATGAGAGTAGCCGGAGACATTTCCTGAACTGTAACAATTGTCTATCATCGAATTACTTCTGCTTTGCCCTGTCAGTCCACCCACGGAGTTCTGTCCTGTAACATTGAGGTTGGTTACTCCCAGATTGCTGACCTGAGCACCCTCTATACGTCCAAAGAGGCCAATATTGTTCCTTGTGGGTCGATTGATATATAACGCATCGATTGTGTTATTTTGGCCATTATAAGAGCCAGAGAAGCTAATTGTATTATCTGCATTGAAGTAAAAACCAATAGGTTCCCAACCTTGATCATCGAACCAGGTTAATGTTTCTGTAGCGTCTATGTCTGCTACTTGAACATAGTGACTCGACCAGCGGGTTACCCTATCAGGGTCCGGAACTATATCATCATTTGCTGACAACCAGTAAAGATTCTCCAATGCAGCAATTTCATAAGGGGATGTGGTTGTCCCATCGCCTGATGATGGTGGAATTGCAGTCTGAGCTGAGAGAAGAACATTAAAGCTAAGAAATAAAAAAAATAAAGGTAAATACTTCATATAAACCTCCACATCCAGGGAAACTTCTCTGTTGCTATCTAAGAGCTAGCTGAAAGCAATACAGGTGAACACAATACATCAAAATATACAAACATCATTATAACCTCTGACTAAGGTATTATAAAAAAAACTTTTGATCGATTATCTACGAAAAGTTGTTAATCCTGTCAATCAATATTTACGTCTCAACTTTGACTCTTTAATACATTGAATTGAAAACTGGCTGAAGGAAGGAGCTTAATGGAGAAGAAATGAACAGAAACGATGTTTTGAAAAGGTTGATATCAGGGCGTCAATCAGAAATCTCAGCCGTAGAAGCTACAATTCTAAAGAATCTATGGTTAGAGACTGGTTCCGAATAATTATTGGTATCGGTATAAGCAATTGGCTCTTCCCAATCTTCGGTATATGGATTTACTGAGGAGAATATGTGATAAGAATTAGCATCATTGACGATGTCCCAGTTCAAGTGAACGGTTCCGTCTATGATATTTACCGAGACATTTTCTGGAGCTGGAAGCTCAGAAATTGATATAGCAGTCTGTGCAGCCTGATGCACAATCGGATTATCGGTATCCATGTTTTGGATGATAATCACTGCTTGCAGTTTATCAGGTTCCCAGTCAGGTTGATAAGGAAAAGCATGGCTGAAGGTTTGAGATTCTCCTGCCGTAGTCAGAAGAAAATTTTCTTCATGATATGCTTTAACTGAGGCAAAATAATCGGTATCCATAACTCCGGTGAGATCATAAGTTATGACAAACACAATTCTGTTGTTTGTGGTAGTAACATTACCGGTCATAATAGTCGTAGTTTCAATTATAATTTCGTCCTCTCCATTAATTGTCAAAGAAAGATATATCTCTACCGGACTTACAGTTGCAGCTAATTGGTTGTAGGCATCTATATAAGCCGGGAAATCAACTCCAGAGATTCCTATAGATCCATTCCACTGAGTGTAAGGTAGAACTGAGAAGTTATACAGACTTTGTCTCATCGAATAACCTGGACTCTGATGCAGGCCATCACCCTGCCAGATTAATGGAATAAGATAGGGAAAGTTTTCCTCATCATCGCACATCTGATGCAACGCTGACCGCGCTGCAGGGCATGAAGCACACCATGTCATAGTGAACAGTTCCGCAACGACATATTTTTGTGTTGCCGATAACGAAGCTAACAGAATCAAACAACAACTGAGTAACCCGAGAACCCTTTTCATATTTTCCTCTAACCGATTCAAAACTATCAAAATAGAACTCAATCTGTCAAGATATGTTATCTGATAAATCTGTTATTGCTTCAAACTTACGGTGAATGGGTTTTCAGGAACTCTGTTGAGGCAATATATTGGCAGGTTAGATGCTATCGATACTACTATGATTATAGAGCAAGGCCTCCCGAAATACGTTTTCGGGAGACCTTGTAAATAGATTTTGCTTAGTCTACTTCAGGAGCATTATCTTTTTCGCCTGCCTGCTATTCTCTGTCTCTAAAACAGTGAAATAGAGACCACTAACAACTGGTGTATTTCTATCATCCAGCCCATTCCAGATGACAGAATAATATCCTGTATCAAGGCGTCTGTCCAGCAATGTTCTGACTAATTGTCCCTTAAGGTTATAGATGTGTATCTGTACTCTCGCTTTGCGATCCAGTGAGAATGTTATGCGTGTTTCAGGATTGAAGGGATTGGGATAGTTACCAAGAAGCTCAATCTGTAATGAGGGGTTTGTTAAACTCTCTGTGCTGGTGGTAGTTACTTCAACACTATTTGAAGGTTCTGATTCTCCTTCATCATAAACAGCTGTAACATAATAGGTATAGGTTCCAGGTAATAGCCCTTCATCAAGATACTCTGTTGATACTAACGGATCTAAATTGATTTGTGCAGTATCTCTATAGATGTTATAACCTGACAGATCTCTTTGATAGGCTATCTGAGCCATTTCTTGACTATTTGAGTGCTGTCTTAAAAGGATCAAATCTGGTGGTTCTAATCCTTCGGGAGGCTCCCAGTCCAACAGGACATCTCCATTGCTCAAGACGGTATAGATTAGACTTTGAGGTGGATTTAGGATCAACTGTTCTGGTGTTGCTTCAACTATATTTGATGCTTCTGATTCACCATCATCATAAACAGCAGTAACATAGTATTCATAGGAAATACCATTGAAAACATCAGTATCAGTGTATTCTGTTTCTGGAATCAATTCCGTGTTTATAAGATTACCGTCACGATATAGATTAAATCCGAGAAGCTCCTGTCGATAATCCGGGGCATTCCATTCCAGTAAAACAATACCATCTCCAGCTTGAGCGGTTAATCCAGTCGGTGCGGGTAAATCCTCAGAAGTAAGAGAAGCAACTGCAGCCTGATGTATGGGAGCATTTCCGTTTACCAGATTCTGAACTATGACTACAGCAAGTAGGTTTTCGTGATTCCAGGAAGGATCAAGGGTAAAAGTATGAGAGTATACTCCCGACTCACCTTCTGTGACAAGGTTAAACGGTTGCTGATTATAGGATTTGACTGAAGCAAAGTAGTCAGGATCTAATGTACCTGTCAGATCATAAGTGAGGATGAAAAGAATATTGTTATCGGTGGTTGTGATATCGGCTGTCATAACCGCTTCGGCATCAATGTTCAATTCGTTATCTCCGTTCAGTGTTAGATCGAGTTCGAGCTCAATGGGGCTATTTAAATCAACGAGCTGGTTATAGGCATTTATATATGCTCCGTAGTCTGCTCCCACCACTTCAATTGTACCACCCCACTGGCAATGTGGAACGTATTGACCACCATAAAGCCCGAATCGGGATGTGAAGTTAGGACTAGGATGTGAACCGTCACCCTGCCAGATTAAGGGGATCAAGTATGGGAACTCATCAGTTTGTTCATACATTTGACGCAACGCCGACCGCGCTGCTGGGCATCCACTGCACCATGACACAGTGAACATCTCACTCACCACAAACATCTGAGAGCCTATCAGCAGATGTGCAGTCAGGAGAAACAGCCAGAATAATAGCAGAGGCTTTTTCATTTTGTCTCCTTTCCTGTTCTTATAGTTAATTTTGATTTTATTCATTACGATCTTACTAGCGTATCTCTATATTGCTACAGATTATATTATGGTTCAAGAAAATAAGAAGATTATATCTCCTCTTTACATTCTATCTCTTCGATATTTTCATGTGTCTTGAATCGGGTCATCTTCAACTTACCAAAGAAGGAATCGAGTAGTGAGTATATTGTTGGTATCAGGAAGAGAGTCAGAACAGTAGCGAATGCAAGGCCAAAGGAGATACTGACAGCCATTGGTTTCCAGACAACTGAAGATCGTGCAGTACTTAACATCATAGGAATCAAGCCCATAATGGTAGTAATAGTAGTCAGCAATATTGGTCGAAGTCTTATTGAACCTGCATTTATTAGCGAATTCCAGCGATCAACACCCTTTACTCTCTCTTTGTTAACAAAATCCACCAGAATAATAGAATTATTTACCACAACACCAGCCAGGGCAATAACAGCAATGAATGTATTTAACGAAAAGGGTAGTTGAGTTATAACCAGACCGAAAACCACTCCTATGAAAGCAAATGGGATGGTCATCATCACAATAAGTGGCTGGACATACGATCTGAATTGAGTGGCAAGAATTGTATACACCAATAAAAGTGCGATTGCAAAAGCCAGATACAATGATTGATAGGATCTTTGTTGTTGTTCCTGGACACCACCGAATTCTATCTGGTAGCCTGAGAATCTGGCTTCAAATCCCGAGAGTGAACCTTCGGTTCCTCTCAATCTACTTCCTGCCAGAATCTCTGTAACCTCACTGGGAGTTCTGCGAATTCTTCTACCATTCACTTCATAAAAGCCTGTATTAGCTGTTATTGTAACTACACGCTTTCTATCATAATGATCAATCGATGCAATAGTAGCAGTGTCGAATTCAAAGGTAGCCAGATTACTCAGTGGTATGGGAGAACTGCCAATTGGCCTGATTGTGATGTTTTTTAGAGCATTGAGCTCTTCAACGAACTTCTCCTGCATCTTCACCACAATGTCGTATTCTTGAAAGCCGTCACCACGATATGTTGAGACAGTAGAACCGGTTACAGCTGTTCTTATGTACATTGCCAGTTGTGAGACAGAGAGATTATAAAGAGCAAGTCTGTCCTGTATAGGGACAATTTTAATCTCCGGTTTTCCATCGATGAAACTGTCTGCTATATCTGTAACACCCGGAATGTTTTCCAACTCATTCTGAACGACATCGGAGATCTGTTGTAACCTTTCCAGATTATCTCCACGAATACGAATCTCGACATCTCTACCAGTGGGAGGACCGGAACGAAAGACATCAAAATTATAAAGATAAATACCGGGTAGTGTATCAATATACTTTCTGATAGCAGTTCTGATATCATCATGAGTGTATCGCATTTCTCGGTAATCGATCAATTCAATTGCCAGCTGGGAGTAGGAGCTTCTTCGCTCCATTCTATTCTCTGTACGCATTGAGCCGACAGTTGTTACTAAGGATTTGATGTCAATACTCTCTTCCATATTAAGAATATGATCCTCTACCATAGAGACAATAAAGTTTGTCTCTTCAATATTAGTACCATCAGGTGTCTGAAACTGGAGTGTAATTGTTGTGGCAGGAGGTTGAGGGAAGAACTCAAATTTTACCATTCCCGACAGCATTATCAGAAGAGCAATAAGAAACAGAGCAATAAAAACTAACAAGCTCTTAATCCGGTTTTTTAGTAAAAAGATGAGTATACGACGATACCTTGTGACAAGGTAGTTTAAGATCCTGCTCTTTTTCTTTTCTTCATTTAATGGTTTGGTAAAGATTGAGAGATGGGCAGGCAGAATAAAGAGACTTTGAAATAGAGAAGCGAAAAGAGCAGCAGTTACGACAAGAGGGAAGACTCGCATAAATTGTCCCATAATCCCTTCCATCAATAAAAGAGGGAGAAACGCAGAAGCCGTAGTAGCGGCTGAAGCAATGACTGGGATCATTACTTCTTTGGTTCCGACTATAGCAGAAGTTTTCTGACAATAACCCATCTCAAGTTGTCGGTGCATGTTTTCTATCACAACAATAGAATTATCAACTATCATACCGAGCACAAGTACTAGTCCGAACAGGGTCATTTGATTCATCGTTATATCACCCAGCATCATCAGGGTAAATGTCAGCAGAAAGCTGAAGGGAATACCCCAGGCTGCCAGGATAGCATTCCGCCAGCCGAGAAAGATAAAGAGTGTCAGAAATACAAGAATTATTCCAATCAGTGCACTATTGCCTAAAGTCAGCAGGCTTGTTTTTACATCTTCTGAACCGTCATTTCTGATTGCGATCTCCAATCCTGGAATTGTGTTTTGAAATTCGTCAACATATTGCCGTACATTGTTCATTACAGAGATGATATTTCCATCAGCTTTCTTATAGAGTGACATATTGACACTCTCTCTACCATTCAATTTACTGACAGTAATTACATTTTCCAGAGTATCCCGAATAGTAGCCACGTCCTGTAAGCGAATGAACCTTCCTTCTGAATCACTGTTTATTACCAGCCGGGCAATCTCTTCTAAGTTATCAAACTGACCAACTGTTCGGGCTATATACTCCATCCTTCCACTCCGGACAGTTCCGGCAGGGAAGTTCAGATTTCTTAGTCGAATGCTCTCGGAAAGATCATTGATACTTAGGCCGTAATGTTCCAATCTAACAGCATCTGCCTCAACCCAGATCTCCCTTTCCCTCGTTCCGTAAACATCAACTCGAGCGATATAGTCTATGTTCTGCAGTCCATCTCTGAGTTGTTCGGCTATCTCTCTGATGGCATTGGGAGAATAGTCTCCAGTGAGAGTAATCTGACCGATTGGATTAACTTCACGCATGTTGATACGATTAATCACCGGATCAAAGGCATCAGAAGGAAGATCGGTGATTTTCCCCAGCTCAGCTACCAGGTCATCGAACGCATCGTCTGGATCAATTTTCGGGTCAAAGACAACCCGAACAGTAGCCCGGCCTTCTTCAGCTCGAGAGCGGATATAATCTATACCATCGAGATTGGCTATCTGATTCTCTATTTTTTCTATGATCAGTTGTTCTATTTCTTCAGGAGAAACGCCGGGATAAAGAATAATAATAACGGCGCTTCCAAAATCAACCTGAGGCATCTCTTCTTTCGGGAGCATGATCATAGAAAAAATCCCGATCACAAAAATGAGGATAACAACTAAATTAACAAAAACTGGGTTCTTTACTGAAATTTCTGCTATTGACATCTGCTCAGAACCTCAAGACCTGATGTTAACCTTGGCACCGTCTTGAAGTGAGTCAATACCTTCCACGACAATCCTGTCTCCGACATTCAAACCAGATCTGATAATAGTGTTTTCATTATTTATAACCAGGCCTCTCTCAATCGTTATTCTCCTGGCCAGGCCTTCCTCATCAACAGTATATATGTAGTATTCATCATAACGTGAACGTATATTACTGTTATCTGTATAGATAACTGATTCATAGAGATTGATCTTGATATTGGCCGTGACTACCATACCAGGTATGAGTTTCTCTTCTTGATTATTCATTATGATCTCTACTGGATAACTCGCCGAGTTGGGAGTTGGTTTCATGCCGATACCATTAACTCTGGCCGGAAATTCTTCACCCTAGTATTCGATGATAACTTCCTGATCTTTTTTGACTGACCGGATATCATGCTCACTGATCCCACCTTTCATCAGTAACTGTCTGTAGTCAACAATCCCGGCTATAGGAGTATTAGGGAAAATGGTTTCACCAATTTTTAGGTTCAGGGAGGTTATGTAACCGGATAAAGGAGCAAGAAGCCTGGAATCATTGTAGGTTTTCTCTGCTGATTCCAGAGCAGCAGCAGCACCGTCTCTCTGTGCAATAGCTGACTGATGGGCGAAGAGAGCTTGCTGATACTCAGCCTGTGAAACAGATCCCCCTTCATAAAGGCTGCTGGTCGTTCGATAATTCATAGCAGCAGTCTCCAGCTGTGCATTGGCAGAAGCGAGAGCTGCTCTGGCCTGATCCAATCTTATTCTAAAAACTTCATTATCGATCGTTCCGAGTTCATCTCCCTCTTCAATCCAGTCCCCGAGTGATTTATTCAGAGTCATAATACGACCAGTTGTTTCGCTGATCATATTGACGTCTCTTATACCTTCCAGCTTGCCGGTAATGTTTATAAACTCAGCCAGGTCTTGTAATTTGACCTCTTCCACAATTACTGGCACTGCAATCTCTTCTCTGTCACGGCGTTCTGCAGGTGCTCTTCTGTTACAGGCTGCAGTAAGAAATATAGCAGCAGTAAGTAATAGCAGAACAACGGGTCTAATCAGTAGAGTAGTAATCTTAACTCTATAATCAAAGTTTTGTTTTTCGTCTTTCATGCTCTATCTTAACCTCTCAGATTCCAATATTAACGGCTACCATCCTGAAGATGATCTACCCATCAAATCTTATTTATTTATTATTATCATCCAGAAGAGTTCATCATCATCCATATTCAGCAGATGCATGAGAACTGATCTGTTTTTTAGAAATTCATATTTACTGGTAGTTGCACTAAGACTGCTACTCGTCAGAAGAAGTTCAACACTGATCAGATCAAGAGAAGATATCAGTCCATTTTGAAAGCGTTCTTCCATCATTCTGTAGGTCTCCTCTGCATAATCATAAGCCAGTTCAGCAGAAGTAATAGTCCTGGCAGAGGATATGCCTGAATAGAAAGCAGCTTCGATTGATAGTTTTATACTATCTTCTGCAGATTCTGTTTCCCTTTCTGTCTGTTGATAAGAGTGGTGGCTACTTCGATAAGTGCTGTAATTATCAAAGATGGGGAATATCGGTAAAGAAGCTGAGAGCATATAAGTCGTTGTTGAATCGAAGTCTCGTTCTCCACTGTAATTATTGTTCCAGTTACGAGATGCAGAGAGGTTTATTGTGGGTAGAAAGTTACCGAACGATATCTTTCGGGATTTATTACTGATACTCTTCCTCGTTCTGCTTATTACCAGCATAGGATTATTTTCAATACCGTATTCTATCAGTCTTTCTCTCAGAAACTCCTGCTCACTATGTTCTATATTTTGATAAAAATCTATCAATCTCTCATAAAGGCTAAAGTCTACAGGCTGCACTTCAAAATCATCAATCTTCAGCATATTTTGTAATCGTCGATAACTGAGTTGTCGATTCTTTTCGGCCTGTAAAAGATTTACTTCTCTGGTTGAAAGCTCTGCCTGTAACTGAAGGTAATCAGCCCGGGATAGGGTACCGGTCTCCATTCTCGTTCCGGCAATATCGAGATTCTGGCTGGCAATATCGAGTGCTCGGAGATTGATTTCATACAATTCGGTGGTGAGCAGGCAATTATAATATGCCTCCTCCAATTGACTAAGCAGATTTAGGCGGGTATTATTCAGATCTGCTTTTGCTATTTGTAATGCATCACTTTTCATTCTGTAGGATAACCATAGCTTACCACCCAAGAAGATGGGCTGGCTTGCATTAAGGCCATATGACAGAGTATAATTCTCTGCAGCAGTAGCATAGGGTTTAGGGTCCAGATAATTATATCCTGCCTGCAGATTCAGACTGGGAAACATTGCACTTAGAGCAGCTCTCATTTCCCATTCTGCGGCTTTTAAGGCAGATTCTTTAGCTAAAAACTCTGGATTGTTTCTAATAATAATTTCTTTTGCTTCTTCAAGTGAAATAGACTGTTCAGCGATAAGACCGGATACAGCTGTTAATACTACTATTACTATCAATATTCTCGACATTAATTCTCCTGCAGAAAAAATAACTGACTTGAGTTTGATGTCAAATTGTTATTTTGCCAGTGATGGTTCAAATCGAGCTTGACACAAAACAATTTTCTTAAAACTCTTACCATCATGAAAATCAGAGAAGAAAGCTATAAGGGAGTAAATTTCTGTCTCCGTTGTGGAAACAGATTAGAGTTTGTTCGTGATAACGAAGATAAGCTCCGAAAAAAGTGCTCTAACTGTGGTTGGACATTCTATAAGAATCCTGTTCCGGCAGTTGCTTGTGTTGTAGTTAATGATAAGAAAGAGATTCTAATCATCAAGCGACTCGTTGAACCACAAATAGGCAGATGGGCGTTACCGAGCGGATATATAGAGATAAATCAAAGTCCGGAACAAGCAGCGGTAGAAGAGATGAAAGAAGAGACTGGATTAGATGGAGAAATAGAAAGATTTCTTGGCTACTTTGATGGTACTTCACCTATATACGAGAAGGTACTCTCTTTTGGTTTCCTGATGAAGATAACTGGAGGCAAACTGGAAGCTGGAGATGATGCTGGAGAGGCAGAATTCGTTTCTAAACAAGAAATGCCCAGATTAGCCTTTCTGGCTCATGAGTATTTCATCGATATTATTAAAGAAGAAGGAGTAATCTAAGCACATGGGAATGGATATCAGCAAGACTTACACCCCGCAGGAGATTGAAAAGAAATGGTATAACTACTGGTTTGAAGAGGGATTCTTTACTCCGGAGTTAGACAAAACGAAGCAACCATACACCATATTGATGCCGCCCCCGAATGTAACAGGGATCTTACATATTGGGCATGTTCTAAACATTACTTTGCAGGACATTGCCATAAGATATAAGAGAATGACCGGATGTCCGACTCTCTGGATACCTGGTATTGACCATGCCGGTATAGCTACTCAGAACATGGTAGAGAAGGATCTACACAAGAAAGGTTTAGATCGACACAAGGTAGGACGTGAACGTTTTATTGAGTTGTTATGGGACTGGAAAAACCAGAAGGGCAGAACCATATTGGAGCAATTAAAGAAGTTAGGAGCTTCCTGTGACTGGAGCAGAGAGCGGTTTACTATGGATGAGATGCTTTCCAGAGCAGTGAAAGAGGTCTTTGTCCAGCTCTATGAGAAGGGATTAATCTATAAAGGTGAATATATAATTAATTGGTGTCCCCGTTGTATTAGTGCTCTCTCAAATGATGAAGTGGAGCACGAAGATGCTCAGGGCTCACTCTGGCATATCAGATATCCCTTAACAGAGGGTGATGGATATATAACCGTTGCTACCACCAGGCCCGAAACGATGTTAGGTGATACGGCAATTGCGATCAACCCGAAAGATGAAAGACATAAGCATCTGATTGGTAAGACGGTTTTATTACCCTTTGTAAACAGAGAGATTCCCGTGATTACAGATGAATATGTAGATAGAGAATTCGGTAGTGGTTTTGTCAAGATCACACCGGCACACGATCCGAATGACTTCGAGATCGGCAGACGTCATGATCTCCCATTAATAGTTGTTATGGATGAAAAGGGTGTGATGAACGAGAATGCTGGAGAGCAATTCAGCGGTATGGATAGATTTGTCTGTCGCGAGAAACTCGTTAAATTGCTAGAGGAAAAAGATCTGATAGAGAAGATCGTTCCTCATGAACTTGCTATCGGAAAGTGTTATCGCTGTGATTCGATAATTGAGCCTTATGTTTCTGTACAGTGGTTTGTGAAGATGAAACCGTTGTCAAAGAGAGCGATTGATGCTGTTGAAAGTGGTGATATTCAGTTACAACCACAACGCTGGGTAAAAGTTTTCATGCATTGGATGAATAATATTCGTGATTGGTGTATTTCTCGTCAAATCTGGTGGGGACATAGAATTCCTGCCTACTATTGCGAAGCATGTGATGAGATGGTTGTTGCTATGGAACAACCGGACAAATGTCCTGAATGTGGGGGAGAGGTATTCCGACAGGACGAAGATGTTCTTGATACCTGGTTCTCATCATGGCTCTGGCCATTTTCCACGATGGGCTGGCCTGCTAAGACCGAAGATCTGAAATACTTTTTGCCAACAGATCTCCTTATTACAGCACCCGAGATAATCTATCTATGGGTAGCGAGAATGATCATGTCAACTATGGAATTCTGTGATAAGATACCATTCAGAACTGTTCTTCTGCATGGTACAGTAAGAGATGAACTTGGTAGAAAGATGAGTAAATCTCTCGGAAACTCTCCTGATCCTTTAGACCTGATAGATCAGGTAGGTGCAGATGCTCTCCGTTTCAGTATGGTCTTTAATACTCCCAAAGGAGCGGATATCTATTACTCTGAAACCGTACTGGAGAACGGGAGGAACTTCTGTAACAAGATCTGGAATGCCTACCGTTATATCATTGGCAACATTGTTAAGATTGAAGGACTATCTGCCAGAGAGAAACTAAAGCTGGAACTCGCAGACAGATGGATTCTGAGCAGGTTGAACGAAGTAATATTAAGAGTAAGAGAGCAATATGAAAATCTAAGATTCAATGATGCCGCTCAACTGATACAGGATTTCATCTGGAAAGAATTTTGTTCCTGGTATCTTGAATTAAGTAAAGAACGAATGTATAACAGTGATGAGATCGAGAGTCAACAGACTGTAAAGTTTATTCTCTTAGACGTACTAGAAAAGTCTATGCGTCTTCTTCACCCTCTTATGCCTTTTATAACTGAAGAGGTCTGGCAGAGTTTGAAAGAGTATTTTCCCATGGAGGAAAAAGCTCTTATAATAGCTAAATTCCCGAAAGCAGATAAGAAACAGATTGATAACAGGATCGACGAGGAGATGTCTCTTATTCAAGAGAGTATTGTAGCAATCAGAAATCTCCGGAAACAGGTTAATATTCCACCCGGTAAAGAAGTGGAGATTATTGTCCGGCCTGTTGATAATGAACAGTCAGTAATCCTCCAGAATTATGATAATTACTTCCAAAAACTGGCACATGTCTCCAACCTCCAAGTTGGAATAGATTGTGATAAGCCTCAAAGATCAATAGCCGCTGTTGTCAGTGGAATGGAGATCTTTCTCCCATTAAATGGACTTATTGATATCGATAAAGAGAAAGAAAGGCTTGAAAAACATTTACACAAAGCAGAGGTGGAATTAACTAAGACGAGGAAGAAACTCGCTAACGAAAACTTTCTTAATAACGCCAAAGAGGAAGTTATCGCCAAAGAACGAGCTAAAGAGCAGGAGTACCTGCAATTAACAGAGAAAACCAGAGGTCTTTTACAAGACCTGACCTAACCTTATAGAGGAGGTTTCTATGAGTCCACAAAAGAAGAAAAACCCGATAGTCGATGTTGAGACTATCAAAGAGGAGATTGTGGAAGATGCTGTTCAGGAAGTTATAGACGAAGATATCAGAAAGATAAAAGAAGAAATAATAGCAGATCCGGGTATTAAGAGGCTTCTGTTTTATGAAAAGCTGAGAAAGAAGTTTGCTGGTAAGATGACAGAGGACAGGAAACTCAATAAGCTAAGTGATTATCTCTTTTTACTACCCGATTTCTTTATTCTACTCTGCCGTCTCTTAATGGAAGAGAGGGTAACCAATCAAACGAAAGCTTTTATTATAGGAGTAATTGCCTATATCATGCTCCCTATTGATATAATCCCGGATTTCATTCCTGTCATTGGCTTTGTCGACGACCTGATTCTTGTTGTCTTTGCGCTCGACCAGATATTGAAACAGACAGATGAAAAGATCATCATTGCTAACTGGAGCGGGAGAAGAGATTTTCTTCAGACAATAGAGAACATTATGGATATTGCAAACCGGGCAGTGAGTCACCGTATATTAATGAAAATCAAAGGAATACTACGAAAGTTCAGGATAGCATGATGAAGGTTCTCATTTCATCCAGAAATAGAGATAAGATCAGAGAAATCACTGCTCTGCTTGACCCTCTCAATGTTAAAGTTTTATCGCCTTACGATTTTGATAATTTACCTGAGGTAATTGAGGATAGAGACTCTCTTATAGGCAATGCCCTGAAAAAAGCCCGAATACTGGCTGAAGAAACCGGCCTGCCCACGATTGCTGATGATACGGGACTCTTTATAGATTCACTCTATGGTGAACCGGGGATTTATTCCTCTCGCTATGCTGGGGAAAATTGTTCTTATGCCGAAAATCGAAAGAAGGTACTTACAGCAATGGAAGATAAGGTGAATAGAAGTGCCAGATTCATAACGGTAGCAGTATTTTATGTAACAGGGATAGAACCACTGGTAGCTGAAGGAATAGTGGAAGGTGAAATTACCAAAAGAGAGCAGGGAGACAAAGGTTTTGGTTATGATTCCATATTTTGGGTAAAAGGAAAGAAGAAGACATATGCCGAGATGTATGATGAGGAAAAGAACCTTTTTAGCCATCGGGGTATCGCCTTACGTAAATTGGCAGACAAAATCAATGCAGCGTTTAAGAACGATAAATGAATGGTGGGTGAAAGTATTAAATTGTTCAGTAATATAAAACTCAAGGAGGAAGGATGATTAACAGACAGATATTTCGACAATACGATGTAAGAGGTATTGTTGATAGAGATTTAACTGATGATACAGTCTATCTGTTGGGTAGAGGTTTCGGTACCTATCTCAGGCGAAGAAATCTCAAATCAGTTGCTATTGGCGGCGATGCCCGTATGAGCACACCACGTTTCAAGAAGCTTTTTACTAATGGTTTGAAGGATTGCGGTTGTGAGGTTCTTGATGTAGCAATATTAGCTACTCCAACTCTCTATTTTGCGATTCATCATTTGAAGACCGATGCCGGAGTTATGATTACTGGCAGTCATAATCCTCCTGAATATAACGGGTTTAAAATGAATATCGGACTTGCTTCTATCTATGGTGATGATATTCTCGAGATCTATGACATCATCAAATCCAACACTTTCATTGAGGGTATCGGGTCGCAACGAAGTGTACCTGGAATCGTTCAGATATATCAGGACTTTCTGGTTGATAATATCAAGATATCCCGGCCAGTGAAAGTTATTGTTGATGCTGGAAATGGTGCTGGCGGGCCTATATTACCAGATATCTTAAGAAGAATCGGTTGTGAGGTAGTAGAGCTCTATTGTGAAATGGACGGTACCTTTCCTAATCATCATCCTGATCCCACAGTAGAAGAGTATATGCAGGACTTGATAAAATCGGTCAAAAAGACCAATGCGGAAGTCGGTATTGGCCTGGATGGCGATGCAGATAGAATTGGAGTGATTAATGAAAAGGGTGAAATGCTATTCGGTGATCAGGTATTGAATATCTTTGCCAGAGAGTTTTTGAAAGAGCATCCTGGAGAAAAGGTCGTTGCTGACGTAAAATGTTCAAAAAACCTATTCGATGATATAGAAAAACAGGGTGGTATTCCTGTTATCTATAAGACTGGCCATTCTCTACTCAAAAAGATCATGCGGGAAGAGAATATCAAGATGGGTGGTGAGATGAGTGGGCATATCTTCTTTTATGACAGATATTTAGGCTTTGACGATGCTATCTATGCTGCCTGCCGCTTTGTCGAGATAGTAGCCAAATCCGATAAGAAAGTCAGTGAAATGCTTGCCGATCAACCTAAGATGTATAATACTCCCGAGTTGAAATACGAGTGCACAGAAGATAATAAGTTCGAAATAGTTGAAAGAGTTAGAGAGCATTTTCAGAAAGAGGGACACGATGTAAATGATATTGACGGTATGAGGTTAACTTTTACCGATGGATGGGCACTGGCACGTGCATCTAATACCCAACCGGTAATCACTTTACGTTTCGAAGCAGAAACAGAAGATAGGTTAAAGGAAATCAGAAGTATGGTCGAAGAAGTCATTGAAAGAGTAAAAGAGGAGATCGATTCTTAACAAGATCTCTCAATATTATATAGAATAATCATGTAATCAGAGGGCAACCTATAGGTTGCCCTCTTCTTTAGGTCATACAAGCAGATTGTTCAGGCTATCATCTGAGTCCAAACAAGAAGCTGAGGTATTACTGTTCCTGATTTCAGTGAGAAAAACAATTGACGATGAAAAGTCAGCTTAAAGTATGGTATTTTAAGGAATATAGGAAAAACGGAGGAAGAAATGGAATATCCTTTTAATAAGATTGAGCCGAAATGGCAGAAGTACTGGCAGGAAAAAGGTCTGTTTAAGACTGATGAGAAACTTGATAAGAAGAAGTACTATGTGTTATCGATGTTTCCTTATCCCTCCGGAGCATTACATATGGGCCATGTCTCCAATTATTCAATAGGAGATGCAGTAACCCGTTATAAACTCATGCAGGGTTGCAATGTTATGCAACCAATGGGATATGATTCTTTCGGTCTTCCAGCAGAGAACTTTGCGATACAGAATAAGACTCATCCCCGTAAAGCTACCGAAGAGAATATCGATACTATGAGAGGGCAATTTGACCGGATGGGTTTTGGCTTAGATTGGAGCAGAGAAGTGAGTACCTGTCGACCTGGATATTATAAATGGAATCAATGGCTCTTCAAACGTCTTTATGAAAAAGGGCTAGTGTATCGAAAGAAGGCTTATCTTAACTGGTGTGAAGAATGTCAGACTGTTCTGGCCAATGAACAGGTAGAACAGGGACAGTGCTGGCGTTGTGAATCTCCTGTTCAGCAGAAAGAGATGGAACAATGGTTCATAAGAATTACGAAATATGCTGAAGAACTGCTCGATTTTTCGAAAGTAATCGACTGGCCGGAAAGAGTTAGATTAATGCAGACTCACTGGATAGGAAGAAGTGAGGGGACTAATATAAACTTTTCTGTTGAGAATTCGGATAAGGTAATCTCAGTCTTTACAACAAGGCCTGATACAATCTTTGGCTGTACATACATGGCTCTTCCTCCAGAGCATCCCTATATCGTGGAATGGCTGAAAGAGACAGATCCATCATCACCACTGCACACATTTTGCAAGAAAGTTGTTAATCTTGATAAGATGGAAAGGACTTCAGATGAAACGACCAAAGAGGGTATGTTCTCAGGACACTATTGTATAAATCCTGTTAATGGTGAGAAGATACCGATTTGGATAACTAACTATGTTCTATTAGATTACGGTACCGGAGCAGTAATGGCAGTTCCAGCTCATGATCAGAGAGATTTTGAGTTTGCTCAGAAGTATGATCTCCCAATGAAAATAGTGATCCAGAATGAGGAGAAAAACCTGAAACTGGAGACAATGCAGGAAGCTTACATTGAGTCAGGATACCTGGCCAATTCTGCCCAGTTCAACGGAATGGAAAGCGAAGCTTCCAAAAAAGCGATTACTGACTGGATGATCGAGAATAAGTA
>Ga0079223_10000592_pt1 | contig 19192 bp, 20 predicted proteins | sample Stecom2011_FD_75072 | JGI IMG/M metagenome (GOLD analysis project Ga0079223, IMG submission 75072) | Agricultural soil microbial communities from Utah to study Nitrogen management - Steer compost 2011 | ecosystem: Environmental > Terrestrial > Soil > Agricultural land | place: USA: Utah...
AGAGGAGAAGTCCCTTGTCTGGCAAAAACCACCTTCACATATTGAGAGTGAAGCAGAAAAACGTATATATCAAGAAGTAGTAAGGAATTGGAATCGTGGTGAAATGAAAATCAGTACAATTTTATTGGAGGGTGATGCAGGTTCAGGAAAAACCCAGCTCGCCAAAGCACTCTCTGCTGATTTTAACCTTCCTTATACAAAAATAACTTGTTTTGCTGATATGGATAAATCCGATGTGCTGGGTTCTATTCTTCCGGTACTGTCGGAAAAAGATGACAAATCAGATGCTGTTGAATATCGCTATTATCCGTCAGAAATTGTCCGTGCGTATGAAAATGGATGGCTCTTGGAGATTCAGGAACCCACAGTGATTAGGGATGCCGCTGTTTTAATGGCTCTAAATTCCGCATTGGAACCGGATGGCAGTCTAAACTTACCAACTCGCATTGCACATAGACATCCGGATTTTATTGCTGTTATTACAACAAATCGTGGCTATAATGGCTACCGCCCTTTAAATGAAGCTTTGCGTGATCGAGTACAACATGCAGAAAAAATGGATTTACCACCCAAAGAGGTTATGATGGAACGGGCCAAAGCTAAGACCGGTTATCAATCAGAAAATGTTCTTTCTCTTTTAGCTGAAACTATTATCTTGCTGGATGAAACCGCTCGGGCTAATGCAATTAAAGGAGTGGCTGGGATGCGATCCTATATCTTTTGGGTTGATGCCGTTCAAAGTGGTGCCTCAGTACAAAATACTCTTTATCATAAGGTACTTTACAAAATTACCACTGACCCACAGGAGCTTGCCATTTTAGAGCAGGCGCTGGTAAGTCATGGCTTGACAGATAAGCTTGAGGAATTGGATATCATCTGTAATTTTCATTCAGAGGTCGAGAATCCAGAAGTAATGGAACTTAATATTTCCGAGGATGGAGAATTCTCTGCCAAGACAGATCAAGCTGATAAAAATGCAGTGCGTCTGAGAAAATCAGAAGACAGTGAGGGGCATTCTGATACGAGCAGTGATGAAAATACTGATATTTCAAGCAAGGATAATGGAGAAAACGGTACTCCATTCTATCATGAGCTCGATAAATCCGATACAAACGAATTACAAAAAAAAGAATTTCGCAAACAGTTGAACAGGGAAGCACGACAAAGTGTTCAAGGCAGCTGCCATGAAGAAATTAAGCTTATTGTCCACCGCCCTGAAGCTACCGCTCAAAACAGGGAAGAGTATCACAACATGATTGCTACTTTGCTACCAGTCATTCGGGAACTAATCCGCAAAACAAACCCGCTTTTAGAGCATGAAGTTTCTTCTGAATTCGCTAAATCTCAGCTATATGGCATGAAATTCTGCGCGGATCAGGTCGCTTCTTTGGATTTTCGCGTATTTGCCCGCAAGCGCCCACCAGAGGAAGAACCCTCCCTTGCGGTTGCTCTCAGGATTGATGAATCAGCGTCAATGTCAGCCTTTGGCCGTTTAGAGGCAGCAAAACAGGCAGCAGTTGCTTTATATGAATTCTGCACAGGGTGTGGCATTCCGATAATGGTTTACGGGGATACAGCTGACCGCTCCAAGCTGGAACAAATGTCCGTCTATGCCTATGTAGACTTTGAAAGCAAGGATACAGACGAAAAATATGCCCTTATGGAAATTCAGGCTCGCAGCAACAATCGGGATGGTATGGCATTGCGCATTATTTCCGATAGATTGCTTAATGCGCCCCAAAAAACCAAATTAATAATCAGCATCAGTGACGGACAGCCTAAGGCCATGCCTGATTATACAGGTGAAAAGGCAGCGTATGATATGAAAGATACTTTGCAGGAATTTAGGCGAAAAGGCATCCAGTTCCTAGCTGCAGCTATTGGACAGGATAAGGAGGCTATCCGAGAACTTTACGGTGCTGAAAACACACTGGATATAACCGATTTGAAGCAGCTTCCAGCAAGATTGGTACAAGTAATCGCAAGGTTCATGTAGTATGATATACTAAGCAGAAATGGAGGTGAAGGCATGGACTGTGTGAAAATCGGAAAATTAATTGCCAAGCTGCGAAAGGAAAAAAACCTTACCCAGAGAAATGTTGCAGACGCACTGGGTATTAAAAATAAAACGGTTTCAAAATGGGAATGCGGTTTAGGCTGTCCTGATCTGTCGTTGTGGCCGGAACTATCCGCTATTTTGGGTGTTGATATGAAACAGATGATGGAGGGCGAAATTACATTAAATAAGCCGGATAGCGGCAATATTGATAAAGTACGTTTTTATGTCTGCCCTTCCTGTGGAAATATATTGGTTAGCACGGGAAGCGCCTCTATCTTCTGCTGTGGAAGAAAATTGGAACGTATATTGCCTGTGGATTCGCCTGCTGCAACTAAAATCACAGTAGAGGAAATGGATACAGATTATTTTATCACCTTTGACCATCCAATGACCAAAGAACATTATATTTCCTTTGTGGCCTTTGTTAAAAGCGACAAAGTATTACTGAATCGCTTGTATCCGGAGCAAAGCCCAACGTGTAGGTTTCCTGTAATTACGGGTGGCAAACTATATGTTTATTGTATCAAGCATGGTTTATCGGTATATACAGATTATTAGGCGAACAAAACTGTGAATGGATAAGGGGTGTTACAATTAATGGGAAATTCTGAAATAAAAGAGAATATACTATTTCAGCTGGAGATGTGCTGGCAACTGTATCTTTATCATACAGAAAACCTACAGGAGGAAGAGGCGCTTTGGTCATTCACCCCAACAGGTCTAAAGGTGAGAAAGAAAGATGATGAGTGGTGTATAGATTGGCCTGACAGCGAAAGTTACGATATTGGACCGTCCAGTATTGCATGGGTTATGTGGCATATTATATACTGGTGGAGTACTGCATTAGATGGCAATTTTGGAGATGGCACCTTAAAAAAAGAAGAAATCCTTTGGCCAGGAAGTATTGAAAAGGCAAAAATGACAATAAAATTACTCCGCGATAAATGGATATTAAAATTAAATGATTTGTCGGACACAGATTATAAATCAAAACAATATTCCAAATGGCCATTAGAAGATAGGAACTTTGCCGATATTGCACTTTGGTTAAATGGAGAATTAATGAAAAATGCAGCAGAGATAGGATATGGACGATTTTTATATGCAACGTGTACAAAACAGGGATACTAATAGGCACTAGAAAAACCCTCCAGGATTTTATGGTAAAGAAAAAAGTCTATTAATTACATCAATGTTTATGATTAAGGACGCTCCTAGTTAGAGCGCCCTTTTATTAAACACGGGAAGAACACTTTATTGATTACTCCGGAATATGGGAATATGGTTTGGCTCAGTATGATATTGGTTGACATTGAATTAGAATGTGGCGTGGTTTTTTTAATATGACATACTGCTGTCAGGTACTCCTGCTATAATAGATTATAGGACGTTACTGAAGGAGCGTCAAAGCATTGAAGGAGGAGCAATTCGTCATGGAAAGAAAAACCGATAACCAGTCTTTAGTAGCTTATTGCGGCCTTTACTGTGGTGCATGCAATATGTACATCAAAGGAAAGTGTCCGGGCTGTCATTTGAATGAGAAGGCAAGTTGGTGCAAACTACGTATTTGTTGTATGGATCAGCATTATCAAAGCTGTGCTGATTGTCAGGAATTTGCTGATCCAAACAGGTGTAAGAAGTTTAATAATTTTATGTCTAAAGTATTTGCCTTTCTCTTCAAGTCAAATAGAAAAGCTTGCATTAACTTGATTAAAGAAAAGGGTTATGACGAGTATTCGAAGTATATGGATGCCGAACAGAAGATGACTGTAAAGAGATAGCTAACAGGGCAGATTATAAGTACCACAAGATTTGGGCAGTGAAGCCATGGGCAACCAACTAATCAATCGGGAAAAGGGAGAGATGTTTTTTTGGTCTCAATTAGACACGCAAACCTGGACGAAAAGTATAAAACTTATGAATGGCTCTGTTTGTCTGATACAGCAAGCCTACATATGGGGGAGCCTAATTATCCCGAAAGCCCTATACCCGATTGGGAGCAATTTCTAGAGGACTTTGAGGATTTTTACTACCAACAGGAAGATCAGGGCCTTGGCTCAGTGCTGATTATTTCTAAAGATGATGATGAGATCGGGTGTCTATGCTATGCTTGTTTTCATTTAACCCCCAAAGCTGCCGAACTGGATATCTGGCTTAATAAACTGGAGCACTGTGGAAAAGGGTATGGCACAAGCGCACTAAGAAAACTGGTTGAATATTTAAAACTTGAAAAAGGAATTGAGAAATTTATTATCCGTCCATCGGAAAAGAACACCAGAGCTATTAGGGCATACGAAAAAATCGGGTTTAAAAGAGTTGATGATAAGATGGGGACAATTAAGGCCTATCTTTTGCCTGAATTTTTACATATTTATGGTGATGGTGATTACGGATTTCAAGATACCGCCGTTTTAATTAGGGAATAAACCTTTAGGAAGGATCCTTTGAGAACGTTGGTTTGTTCCTTAACTGCAGCATTTGAAGAGGGATGGACTTGTTTTGATCGATTTTGGTCGCGGTTTATTTATGCTCTTATGGTAGGTTTCATATTTTTCCCCGAATTCTTGAGAGGAGATAATCGGGGGATCGTGATTAAAGGAGTAGATTTATATCCTTCTCAGTTTATCAGTGTGTTTTGTGATGTAATTGCACTCTTAATGTTGATAAAGCTTAAGGAAGGGGAGAAAGCCCATATAAAACAGTAATTAACAAAATCAGGAATAATTGAAGAACTGACAATGTAAAACATCCGTTATTTCATGAGAGAAGAAGCATCGCTCAACAATTGTTACAATCGATATTAAAATCCGAGACGGAGCCAGCCAAGCCTGGATAATCTACATTATATTAAACAGGGCTGGATAAAGCCTAAAAAGAGTGATTATTTATGATCACCAAAGTCATAATTGGAGAAAGGACGAACAACAAGTTGATTGAGACTAATTTGACCGGTTTAAAATTGCGATTTGCTAAACCTGCCGATGTATCATTGATCCTAGAGTTTATAAAGGAATTAGCCGAATATGAGAAGATGCTGGATGAGGTAGTAGCAACGGAAGAGATTTTAGAGGAGTCATTATTTAAAAAAAAGACAGCAGAGGTTATAATCGGTGAGTATCAGAATAAGCCGGTAGGGTTTGCTTTGTTTTTTTATAATTTCTCCACATTTCTGGGAAGACCAGGTATTTACATAGAGGATTTATTTGTTAAGCTGGAAGTGAGAGGGAAGGGTATTGGTAAGATAATGCTTTCCTTTTTAGCAAATCTAGCGATAGAGAGAAAATGCGGTCGACTAGAATGGTCGTGTCTGGACTGGAATGAACCGGCGATTGATTTTTATAAGCATTTAGGAGCAACCCCAATGGAAGATTGGACGGTATACCGAGTATGCAATGGGGAGTTAGATGTATTAGCAAATTACTTTAATGATGTGGATTAGGCACACATAGGTATAACATAGGTCCTAGCTAAAGTTATATAGCTGTTAGACACCAACTGTTAGATTAGTATAAAAAAACGCGGCTATTTAGCCGCGTTACAGCTAGAACATAAATATAATATATCGTGGACTAAGGATACTTTTCAAACTGATAGAGACTTTGTTAAATATCTAAAGCTTTTATTTTTTATCAAGACAAGCAACATATGGATTAGCGTTCCGCCAACGCCGCTATTTCTTCTGCACTTAACACCCTGTTGAAAATGCGAAGATCAGCGATGGCTCCATGAAAAGGATACCCGTTATAAACATTATTGCCAATTATTACCCCTCCGGAGGAAGTAGTATAAATCCCTTCCCCCTGAGGAGTAGTTAAAGGCCGTTCCCAGCCGCCTTTTCCGTCTTCATATAATTGCAGCATAGTATTGATTTTCCAAACTAAACAAGATACTGAATTCCCCACCGTATCCATGGTAAAACACATAAGCGTCTTCTTCCTGTACTGATAAATGCTTAGCCCAGACGGAAACGGTAAGCTCCTCCGGGGTATCAAAAATACTTGTTGCGGAAATAGAGTCATAGCTTTCGCCGCCGTTGAAAAGATAAGCGCCGTTGGCCCGGCCTAGGTGATTCGTAGTAGGAACAGGACTCCCATGAATTGTGCCGTTATGCTCGTTTCCACTTAAATCATTTGCCGTTCCGTTCAGCGGGTACCAGGCGAGTAGCCCCTCATTGGAAACTAATTTAATATTTTTTACCGTATTATTTTCCGAAGCCACCTGCGCCGCAACGCTGAATGTGCAAAAATTTTCAGCGGCGGCAGTAATGATATAATCGCCTGGGGGCACATCGGTAAGGTTGAACGTCCCATCGTTTTGTGTGGTTACAGTTGTAGTGGCGGGGATGGTCATTACAACCGCTTCGGCGATTCCGACGCCGTTCACATCGGAAATAAGTCCGCTAATTGAACCCGATATTGTATTTCCGCCACTACCCCCGCCATTACCACCACTTCCACCACTGCCACAACCGGCGACAATCAGTAAAAGTAAGAGCAGTCCGACATTGACTACGTTTTTTTTCAAGAGTTTCACCTTCTTTTTTTTTAATCTTTTATCAGTTTAGCAAAACAGTTCTTAACAAAATCCAAACAAAAGGAGCAATCCGCAAGTATCGCCCGGCGCTGTGTTTTTGTTTAGATTTTGTTGAGAGTTTTTTTTTATAATAATAATGTTAGAGGCTATCGTATAGGAAGCCATTTAGAGTCCTGTCATGTCGTGTTCAACAAACTGATATCTGTAGGATCATTGGGACAAAATTACCGAAAAAACGCATCATGATTAATTAAAAACTGTTTATTTTTAAGGAGGATCTTGCTGTGAGTAAAAAGTGGTTACTATTATTTTTATCCTTAATGCTAATGACCATCAACCCAGTCTTTGGTCAGGAAAACCTGTATAAAGTGGCGGTGTTGCCTTTTGACGACGGTTCCATTGACGACCACTGGTGGGGAGATTACGATATCGGTAGCGGAGTAGCAGACGTACTGGTCACTTCGATGCTCAGTCTCTCCCCCCAAAGGTTTCGCTTAATCGAACGGGATCAGATCAATAGGGTCCTTGAAGAACAGGATTTCGGCGCTTCTGGAAGGGTTGATGCTAATTCAGCGGCTGCCATCGGTAAGATTCTTGGCGTCCAGTTTCTTGTCATTGGAAAGGTTACGGAGTTTACCAACAAGACTACCGGGGGATCCCTTTCATTAAAGGGAAAAGGGCTCGGTCTCTCAACCACAACTTCGCGAGTGGTTATGGATGCCAGAATGGTTAATACCGACACCGCTGAAATTGTTGCTGCTGTAACTGGAAAGGGAGAAAAAAGACAATCCAATATTAATATCGAGTATGACTGGAATACTATAGATTTAAACAGTAAAGAATTCCGTGCCACTAATTTAGGGATTGCCTTAAGAGAGGCCGCGGAGAAAATTGCTAAGAATTTTGGGGAAAAAGTACTCGCATTTACACCCGCCGCCCCTTCAAAACTAACGGGATTTGTGGCGTACGCCGGTGATTCAAAAGTAATTTTGAATATTGGCGCCAAAGATGGTGTCAAGGAGGGAATGGTCTTTAAGGTTCTGCACATAATCGCGGAAATAAAAGATCCGGAAACCGGTGAGATTATTGATGAAATAAGCGAGGCTATTGCGGAAGTTAAAGTAGTCGAGGTCAAAGAGAAGTCAGCCACTTGCTCAATTGAGAAAAAATTAAGTACTGAGTTTGCGATTGCTGTTCGCAACAAAGTAATACAGAAATAAACAAAATATATAATTAAGTGAGTGTATGAGTGCGTGCGTAGTCATAAAAAAAAGGAGGGTTTACCATGGATATTTGGGCGAATTTAAAAAAGGTCCTTGAATCATACAGTAAGAATTTTGCCCCGGTTTTTTTAGCCACCTTAATGACAGCTGTTTTATCCGGAATTACCTTTGGTCTTCTTGCCGGGCCACTACTGGGTGGATTGTATATCTTTCTTCGTAAAACCATGGAAGGTGAGAGAGTAGAACTAAAGGAGATCTTTAACCGGTTTGACAAGTTTTTTCCCACTTTGGTCATAGTTTTAATCACCTTTCTTGCCGGGTTTATTATTTCAATTATTAGGGCTATCCCCTTAATTGGGTTGTTAATCAGTTTTGCCGCCAGTTCTTTACTCGCTCTCGTTTCTTTTATGGCTATAGCTTTTGTTGTGGAGAAAGACCTCAGCCCCGTGGACGCTATAAAACGCAGCCTCCAATCGTTTTTGACTGAACCGTTGATGGTCTGGCTTTACAGCCTAGCTGTTTTCATCATCAGCTGCATTGGAGCATTGTTTTTCGTTTTTCCAGTTGTTTTCACCATGCCGATTGGAGTATTAGGCGCCACTCTTGCCTATAAGGAATTATCTTCCCGGGAACCGGCTGCCCTCAATCTGGAAAATTTGAATAAAAAAACCCGCCAGACAGTAATTTTTTCCTTGATCGGTCTCTTATTGCTGGGACTTATTTTCAGCGTCTCAGGCTTTTTTAGGGGTTCCCGCTCAAGCAGGGCAGGAAGCAGTCTGACCGGCAAACTCCTGAGTGTGGTTACAGGCCGCAAAGTGGATATAGGCAAAGACGGTGGTTCCTTTTCAATTGGTGGAGTTACTCTTGGCAATAAAATTCCCAAGGACTTCCCGAAAAACGTGCCTGTTTACACCAAAGCCGAAGTTGTCTCTTTTATTGGCGGCGCCAAAGACAAGAAATATGAGGCCACCGCGATGCTTTCCACAACAGATCCTGACTCCAAAGTCGTTGAGTTTTATGAAAAAAATCTGCGGAGCAAAGGGTGGGAAATGGAAACTTCTTATCTTGGGAAGATGGTCATTATTACGTTTAAAAAAGCAAACGGCTGGAATGGTTCGGTGACCGTCATTCCTGATGAAAACGAGACTGCAATAAGCCTTACCGCAAAAAACAGCGAATAAATATTGTTTTGCGCACGTGCGTAAATTATACTATTATGTGGTTGACATGGACCTGGAAAAGTACTTCGACACTCCTTGTTTTGTCCCTAGTATTCTCTCGACATTATTTAAAAACGCCTGTATTTTGTGGGGGAAATCCTCCGTTTTCCATTGAAAAACATTGCAATCAAACATCATATGCCCTAATAGTAAAAGGCATTCTGTGCATTCTCTAGGATACTCCGTATGGAAAATACCTTGTTCAATGCCTTCTAAGACCAGTTCGTTTAAAACTGGGGTCATCCGCTTCAGCATGGTTTTTAAATATAATTGTTCCAGTTTTGCATTTTCAACCCTATGAAGTTCTTCCTTTAATTCCTCTGCTTCAAACTCAGGAGACTGTGCTTTGATGGATAATATAATACGGTTCAGCACAGAAATGGTCTGATCCTTGACTATCTTTTCTGCTTTTCTTATTCCTTCCTCCACAATATCCAGGATGATTGCTTTTAGTACTTCTTCTTTGGAAGCAAAATAATAGTAGAAAGTACCCTTGGCTATATCCACAATCTTGAGGATATCATTGACGGAGGTCTGATCATATCCTTTTTTAATGAATAATTTCCGCGCTGCCACTAATATTTCTTTTTTTCGCACTTCCCCTTCTTTGACGGTTTTCATCCTAGTCCCTCCATTTTATCGACCCTTAGTCGACAGTCTTATCATAAATCTTCTAGAAGAAAATGTCAAGCAAACTTGACACGTGATTGTTTGGAACGATCAAATCATCAGAGCAATCAGGAGAGGATGGTAATTAACTTTTATGGACTTTTCTAAGGATTAATGCACGTGACTATTGCTAGATAGAATTGTCGCATTCAACCAAATGATTGCAGGAAATACAGATTGTTTAAAGAATTTTATAATATTAAACACTATTTTACTTATAAAAATTACATTAATATATTTTTAAAGGTAAATGGGCCTGCCGAAAAATTATTTTATGAGGTGATATGTGATGAAAAAATTCAAAATTGCCGCGGTACTCATGATCATACACGGTATTATGGAACTAGGTGGAAGTTTTGCTTTGATTCCTGTTATGGTGTATGGGAACGGAGTTATCAATATCGAACATTACTTTTCATTTATCGTTCCGTATCTTCAAGAAAATATCTACTTAATGATGGTAATGGGTGGGATTTACGGTGTTGTTCGCTTGATTGGCGCAATTGGTCTTCTCAAAAATAGACTGTGGGGTCTGGCGCTTTCCATAATTAATTCTGTGTTGACCATGGCCTTAATGATCTTTATGCTTCCTGCCGGAGTAATGGATGGCATTTTAGCCTGTACCGCATTGATTTTAATGCTGACTCAATACTTTGGAAAAAAGAAGATTTTTGAGTAAAAAAGGTAATTTAGATTTTAAAGGATAGATTAACTTGTTTCAATGTATGCGGTTGTATTGGGATTGATTGTATAACAAAAATATTTTGTAGGGAGCTGTATGTCAAGGGAGAGGACTTTTATCTGAATTTATTAACCAATTCGATTGCCAGATTCATTTGGGGATCGGTTCCTTCCAGGTAATCTTGGAGAGTTGGTGTGATCCGGTAGTCCGGCATGATCCCTCTTCCCGGCGGCAGATTAGAAACTGCGGTTGTAAACACCGTGGTTGAGCAGTGCAGTCGAATTTCTGTATGGCGTAGGGTAGCATTGATTGAGGCATCAGTACACTCATAGAAACCGCCTGATTCTTCCCCGATAAAGACGCCGATCTGACGGGACTTCAATAAAGAGCAGAGGTGACCGGTAGTAGAAAAGGAAGCCCCGTTAATTAAGGTATACAGCTGGCCTTTAAAACGATGTGCAGCTGGTTGCAGCGGTTTTTTGTACTTGGCATAATAAAACGGTGCTTCTTTAGTAAAATATGGGGTGGGTGTACTGATCAAGTAAGATAACAGATAGGACGCATAATATGGGTTGCCTCCCCAGTTATCCCGTAAGTCCAGAATCAGGTGGGATGTTTCTTTCTCTGCGAGTTCCCGAAAGAAATCATCGATGAAGGCCCGATACGTCTTTTTGCTATTCAGGCTAAAAGACTTGATGGATAATAGGGCATAGTCTTTAGCAAAGTCTTTCATATATTGGTTGTTTCCTTGGGGGTAGTAAATACTCATGGCCGTCATCTGCATCTGTTGATTCTTGATGCCGTCTACTGTCTTGGTGATGATTTTATCATCTTCAGCCCTGCGGTAAACGAGGGTGAACCGGGAGGAATTGTCGATATAGTAGTGGTATATACCGTTGAACCAGTTATTCATAATATAATATTTTTTTGACGTATTGTACCCGTCTGCAGTAAGGTTTGGTAAAAGAAGCATGATGATTTCAGCCATGCTTTTTCCGTTGATCATTATTATCTCTGCTCCTTCGGGGATGCCTTGGCCGGAGTGATCCTGCAGTACAAAAGCGCTGTCATTAATTACTTTGATCAAGACAGGTAAATATCTTCCGTTTTTCTTTAAATAATCCTCATATGCTTTTGAAACAGTCAAGTTGGTGTGGCCACAGCGTAAATTCCCCACAAGCGGGGAGAGGACCCGGTAAAATTCCAACTCGGTCATTTGGTCCCGGAGTAGCTTATACTGAGTTGTAAATAGTTCTGATAATTCCTGAGGATCTACATAGAGTTTTGGATGTCTTTTTTCGATGATTTTGCGGAACTGTCGGAAATCTTTTTGTAACTGGGACAAAGGGTATGTTATCTTTTCTATGGAATAGGGAGAAACGGACTTGATGGGCCTGTTCCCAGCGGCCATAGGTTTTTGACCGAGCCCGTAGACAGTAGAAATGAGAAGCAAGAAGGCCAGCAGTGTTCCGAAGATCAGCGCTCTCCTCATGTAAGTTCATTCCTTTCCCTCTCCGATTTTGGAGGTTTTTTTACCAAACAATAAACGGATGTATCCTTAAGCTGGATTTTTCCGTCAGTTCTCCGATGGCGGTCTGCTAAAGAATTACATGGAAGCGCATCCTCCTTATTTGTTGAATTCAGAATGTAAACCCAATCTGTCCATTTATCCCCCGAATAGAGTGGTAGCCTAGGCCGAATTGGAGTTTTGCTAGTTCGTACTTGAGCCCGATTGAATATGCGAGCTCCGTTTCCGTGGTCAGGTATTTATTATATTTTTTCCCGTTGGCATTGGCTTGCACAGTCTGACCGTTTTCATGAAAGTATAAACCAGGGCCGCCATAAATAAGGAAATGCTCAGAGAGATCAAAGAGGTACAGCAGGTCCAACCCGCCGGTACTGGTTCGCTGTTCAACTCCTATTGATTGGTAGTCGCTGGGCCAAGAACCGAAATAATTAATATCGCTTTGATACTCTACGTCATTAATGAAGCCTATTTCTAGGGCATAACATTGCCAAGCATACCCCAGACTGAAGCTGGAGCAGCCATTTTCTTCACCCCCGGATATCCAGAGCGCGTGTTCCACAGTTGCCGAGGGCTGGGCCAGACCAAGTAGGATCAATCCGGTTACCAAAAGGACCAGTTGTACTCGTCTAAATTTCATAATATCTCCTCCAAAAAAAGTTCCTTTATTAATTTTATAGGTAGTTTACAGAATTTTTTCTTGCTTGTCGCCTAACTAAAGTTAGGTTTTGGGTTGAATTTTTTAAAGTTTAATTATTCCGTTCGTTTAAAGACAGGAATTAGCTGGATAATATGGAAATAATTAAGACTATTATTGAATAGTCTGCTTAGTAAGTTTATTAATAAATGCTTTACTTATAAACAGTTTATTTTAAACAGGTTTATCCATAAACAAGTCCTATTAAAAGTAGATTTTTATAAGGGAGAATGCTTAGCTTGAAGGCAAATTATACGAACCAATCTATAAAACCCCAGGTGTTGACCACAAAGTTACATCCTCCACAAATACATAGTCCTATGATCACCAGACCCCATTTGCGCCAGCGACTAATTACCGGTTTTGCCCAATGCTCTTTTACACTCGTGGCGGCAACGGCAGGATACGGCAAAACTACTTTTGTCATCGATGGCTTGTCTCAGGTTAAGCAGAAGTCGGCATGGCTTTCCTTGGATGAAAATGATAACGATCCTGCACGGTTTATGTTATATTTAATCAATGCCCTTCAAACAATCTTACCCCAGGTTGGTCAGGCCGCCCTTAGTCTGCTGGATAACCCTGAACTCTCTAATCCTACGCCAGTAATTACTGAGTTGATCAATGAATTGGACGAGGTTAGCGAACCGGTACTGCTGGTTCTTGATGACTACCATCTAGTCCAGCAGCCATATATCCATCAGGGAGTAGTGTTTCTGGTGGAGCAGTCTCCGGAATACTTTCATATGGTGATGACCACAAGAGAAGATCCGCCTTTTCCCCTTGCCCGTTGGCGGGTTAAAGGAGGCATTAATGAATTCCGTGCCGCTGATTTACGTTTTACTATAGGGGAAGTAGAGGAATTTTTTCAAAAGAACCTGGAGATTTTCTTGGACGGGCCAGCCTTGACTGTCTTGACGGAACGAACGGAAGGATGGATTGCAGGTTTAAAACTGGCGGGATTATCCATGAAACAGTTAGCGCGAGATGGCTCCCTTGCGGTTAACCGATTCATCCACAATTTTGAGGGAAGCCACTGTTTTGTCTTTGATTATCTCCTGTCTGAGGTTTTGCGCAGGTATCCAGCGGAGATCCGGGATTTTTTACGGCGAACGGCGATTCTGGATCGCTTCTCTGTAGACCTTTGTGCGGCTGTTACCGGTCGTCACGATAGTCATAGATTATTAGCTGCTCTGGAAGAAGCAAATTTGTTTATAGTTCCTCTGGATGACCGGAGGAGGTGGTTTAGGTATCATCATCTCTTCGCTGGTTTTCTCCGGACAGAGCTGTCTAAAGAAGAAGAAACCACCCTCTACCGATTGGCGGCTCGTTGGTGTGAGGGTGAAGGTTTATTCGGTGAAGCCATCCAGTATTATTTAGCTGCTGCCGATTATGAAGAGGCTGCACACCTACTCTACTTGACCGCGGAGGAGTCGATTTTTAAATATCAGATGCGTTCCTGGCTGAAGTGGGCAGTTAAACTACCCCCGGTTCAGCTTGAGCATAACCCGGAATTAGCGATACAGGTAGCCTGGATGCACTTTTTTACCGGAGATCCCATGCGGACTATGGAGATCATTACAGGTTTTGCTAAGAAGTATGGGCACGGCAGTGGACTGAATCTGCCGCCTAAAGTTCAAGGAGAACTTTTGAGTATTCAAGCAACACTAGCTGGTTTGAGTGGTTCCGCGGAAACTATTGCCTTGGCGCGTAAGGCTTTAGCGGTTATTCCGGAAAATGCTCAGTTACACCGGGCTTTAACCTCTATCACCTTGGGAATGGTCTACTTGCAGAAAGGGACCGCCGATGAAGCTGTAAAACTTTTTCAGCAGGCCTATGCATGGGGAAAGAAGTTGCAACACCCATTATTGGCACTGGTTTCCCTGTTGAACCTGGCATTTGCCTTGAATATTCAAGGCCGGTCGCGGCAGGCGATGCAGCTTTGCACAGAAGCCTTTGTCCTATTCGTAGATGGAACGAGGAAGCCCCTTCCAGTAGTGGATCTATTGTATATCCCCCTCAGCCTCCTGCATTATCAGGCTAATCAGGTTGACATCGCTTGCGAATACGCTAAACGAGGGATTATGATGGCTCGCGAGGTTTTGTCTCAAGCGATCATGGGTGGTAATGCCGAATATGTTTTGGCTAAATCATATTATGCTTTAGGCCGGACGGATCAGGCATTGGCTGAATTGGCGCAAGCCCGGGTACTGGCCAAGTCGGTTGGGTATACCAATATAATCGGTGGATTTGACGCGATTGAGGCGGAGCTTGCGCTCAGGAGCGGACGGATTGACCAAGTTCGTAGCTGGGCAGCGGGGATTGTTCCGCGAATTAGTGTTTTATCTCTACATCGGACTGGATGGACTTTATATACTTATGTCCGTTTCCTCCTAGCGGAAAAGCGTAGGGATGAAGCCCTGCATCATCTGACCGTAATGGAGCGCTCTGCTAAAGAAAGCGGGTGCAATGGGCATTTGGCGAGAATCTTGGTTCTACAGGCTTTAGGTCGAAAAGCCCTAGGCAATCTGGACCACGCTGCAGACTGTCTTGGCCGGGCCATATGTTTGGCTGCTCCGGAAGAAAACTATCGACTATTCATTGACGAAGGGTCGGAAATCAGCTGTATCCTCTCCCGCCTTCGTCACTTGGCGCCGGATTTTGTGAGGAAGGTAATAGCCTCCATCCAAAAGGAAGAATCGAAGTCGAAGAAGAGGGACAAAACCCCTGAGATAGTTGAACGCCTGAGCGAACGGGAACTGGAGATCCTACGCTTGGTGGATGCCGGGTTAACTAATCAGGAGATCGCTGTACAACTGGTAATTACCCTTGGCACCACTAAGTGGCACTTGAATAATATTTTCGGGAAGTTGGGGGTGGATAACCGGGTCCGCGCGGCGGTTCGTGGACGGGAACTGGGAGTTTTAAAATAATAACACCCGATCGGAGGGATATACCCATTCACAGGGAATATCATCCGTCGGGCGGTAGCTTCTTGGAAAATATGGAAAATTCCAAATGGCGCTAAGGATATCACAACCGGCTTAAAAGGAAAATAGAGGATACTAATAGATTATTGTTCAACCAACCAATCCATAGCCTCTTCCACAGAGGGAAAGATGGGAATATTTCGTTTGGTAAATCTCATAACCGTATCGTAAGCAATCTTTTGTATTCCCTTTACACCGACAATAGCTGCGGCTTTTACGTACGGTTTGTTATGGGTAGTGAGGTCCTTGAGTGTGTCAACGAGTTCCATGGAAAAACGTAAACCCGTGCCGTTTGTAAGTGTTAGTAGAGAATTTGGCGCTTGTTTACAGATAAAGGCTTTCGCTTCTTCGATTATATCGAGTACTTCCTGCCTTTGACCAAGCATATCGCCGTAGGAAAAATCCAGATAGACAATATTCTTTCCTTTATGGTCTATTACCTTAACTTTTTCCACTTAACACTCCTCCTTGCTCTGAATTGTTTTTATTATATCATGGTTTATGTTGTTTTTCATCATATAATAAATATTATATATTTTAAAGATATCTTGTATTATGGTATTTGCGATTGAAGTCGATGATCAGGTTGATAGATGCATTGAGGCATTTTAAAAAATAATGTTTACCGGAAAATGCGGAAATAGGCTAGTAATTAACTGAGAACACTGGGAAAAACCATGAATTCACCTGTTTTATAAATATGAGTTTTGTTAGCTTTTTAAAAAAACTTATTATTCAGAGGATTATTTGCTTTTAAAGGTGAATATTAAAGGGAATTAATCTGGTTTTACCCAATAAAATAAAAGGAGGAGCATTAATTGGATACGAATCTTGATTATCGTTCGCGGCAGTTTGTAGAGGTACAGAGGGACTTTATTACAAAAACATATTTCTGGATGACGTTGGCTTTACTAATAACTGGCATTGTTGCCCTTTTTACTGTGGAGTCCCCTGCTTTATTGGGGCTTATTGTAGGAGACCCAATGGTATTTACGGGAATTTGTATCGGGGAAGTTCTCTTAGTTTTGCTTCTATCTGCTATAATTAGAAAGATGTCTGTTGCTTTAGCTACTATAATGTTTTTGACTTATTCGATTTTGAACGGCTTAACAATATCAGTGATTTTTTTGGTCTTCACCCAAGAATCAATAGCTTCAACTTTTATAGTCACTGCCCTAACCTTTGGTGTAATGAGTTTTTATGGGTATGCGACTAAGAAAGACCTGACAAGTCTGGGCAGTTTTTTGTTTATGGGATTAATAGGAATAATAATAGCTTCACTTGTTAATGCCATATTTCGTCTGGAAAGTATCTATTGGATTACAACTTACATAGGGATATTTATCTTTATCGGTTTAACCGCATATGACAGTCAGAAGATAAAAGAGATGAGCCTTGTAGTTAATGAAGGAACCGATGGGTATGCAAAGGCCAGTATTATTGGAGCATTAGAATTATATCTTGATTTTATCAATCTCTTTTTATTGCTATTAAGAATATTTGGGCGTAGAAGGAGGTAGTTTTGAATTCTTACAACTTAGATTTCAGGTGTATTGCTTGGATTAGATCGGGCCTTTCTGTTCAGGAGAACATTGACTTGTAAACCGGATTTTATCCCAGGAAACTGTGAAACTACCGGGAAGCAGAGAGCTTGTATATGTGTATATTATTAAAGGATAATTCCGTGGTCTTCTCTTAGTCTGTGTAGTGATGAAATTAACCTCGCGTAAAGGAGTTGTCTGTTTGAAATTTACCTGCCCATTAATTGCCGTACGTGATTTGGAGGTTTCCAAAGAATTTTACCAGGAAGTCCTGGGACAAGAGATCGCAATGGATCTAGGGTGGAATGTCTGGTTTAGTGGTGGCTTTGCCATACAGTATAATTTTGCTGAGCTCCTATCTATCGACAAGGAGTCGGTCTTGGAAAAATCCCACAACTTTGAGTTGTATTTTGAGGAAGAGGATTTTGATGGATTTTTGGAGCGCTTAGAGAAATTTGATAACATAAAATATGTGAACCCTCCGAAGAAACATGATTGGCAGCAAAGAGTGGTAAGAATTTATGACCCGGATCTTCATACTATCGAAATTGGGGAATCAATGACGGTTATTGCTCAACGTTACTTGAGAGAAGGGTATTCGGTTGAAGAGACCGCCAAAATTATTCAACATCCGGTTGAATTCGTCCGGTCTTGTTTGTAGTGGCTTAAGTAGTGATCTTTATTTCATATGGAGTTGGACAAGTCCCTTTGCAGGCTAAGATATATCATAAAGGAGGTACTTATGGATATACACACAGATGACATTAGACTAAGACCGTGGAAAGAAGAAGATGCGGAAAGACTGGCAGAAATCGCCAACAACAAAAAGCTCTTTGATAATCTGCGGGATACGCTTCCCTACCCGTATTCACTAGAAGATGCGAAAGAGTTTATCTCATCAGTGCAAACGGATGATGGATGCTCAAGAGTATTTGCAATAGAACTGGGAGGAGAGGTAGTGGGTAGTATTGGGGCATTTCTAAAAAGTGATGTTTATCGCAAAAATGCGGAAATCGGTTACTTTTTGCAGAGGAGCATTGGGGAAAGGGAATTATGACACAATCTATTAGAGCTTTAGTAAGGTATATTTTTGCCAACACAGATGTTATTAGGGTTTACGCGGAGCCCTTTGCGAGAAATATCGGATCTCGGAGGGCACTGGAAAAAGCAGGTTTCAGGTTGGAAGCAATATTAAAGAGCAGTGTTATTAAGAATAATATAATTGAGGATAGCTGTATATATGCAGTACTTAAAGATGAATTTGAAAGGAAAATGAAAGATGCGTAAACACTTTATTGATAACCTGCGCTGGATAGGCATTCTTTTACTGTTGAGATAAATGATAAGGTGATTATGATTTACCCAAAACCTAACTGAATTTATCCCAGTATCCAATGCTTCATTTTTTTGTAGCAGACAAACAGGGAAATGGTGCGATCATAGAATTTATTGATGGAAAAGCCATGGTGCGTTCAGGGGATAGGTGAGTTAGACGGAGAAGAAGTTTATGCTGAACCGAGTAAAAATGTAATTATTATTTTGGAAAAATCAAATACTGTTGAAGAACTAGAGGGGAATTTGCCTACTGAGATATAGTCTGAAAAGACAAGCAATAAAGAATAATTCAGGCCCTATTCGTGGTAGAACAGGGCCTGAAACGTCTCTTTTTTATATACGGGGATTAGGACGCGGTACGGTTTTAGGCTTATGAAGTGTTTAGACGTCCCCCTTTTGGATGGCGTAGGAACAAGAAGGCTTTTCCGAAACCTCTCCGCTGGTTGGGTATAGCCGTTTCTTTTGGCACTCTTCCCGTAGAAGCCCGGCGAGGATTTTTCGGACTTGCTTAAGCTCGGGGCATGTATGATGGATGAGATTTTCTACTTCTAGGGGATCACAGGTTAAATTATACATTTCATATTGATCAGGGATCAGTTCGCCGCTCGGCGGATCAATTCGGCAACCGGGATTGAAGGTTTCAGCGACTGGGCCTCTGTACGGAAACTGCTCGCTGCGGCCGGAGACGGTTTGAAATTGAGGGTTGGCAAAGTAGCGGGAG
>Ga0079223_10000593_pt1 | contig 19180 bp, 17 predicted proteins | sample Stecom2011_FD_75072 | JGI IMG/M metagenome (GOLD analysis project Ga0079223, IMG submission 75072) | Agricultural soil microbial communities from Utah to study Nitrogen management - Steer compost 2011 | ecosystem: Environmental > Terrestrial > Soil > Agricultural land | place: USA: Utah...
CATTACTGGGAGGTCTACGCCATGAAAATTAAGAATGAACGGCTCCACCACGTTGATACGGTACTGCTCCGGATCAAACAGGCGCTGCAAAAAAAGAAGGGGTTGTCCCTAATCCGGTTGGCCAGTGGAGAGGCTTTCGTCCTGGCTCACCAGACGCTCATCCCCATAAACCGTATTCCCTGGTGGGTGGAGTACGCCGGGGTTAAACTGCCAAATGAAAATGCTCGTCGTTTGCTTTTAGAAGCCCTCTTGACCGGAGATATTGTAGGACTTTCCACTGATTATAAACATTGGGAATCCGCTCCCTTGCTTGATCTGGCTCTGACCGCCTATAAAATAAGGCCAAGGTATATAACAAACTCTACCATTAACTGGCATCTTCATTATAAAAACCGTCTCTATAAATTGATCGGTAAAGAACCCACGATCCTGGTGGGACGCTTGGCCAAAGAGGCCCTTCCCACCCTACGACAAAGAGGGGTGAACCTGGTCTATACAGAAAATCTGGAAGGGTTGGATGATCTGCCTAGAGCGGAAAGGGCAATCCGGTCCAAACCCCATTTTAGAGTGGCCTTAATAGCGGCGGGCATCCCCGCCGCCATCCTCTGTCCCCGACTGGCCCGGGAGATGAATTGTATCGCCATTGATTACGGCCATGTAATTAACGACCTGGTAAAACCGGGATTTAGCGTCAATGACCTTGACCGGACAAAAAAAGAATGGCAGAAAGCAAAACACCAATAAATACCGCCCTAGCGAATTCATAATAAAGTCATAGTCGGTAAAGGTAAATCCAGGCAAAGGCCTTGAATAAATCCTTCAACGCCGGGCATTAATGGGTTTTACTGGGTTGCCGAAGCGCCTAAACCGCCAGCCGTGAGCAAGCAGCCATCTCCAGATCTTAACAAACTCCTGATAACGGCCTTCCTGTTTGGACAAGGCCACTCCCGGGCTTTCCTCCGGCAACTTTTGATATCCTATTTCTTTGGACGGAATAATTACAGGATACTCCCCGGTCAGATCCCAAATCGCACAGGTCATTGCCTGGTCGGTAAAGAAATAGCCCGGCCGGACAGACCCTAACGCTTTCCACGCCCAATGTTGGGGAATACGCCGGTATAAACTGGCCTTGAGCATCATGCCGTGGTAAGGCAGGACCAGATCAACTCGTTTTGCTTCTTTTATTTGGTCCGAAAAGTATCTGGTTTTTAAACGATTCCCGGTTTCCTGGTTAAAAAACCAATAAACATCACCCACCTGGGTAACAGCGGGATAAACACGGACCCATTTACGTAAAGCGTCAATACCCGGTTTGGTGATGAGATAATCGTCATCCGTAACAAGAACATACGGCATTTTGGTATAGAGCCCCGCCAGGTACTTGCCTAAAGGCCCGATATTTTTGGGCCGGTTGATATTTACTGTCGCATCGGGAATGGGTTTCGCTCCATTATTCCAGACAATTACCTCCCCGACCCCTAACTCCTTAAGTTTCTGCACACACCGCTCTGCACTCAATGGTCGTTTGTAATTACATAATACGGCGCAAATCTTATCTAAAGGCACTCCGCTACTGCTCGACATCGCTAAAGCTCCTTTCGGATGGTCTTCCGGTATAGCTGACGGGCATGGATGAATGTTGCTTCTGCTCAAGCTGCCGCCAGTATACACCCATGCGCGTTCCTTTTATATATAGCTGTCTATCTTGACACGCGCAACGCCCGCGCGCACTTTCTTCATAATATGATTAAAGTTCACTATCCGTTCAACCCAGGGAGCCCCTAGATCAGCCCGGATTCTTCCATTCCTTTCTCCCGGTATTTAGTGTTTAAGGCCGGTCCCAGTTAAATAGGGACATGAATATATTAAGGATAATCGGCAGATTAGGAGAAGGTAGGGATGGTAGATGGCTAAACCCAAAAAATCAGTTAAGCATAAAAACAGTAACAAACAAAAAAAAACTAAAAACAGCCATAGGCCTAAAGGCTTAAACCGGAAAACGGCGCCGGCCGCAAAGCGCCAACGGCAACCTCCGACCATAAACAAGAGTTCTCTGGCGAAACAAAAAAGCCGCGCAAAAACGAGAACAGCGGCACATAAAAGTTCGACGGCAAGAACAGCCGAACAAAGAAAATATCGTCCACCCGCAGCCAAAGACACCGGTGAAAAAGGGAAAAGTCCCCACCGGCACAAAACCAAAACTCCCGTTAAAAAGAGTCACTCCCCTTCGGCTCTGGCCAAAGCAGCGCAGAAAGGGAGTAAAAGGGTTAGTCCGGAGAAAAAGAAAAGAGGCTTAAAAGCAGAACAAAAAATGCCTGCTTCCTGGGCGAAAGCCATTGGCTTTGTCCCTCCGGAACTTGAAAAGATGGCGGTTAAGGCGCTCTCTAAATACGGATTGAAAGCGGAAAGCATGTTGGTTATGGCGACTAAACCGCTGAAAGGCGGAGCAATTTGGCAGGTAAAAACAAAAAAAGGAGTATTTGGTCTGAAGTTGTTGCACCGTCGTCCCTCCAGAAGCCTCTTCAGTATCGGGGCACAGGCCTACCTTAGTGAAAAGAAGGCCAGGGTGCCGCAGTTGATTCCCTGCGAAAACGGAAAATTCTACGTTGAACTGGGAAAAAAACTATGGATTGTCTCTAAATGGATTAAATCATTGACTCCGGCGCCCAAAGATTTGAAAGGAGCTAAAATGCTCAGTAACGAACTGGGTGAATTTCATCAGCTCTCAAGGGGCTATATCCCTCTGGCCGGCGCTGAATATTCCTCCAGATTGGCCCGGTGGCCGGATTATTTTGAGAAGATGATCACCAAGTTTGGATGGTTTCGAGCCCTCGCCCGGGCTTATCACGATACACCGGCCGGCCCCGCCTTATTATCCGCTTTGGAAGTCTTTGAGCCCCGAGCCCAAGCAGCCTTGGAGCGCTTATATCGTTCACCGTACACTGATCTGATCTCCCGCGGTGAAAGCCATTGGGGCTTTGCCCACCAGGATTACGGATGGGGCAACGCCCAGCTGGGTCCGGGAGGAGTCTACGTCATCGACCTGGACGGCGTGGCTTTTGACTTGCCCATCCGGGATCTGCGGAAATTAATCAGCAATGTGATGAAAGAGTCTAAGACATGGGATCTGAAGTTAATCAAGGAAATGATCAGCGCCTACCATAAGGCCAACCCCATCGAACCCGAACTATATGAAGTTTTCTTAACCGATCTCTCTCTGCCGAATGAGTTCTATCAATTCATTAAAGGAATGGTCTACAACCCGGAGACCTTCTTAAATAATGAAACTAAAAAAGAACTGGAAGCCATGGTTACAGCGGAAAAAAGTAAGCAACGGATAGTGGAAAAATTAAGCGCTTGGGAGGTGGAATAGAATGAATGTCCTGATGATTGCCACAGAAAAGCTACCGGTTCCGCCGATCCACGGCGGAGCGATCCAGACTTATATTGACGGAGTCGCCCCTCTCCTGGCAAAACAACATAAATTGACTATCGGTGCTAGAGGTTGCCCCTGGTTCCAGAATTATCCTGAGTATGCACAATGACATGTTTATTCCGAGAAAAATCTCCCCGGAAACAGCTGAGATCGCTCTGGAACATGTGGAACGCATTATCACTGTAAGTGACTATGTGGGGCGAAAAATTCTCTCCCTATATCCCCAGGCCGAGCTGAAACTACGCACCATCTACTCCGGGGTGGACCTTCAGCGTTTTACTCCCTGCTCCTCACCTGATGCTCAGGGGGTCCGAGAAAAACTACGTAAAAAATATCAGCTCAAAGGGAAAAAAGTCATATTATTCGTCGGCCGCCTCTCTCCCAAAAAAGGCGCGGATATCCTGGTCCAAGCCCTGCAGATCCTGGCCAAAGCAGGACATGACGTCGCTCTGGTGCTGGTAGGCAGCAAATGGTATGGCGAAAACCGGATCACTCCATATGTCGCTTATGTCCATGCCCTGGCTAAACGCTCTCAAGCCCCCATTATCACCACTGACTTTGTGCACCCGGATAAAGTTCATCACTGGTACTGGGCGGGTGACATCTTTGTCTGCCCGTCCCTGTGGCAGGAGCCATTGGCACGGGTCCTGTATGAGGCTATGTCCGCCGGACTCCCCATTGTCACGACGAACAGGGGAGGCAACCCAGAAGTTATTCTCGATAAAGGGCTGGTGGTAGAGAACCCGGAAGACCCGCGCTCCCTGAGCGAAAAAATATCCATCCTCCTGCAGGACCCGGCTTTATGTGAAAAATTCGCCACAAACGGCCGGGCCTATGCGGAAAAAGTGTCCGGGTGGTCACGGGTGGCCGCAGAGATTCTAGAGGTATGGGACGGCAAGTAACCCTGAAGATGACAAGTAGTTTTTAATAAGGAAAACTAGCCGAAACGCGGTGGCGCCAAAAACTTCCTTTCCAAATACTGAGCCCTATTATAAAAACTCGATCCTTTCTTTTCTCTATGTCCCCCTATAATCCGAAGGATCTTGGCCAAACGGTGTTTGTATGTGTGTTCACTATAGGCTCTTTTTGCCGCCGCCTCTCCAATGATCCGCCGGAGTTCCTCTTGTCCCAGATATTTCAGGATTTTTTTCCCTAAGTCCTCCGGACTGTTAAATGTAATCAATTCCCGGTCTTCAGTGAAACATTCCCGTAAGTCCGGCCGGGTGGCATCAACCAGTTGAAAGGCGCCGCATCCGGCCAAGGCAAAGACGCGATCATTCGGGCTGGTTGCGCCGATTTTCTTTTCATTCTGCACAGGTGGAGCAGAGGGATCTCTGTGGATATTGAGGTTAATTTTGGCGCCGTTATAATACTTCAAAACCTCTAAAAAATCATCGGATACCGGGAGAACTTTTTCTCTGAGCGTCGGATCTAAACTTCCCCAGGAGCTCCAATCGCCAATCAGCTTCACCCGTAAATCCTTTAGAACCGGAACTATGGCGTTTAAAATCCGTAGACGGTTGGGGAACCCCATTCCCACAAAACACAGATCGCTTTGGTACTGTGGGGGAACGGGAAAACGTTTATGGATATAGGGATTGCAACACCAGGGTAGATAATTAATGGTCTGTGTGAAGCGTGCGGCGCGTGACCGCTGAAGATCACGGTACGCGGCTACAGCCTGTTTTTCATTGGTAAACACATAATCGTAGGCCTGGACCAACCGCTGATGATCATCGATCTCGTAGGGATCCTCCACCAGCCAAAGTACGGTCTTGATCCCATGGGCGGAGGCATAGCGGATCAGAGAGAGTGGTGTAAATGTTCCGTGGATCACCAAGAGCAGATCCGGCCTGAACTCACAGATCTTTTTTTTCTCTAGATACTGTGGGGCTAAATGCCGAACCGTGCAATTAAACTCTCTGGTCAATGTTTGATGTATATCGTAGGCATATCTATAAGAAAACCCAGGTATCCCTGAGTTTACAAATAGTATTCTCACTTTGGAACCTCCCTTTCATTAACTAACATTAAAAGCCGTCCCTTTCCGGATAACTGCTGCCAGATTAAGGCCTGTTCCTGGGAAGCGCTGGCTCCTGCCGGCATAAGTCGCTTTTTTTTACGATAGATCCGCGCCAAATGGGAAAGCTTCTTTCCCCACTTGGAGAAGAAATAATCGGTTCCCCGCAGCTCCAGTCCTAACCAAAAGGGATCTTTATTGGCGATACTGTTCCCTCTGGTTAATCCTTCATGATGCACAGCCACGCTGTCTCCTTGATAAATAACTTTTCTCCCTATTTCCCAGGCGCGTAAAGAAAAATCCACATCTTCCAGGGCAATAAAAAAGTTTTCGTCCATTCCTCCCAGTTCCTCCCAGGTTCCCCTGTCAATCAGGAGCAAGGCGCCGGTCACAGCCAAGGCCTCTTGATTAACAATGGCAGGCTTATAATCTCCCGGTCGGAAACGGTATTGGTGATCAAATGTTCTCGATTCCGGAAGATAATACACCCCGGCATGTTGTAATAAACCGTTAGGGTAAAGCAGACGCGCACCCACTACTGACGCCCTGGAAACTTCGGCCCCTTTCAACATATGATCCAGCCATGTATCATTGGGAAAGGTAACATCGTTATTAACCAGGCAGATGTAATCTCCTCCGGCCTGAGCCGCTCCCCGATTCACAGTTGTCGCGAACCCCGTGTTTTGGTTATTGCAGATGAGGCGCACCGGCTTTGCGGCCAAAGCCTCCTCTAAGTCCTGTTGAACACCGGGAGAGCTGCCGTCGTCCACGACAATTATCTCTATCTTGTGCTCTTTGCCCTCCAGGCTTTGGACTAAGGACTGTACACAATTCTCCACTAATTCTACGTGATTAATGGTGGGAATTATGAAACTTACAGTTTTTTTTTTCTAGCGCTCCAGCCGTTCAACATATGGTCACCTACTATATTCTCCATAAATACACGTTCCAGATTTTTAATGCTGATCATCAGTACATTCTATGAAGAAATAGAGACAAAAGGAACATAGACGTCCTCCACGCCGCGGCAGAAAAATGCGGTTGGTACAGCACAGTCGGAGAAAAAAACTCATACTCTATAAAAAACACCTGTTTGTCCAGGCATTGAAGACAAACGGCGGCCAGCGCCATTATAGTAATCATGGCCGCCTGGGAAAGGGTTAAATAGAATGAAAAATGTTCAGCACTTTATCCTGACAAAATTCAATCAAGGATTATATACAGAACCGCTTCGTGACAAAACAGGACAAAAAATCCAGCGTGACCAGTGGATGAAGCAAAGATTGGCGCTCTTTGAAAAGTATTGTCTCCCTTCCATTATTAATCAGGTGAATCAGGAATTTACCTGGTTGTTGTTGCTTGACCCCCAGACGCCAAAGAAATATCTCCGGAGATTAGCGCGGTACAAAAACGCCTATCACAACATCCGGCTTTGTCTAGGCGGTTGGTTCGATTCTCATCTAAAAAGGATGATTAAACAAGGCACAAAGTTCCTCATCACCACCAGAATCGATAATGATGACGCCCTGCATCAAAAAGCCATCAGGTATATTCAAAACAGCTTCCGACAGCAAGAACTCCAACTGGTAGGTTTTCCCTTGGGTTATCACTTAGAGGGCGACCGGTTGTATTTAAATAAAAGCGGTAGTTACTCTTTTCTGTCCTTAATTGAAAAAGTAAGGCGGGTAGACGGACGTCTCCAGATAAAAACGGTCCGCTGTCCCCATCACCTTCGGTTCTATAAAACCTCAAAGATCCGTTTTCTGAAACCCGACACACCCATGTGGTTACAGATCATCCACGGACGAAACCTGGTCAACCAGGCCAAGGGAAGTCCCGTTCCTTTAGACGAACTAAACCGGAGAGTTTTTGGCATAACAGGAAAGGAGAGACACGGGTGAAAAAGTTTGAACATTTTTTGCTCACTAAATTTAATAAAGGGCTTTATACCCGGTCGAAAAAAACCGGGGGTAAGAGAACCGTCAGGGATGAATGGATGACCCACCGGATCCGATTGTTCGAAAAGTACTGTCTTCCTTCAATAAAAAACCAGGCCACCCAGGATTTTAAATGGCTAGTCCTCTTTGACCGGAACACACCGGAGAAATACAGGAAGCGTATTGAAGAGTATACCCGGTATAGACAGTTTATTCCGGTTTTTGGCGGATGGTTTCCACAACATGTAAAGAGACTACTCAAACCCGAAACCCAGTACTTAATTACGACCAGAATCGATAATGACAACACCTTTCACAAAAATGCCTTGAAAAATCTGCAATTGCACTTTGCCGAGCAGCGCTTCTTATTCCTCAATTTCCCCCGCGGCTATTGTCTAGAAGATACTACCGGCCGGATCACGCTCAACGGAAGCAAGAGTAATCCCTTTATCACCCTAATCGAAAAGGTGGAAAGGAACCCTCAGGGAATCACCATCCAGACTGTGCGCTGTATGAACCATTCTCACCTGGAACGTCTGGGGAAAATTGAACAAATCTGTACATCCATCCCCATGTGGGTACAGATCATTCATGACCGGAATATCAGCAACCGGGTTCGGGGCAAACCCGTTCCCAAGGAAGAGTTTAGGTTAAAAAGAAGAGATTTTGGCTTTTAAGATCGCTTGTTGGAAATTTCTTAAAACAGGAGGGTTAAAAATGGATAACAAAACCGGCCTCATCCCTCTCCATCAGATTTCCGCGGTTATGTGCAATTATGCCCGGCCCAAAAGCGCCAGATCTTGTGTGCGCCGTCTCAAAGAACTGGGGATCACAGAAATAATTGTCTGGAATAATGGGGCCAAGCCCATCCCCGAGGCCACCTTGAACATTAACCACAAGACAAATAAAGGGCCGATCGGCAAATATCACGCCGGACTAAAGACCAAACGCCCCTATGTGCTGATTGTTGACGACGACCATCTTTTAACCGCCTCCGGATTGCGGGCCTTTCGAAAATGGGGGAAACGGTTTCCTGCGGTGGCCCAGAATGGCAGTATCTTCGAACCTCCGTTTACTGACTACAACAAACGGGTCTTCTTCCGCTCCCACCAGCTCAAAAAGGTGCAAAAAGTAGACATGATCCAACCCAATATGGGACTCTTGATCCGCACGGATCTCTATCGAAAACTCTTGAAACACTGGTCTTGGGGGGCGCAGCAGGTAATTGACCACCGTCCGGGGATCTTCTCGACGGATCTGGAACTGAACTGCGCAATCTGGGATCTGGCCAAAGAACGGCCGGTGGTTGTGCCTGCGAAGCCCAAGGGATATCAGAAACTACCGGATGAAGCCCCGGACAAGGCGCTGATGAACCAGAAAGGCATCTATCAGGAAAAATCCAAGGCTTTAAAATGGCTGGTTCAACATGGATGGAAAATGTTAAAGGCTTGAGCGACGCACGGGCGCGCCCGCCAAAAAAGGAGGGAAAATTATGATTTTAAGAGATATCCCAGACAGTCAACTCCTTTCTGAACTAGAGGTCCTCAAGAAAATCAAGGCGGCCCTAAAAGGGAAAAAACCCTTTTCTTTAGTACGCGTCGGGGACGGGGAAAACATTGTTTTAGGTCAATACACCTTCCTTCCGGAGAAAGAATTCATGAATACCTATTGGGTGAAAGAATCATTCGGGGACCGAGACAAGGGGGTTAAACTTCCCTCCATCCTCTTACGGGAACAAATGGTCCGCTCTTTGAAAAAAGCCAACATCATCGGTATTTGCTGGCAAAACAAAAAAGACAACCGGGTCCCGGACCGATATAAACGAAGCCTTACCAATAAAATTTTTGACCATTACCGGATCGAACCGGCAAATCTCTGCCATGTCTTTGTGAACAGAAAAATTATTTCCTATAAGGTCTTTTGGCGACTGCTCCACGACTACCGAGTCCTACTCATTTCCAAATGGGCGAAACCCTTTGCTCAACTAATCGCCCGCAAGTATCCCTCGCTTAAACCCAAGATCGTGGCCTGTCTTCCTTTTCATAACCATGAACAAATACCCGACTTGTTGAAACAGGTCGGTAACTACCGGTTTGATTTGGCTCTGGTCTCCGCCGGTGTAAATGCCGTGATCTTGGCCCAACGCATCGCGGAACAAACCGGAAAAGTAGCGATTGATTTCGGGAAGTCCATGATGTTTATGTTGAAGGGCAGTCCCAGAATTAACCCGTGGGCGCCTCAGTCCTCCACCCCCCCGCCGGGTTCTTTTGTCACCAAACGCCAACCGGAAAAATTCGTGCCGTCGGTTTCCGGGGGAGCCTACATTCCGGGCCGTTCGGTTCAGAATACCCGCCATTCTCAAGGTTATATAGCCCCGGGTTATCTGAACCAAGGCAAGTAAAGGAGGGGTACGGCATGCCGCCAATCACAAAAATTCGTGACGAAGAGCTATTAACAACAGAAGAGGTCTTGACCGAAATCAAACAGGCCCTTTCCGGAAAAAAACCCTTTTCCCTTGTACGGATCGGGGACGGGGACAATATTGTGCTGGGGCAGTATACTCACCTGAGTGAAGAGGAGTTCCTCAACTCTTATTGGATCAAAGAATCCCATGGCGACCGGAGCAAGGGTCTACGCCTTCCCAACCCAGACCTGCGTGACGCGATGATTGACTCCCTGCGAAAAGCAACGATCGTCGGGATCTGTAAAAACCAAGACGAAATCCGCGTTCCCGAACGTTACAAACGTGAGCTGACCAACAAAATATTTACCCATTATAATCTGACCCCCGCTAAAGTCGGACATAATTTTGTCAATCGAAAAATCGTTTCCTCCCAGGCTTTCTGGGAACTGCTGCGAACCTATCCAACCCTCCTGATCTCAAAATGGGCGCGGAAATTCGCGAGAGTAATTAGGCAAAAATACTCCACTCTGCCTCCGCAGATTGTAGCCTGTATCAACTTTAGTGATTACAGTCAATTAGAACGGACCGTGGAAAAAGTCGGCAAATACCATTTTGAACTGGCTTTAATCTCTACCGGTTGCAGCGCTGTGGTCTTAGCCCAGCGGATTGCGGAAACATACGGAAAGGTCGCCCTGGATTTTGGAAAATCCATGATGTTCATGGTCAGACAGAGCCCGAGGATTACCCCATGGTCAGAGGAGGAGAGAGATGAAATTCGATAAGTACGAAACAAGAGGCGCCTATCACTGGAAAGAGTATGCGCAAGGGACACCATACCGCAAACTGGTCACAACCATCACCTCCCTCTTCCCAGCGCACGGTACTATATTGGATGTGGGTTGCGGAGACGGATTAATCTCTTACCTGCTCTATAAAAAGGGACTAAAAGTTACAGGCCTGGACAATCATCCGGTGGCCATCAAATTCGCCAGGAAGAAGACGAAAGGGAAGATCGAATTCAAACTGCTCAATATCTATAAAGCCTCTTACCGACTAAAGAAACGCAGATTCCATTATCTGCTGGCGGCCGAGGTCATAGAACACTTACCTGACCCGACCATCCTTAAAGAGCTCATTTTGCGCCACTGCACGAAGTACGCCATTATTACCACTCCCCAAAAAAGCAAAAAAAAGGGGAAATACCACTTTCGGGAATACACCCCCACAGAACTGATAGAACTGTTTCACCCTTTAAAATGCGAGCTAATCAAGGTAAACAAGCATAAAATCTATTTAAAAATAATTCCAGGGAAAACAAAACCCTTGGCCTAGCCGGTTATTCCTCATTTTACGTAGGGTTTATGAATCGAAAAGACGGGCGGAATTTAAAGGAGACAAGAAAAATGAAGTTTTCATTCATCGAACCCCACCTTAAAACTTCCGGCGGGATCAGGCGGATCGTTGAACTCTCCAATCATTTGGTAAAAGGAGGGCACAAGGTCACCATCTATCACCCCTCCGGCGAGGAGTGCCAATGGCTAAAATGTCTGGCGAAGACAGAAAAACTAAAACAGCTTGCTCAGGACGATCATGAAATTCTGATCTATAATTATCCCCCGCAAAACCGGATCTTCAGCAGTGTGCCGGCCCGGCTCAAAATCTACTATATTCTGCACGCCAACGATTTAATCTATGGTAAAAGCTTGATTCTCCCCACTTACCGGCAGCACCATGTCCTAAAAGTCGCCTGTTCAAAATGGGTGGAAAAATCCGTACGCAAATACATCAAGCATCGCCTACCCGTTTTATACGCAGGGATCAACAGAGGAATCTTCCATCCGGTTCCCGGGCGTAAACAAGAAGTGGACCTGGTCTTCTACGGGAGCAAGCGACGGTGGAAAGGAACAAATACAATCCTCCAAGCCTGTAGGATCGGTAACTTCAGTTATGACTTTTACGCGGGGAAACACTTATCCCAAGCACAAATGGCGGATTTTATCACCAAAGGGCGAATCTTCGTCAGCGCCAGCTGGTACGAAGGATGGAACAACTGTAGTCTAGAGGCGATGGCCTGCGGTTTGCCGGTGATTACCACGGACTGCGGTGGATGCCGGGAATTCGCTATAAACGGTCTAACCGCAATTGTTATCCCCCCCAAAAACGCCGAATTACTAGCGAAAAAAATCAGACTACTCCTGAAAAACCCGAAACTTCGTCAGCGCCTAGCGACTCAGGGTTTTAAAAAATCACTGGAATATGATTGGCCTAAGTTTGTTAAGGACTGGGAAAATTTAGTCAAAAAGCGCCTGTCTGGTTAGAACAAAAATTTGGTCCATACCATTATAGACAAACATCATACTATCAGCAGTTTATACTTCAGATCTCTCCTTTTTGCCCAAGGAACCGGGGAAACCCACAGCATAGAATATAGGAAGAAAATTATACTCACAAGGGAGTTATCAATAATGAAAATTACAGTAATCGGATGCGGTTATGTTGGCCTGGTTACAGCAGCTTGTCTCGGAGATTTCGGTCACACTGTAACTGGTGTGGATAATGACCCGGCAAAGATCGCTCTCTTGAATCAGGGCACAGTGCCGATCTGTGAAAAAAACCTTACTCCACTCATTATTAGAAATACTCAAAGTAAACGGTTGTCTTTTCGTACGGATTTGACAGCTCATATTCAAGACGCGGAAGTCATCTTTATCGCCGTGGGCACTCCCTCGCTACCCAGCGGAGCGGCGGATACAAGGCAAGTAATGAAGGCCGCGGCAGAAATTGCTCCATATATAAATGAATATAAAGTCATTGTCAATAAATCGACGGTCCCGATCGGCGCCGGAGAATGGGTGCGCAAAACAATTGAGGAACGGCTCAAAGCCGATGTTGAATTTGATGTTGTCAGTAACCCGGAATTTCTGCGGGAAGGTAATGCGGTGCAGGATTTTAAACAGCCCGATCGGATAGTGATCGGAGCAACCAGTCTGCGGGCGCAAAAAGTCATGGAGAAAGTTTATGCCAAGCTCATAGCGGCAGGGGTCCCTTACCTTCAGACCAACCTGGAATCGGCCGAACTGATCAAATACGCCTCCAACGCCTTTTTGGCCACAAAAATTACATTTATCAATGAAATCGCCAATCTATGTGAAGCCGCAAATGCGGATATAAATATTGTAGCCCGGGGGATGGGGCTTGATTCTAGAATCGGTCCGCAGTTTCTGGCGGCCGGTCCCGGGTACGGCGGTTCTTGCTTCCCAAAAGACACCAGGGCTCTGGTTCAGCTTAGCCAGGCCTATGGCGAACCGGTTTCCATAGTAGAAACAGTGGTCAAAGCCAATGAACGGCAAAAAGACCGGATGGTCCGGAAAATTCAGGCCGCCATCGGCGGTCTCCACGGGAAGACCCTGGGTGTTTTAGGCCTAGCCTTCAAGCCCGAAACCGATGATATTCGGGAATCCCCGGCGATCACAATTATTCATCAACTGCTGGACGCCGGCGCCCTAATCAAGGTCCACGATCCACAGGCGATGAGAGAAGGGGAAAGGGTCTTTGGAAATTCTATTGTCTACTGTGAAAACCCATATATTGCGGCAGCCGACGCCGAGGCGTTGGTCATTGTGACGGATTGGAATGAATATCGACAGTTAGATTTCAAACAGCTAAAAAAGGTCATGCAAAAACCGCTCCTGATTGATCTGAGAAATCTCTTCACCCCGGAATACGTCCAAAACAACGGCTTCCGCTACGTCGGAATAGGGAAAGGGAGCGCTGGCTAACTTAAAACCCGGAGACCAAGACAAATAGCAGATCTCCTGTCTTGATAGATGCTAATGCCATAATTATCGCAAAATATTCTAAATCCACCAACTTAGAGATTGACCGATCGACCACACTAGGGTAAAATTAGGAACTAATATTAAGAGAACGACGAGTCGCTGTGTTTCTTGAAACACAGCAAGAAGAGAGGAGATTTGCCAGTGAAAAAGAACCTGGAAGAACTGCGCATGGAAGTCGACGGGATCAATCATGAGCTGCTGAGACTAATCAACCGCCGTACCGCTCTGGTCAAGGAGATCAGCGATTTAAAAGACGAGACCGGGATGACCTATTTTGACCCTGTGCGTGAAGTGGAGATGTTGGAACACCTCTTTCAAAACAACCGGGGTCCTCTCCCGAATGAATTGATTAAGGAGGTATTCACCTCATTATTTAGCGTTTCTCTAAAATTCATGGGCATTAAAAAGGAGAAAAAACTCCTGATCAGTTCCACCCAGGAGCACGGATTCTTAAAAATTCATGAGATCTTTAACCTGCCTTCCACCGAACCGATCATCATCGCCGGTCCCTGCGCGGTAGAAAAAAGCGCTTACCTCGAAACCATCGCCTCTCTGCTTCAGCAGGAAGGGATCCGTTTCCTCAGGGGAGGCGCCTACAAACCGCGTACCTCCCCCTATGATTTTCAAGGCCTGGAAGAGGAGGGACTGAAGATCCTACGGGATATAGGGGAAAAATATAAACTCTTCACCGTGACCGAGGTGGTGGATCCCCGCGATGTAGAGACTGTACTTAAATATGCGGACGTTTTACAGATCGGGGCCAGAAACATGCAGAATTTTGAACTCTTAAAAGAGGCGGGAGAAGCCAACCGCCCTGTTATGCTGAAACGAGGCTTAAGCGCCACCATGCAAGAGTTCATGTATGCCGCGGAATACATCGGAGTCCGGGGAAATAGACAGATCATCCTCTGCGAGCGGGGAATCCGAACATATGAAACCAAAACCAGGAACACCCTTGACCTGTCATGTGTTCCCCTGATCAAAAAAGAAACAACCCTTCCCATCCTGGTGGACCTCAGCCACTCCCTGGGCCGTAAGGACATTATCATGCCTATGGCCAAAGCGGCCTTGGCCGTTGGGGCCGACGGTATTATGGTCGAGGTTCACCCCTATCCGGAACTTGCCCTCTCTGATTCCAAACAACAACTCCACCCGGAAGAGTTTAAAACGCTTTTAAAAGGACTAAATCTTAAGAGCTAATTTTAATTAGCGGTTACCCCATCTTTACAGGTTGCATATAATGTAAACAAGGCTAAGAGCTGGGAAGCGTTATCGTTCTTCTCAGCTCTTCTCTATACCAAAAAAGAGTAGTATAATAAAACATAGGAAGGGAGGTCTTTACATATAGAAGGTTCTGCACTAGACATTATCCTAAAAGTTGTTAAAGACCTACGCAATAAAATAAAAAATATATCCTTCATTACAAAAAAGCAGGGATAGAAATTAAACTCCCTGCTTTTCTATACCCTGCGGAAAAGCGATGATGTATGAAGGGAAAAAGATTGATAAGGATATGCATAATGAAAAAAACCTCCCAAGATTCGGAAGGTTAATTTTAAGTAGTTTTATTCCCATAGCAGTACTTTAGCAGCAATTTGAGATTTTTGTTATATATCCTATTAGTGGTTCTAACTTGGTGGGAGAAGGGGGACTTGAACCCCCACGTCCTTTCGGACAACGGATTTTAAGTCCGTAGCGTCTGCCGATTCCGCCATTCTCCCATATAAAACAGTTCTTTATGGAGGCGGCACCCAGATTCGAACTGGGGAATAAAGGTTTTGCAGACCTCTGCCTTACCACTTGGCTATGCCGCCTGGCCGCCCTAGAAATAAATTTGGAGCGGAAAACGGGATTTGAACCCGCGACCCTCGCCTTGGCAAGGCGATGCTCTACCGCTGAGCTATTTCCGCTCTCAACTCTTGCAAAATTTATGATACCACAGACGCAAGGTCCATGTCAAGCACTATTTTAAGATAAACCTGCTAGAGTGGGGTGAATTGCAGACGATCACGAAAATTATTATATCATAATCTTATCTCCATACCAATGCCTATTACTTGGGAAATGAGTTTTCTTGAAAAATAAATTTCCCCTGGAAAATGGGCAATCCACGGCTGTTGTGAGGTATGAATCAGCCTCATCAGGGCAACCATAAACTAATGAAGAATAGGTCGCACGCTGCTAATAAGAATATGGCTGACTTCAATTAAAGCACTACAACCGGGGGTGATCAGCCTGTCTCCACCCGCCAGGATCTTGTTTGTCACCCGTCCGTCAAGGGGAGGGATTCGCAAACATCTGCTGACCCTCATAAACTTCCTGACCGGCCATGATTATGAAGTGATCCTGGCCTGTCCCGATGAAGACCGTGCATTACGCGACCTGCAGCTGCCGAAATTTAAGGTCTTCCCCATGAAAATATGCGGAGGTCTTGACCCTCGGCGGGATCTACGGGTTGCGTTAGAAATAAAGGACTTAATCGGCGAACTGGACCCTGTTATTGTCCACGCCCACAGTTATAAGGCGGGCTTCTTATGTCTGCCTGCCGCTTGGCGCTTACATGGATCCGGGCGCCGCCCCTACTTCATCTGCACTTTTCATAATCCCGTACGCCGACGACCTGGAATAGCTAAGAATGCCCTTAGCCGGTGGGCTCTCTCCACTACCGGGAAGATCATGGATTATATTATCGTTGTCTCACAGGCCTTACAGAATGAAGCCGGAACATTGCTGCAAATCCCAGAGGAAAAAATCACCTGTATCTATAATGGAATTGATCTTCCTAAATTCTCCAAAGCGCCTGATTCAGAGTTAATCCGCTACAGATTGGGGATTACCCGGTTCAAGTTCGTGGTGGGCACAGTAGCCCGGTTGATTCCAGAAAAGGGACTTCAATATTTGATTGAAGCCGCCTCTCTTCTGCAAAAAGAACCCGGCAAAATCTGTTTTGTGGTAGTGGGGGACGGACCTTACCGCGCCTTTCTGGAAGGGTTCGCCAAAGCAAAACATGTACAAGACATTATTTTCTTTACGGGTTTCCGCCCTGATGTGGAAGAGATATTATCCTGCTTTGACCTTTTTATCCTTCCCTCAGTGGAGGAGGCGTTATCCATGGCGATCCTGGAAGCGATGGCCGCGGGAATTCCGGTGATCGCCAGCGCAGTTGGAGGGGTCCCTGAAGTCGTCACAAGGGATGTCGGCATCTTGGTTCCTTCGGCTAACCCGGAAAAGCTGGCCGAAAGTATCAGCTATTTACTTTCACACCCTAGGCTCCGCCAAAAGTTGGGAGAAAACGGCCGGGAACGGGTAGAGAAATATTTCTCTCTCCCAGAGATGACCGGGAGGTATCATCAATTCTATTCACGCCTCATAGATCCGTCTACGGAAGAAGACCTGTTGCAGAAAGGATAATCAAGTTTGACCAAATTTGGATATAATCTCATTTTGGTGATTGGGTTGATTATATGTATGCTTTTTTCATCGCTGTTACCCCTCCCTCTATTCAGGGAAACATTTGCGTCTCAAGGCGATGCTTCGCCCGGCGTGGTCTGTGCTTCTAAAAAAGACCAGACCTTGAAGTCCGGGAAGGTAATTGTGGTTTTTATCGGCGCCGTTTCTTTGGAAGATTTGATCAGCGGAGAAAGATCAACCATCCAATCACTGATCAACCGGGGCGCACTGGGCATCATGAACGTCCGGACCGGCGGATTTTTTTCTGCGGAACACGCCTACGCCACCATCGGCGCGCAGGACCGGGCTATGGCCACTTCTAAGGGGGGAGAGGCTTTTGTGGAGAATGAAATCCTCGAAACCGGTCCAGCCGGGGAGATCTTCCTGCGACGAACAGGTTTCAAAGCTCCGTCCGGTTCCGTAGTAGTTCTGGACTTTGCCTCCCTGCTTCGGGTAAACAGCCGTTCCGGACAGGATCCCGCCTTGGGAACACTCGGCTCATACCTGGAAAGCCAGGGGAAGAAAGGAGTAATCATCGGAAATGCCGATACTGACAAGCCTGGTAGAGAGATCGCCCTGGCCTTAATGAACAAAAGGGGTTTTCTGTCCGCCGGGCAAATCGGAACTGAAGTAGTGAAAGCGGACCCTGAGCGAGTCTATGGGATTAAAACTGATCACCAGGGGATATTGCAAGCGCTACTAGACTATTTACCGACTATGGACTGCCTGTTCATGGAGACCGGCGACCTGTCCCGTCTCGAAAAGGCGAGAGACCTAATCCTTCCGGACCAGAAAAAAAGGTTAAAAAAGTTAGCCTTGGGAGAACTGGATATGTTTCTCCGACAATTAACGTCAGAGGTCAACCTGGACGAAAACTTGTTATTACTGGTCTCAACCCATCCCTCCCGGGAATCCGTTCAGCAAGGAGATACTCTCACGCCGGTTTTAGCGCTTGGTCCCGGTTTTGACCGAGGATTGTTGTATTCTGCCAGCACCCGCCAGCCGGGAATTATCACCCTCTTTGACCTGCAACCCACCATACTTTCTGCCCTCACTCTCGAGACCCCCACAGAGTTACAGGGGCGTCCCCTCACCGTAGTCACCCACCCTGCTCCGGTCGGGTTTCTCCAAGCCGCCAATACCCGGATTATCCGGGTTAATCAGGATCGCGCTCCGATCCTCAAGGGGTTTGTTGTGGTCCAGATTATTCTGATCTTTTCCACTCTGGCTGTGGTCTTGTTCGTGCCAAAAAAACCTGCAATCTACCGGATTCTAAGAGTTCTGGTGGCCGGAATTACTACAGCCCCCCTCTTTTTGTTGTTGCTTCCCTTAATCAATACCGGAGGAGTGGGCATTATTACTCTCACTTTGCTCTTTATTACCATCTCCCTGGGTATGCTGGCCTTATCAAAACCCTTCTCTCCTCCCCGCCTGCCCGGACTGGTGGCCATGTTCACCGCCTTAGCCCTCCTCGTGGATACGGTTAATCATTCCGCCCTAATGAGTCAGTCGGTTTTGGGATTCAGCCCGGTGGGAGGCGCCCGCTATTATGGCCTCGGTAACGAATACCTAGGAATCTTACTGGGGGCCTCCATAACTGGAGTCACGGTCCTTTTAGACTCCGTCCGATATAAGGCGCCAGTCTATTATGCTTGTCTGCTTTTCTTTGCCGCCTGCGCCTATTTTTCCGCTGCTCCCTGGTTCGGTTCGAATTTTGGCGGGGGAATCGCCTTAATCGTCAGCTACCTTCTGATCATCCTTTTACTGGCAAAAACCAAGTGGTCGCGCAGACGCCTTATCCTGACTGCGGTGACCGGGGCTGTCCTAATCGCCGTTGTCCTGGGCTTGATCGACCTCATGCATAGTACAGGCGACCAGTCACACATCGGTCGCTTCTTCTTCAATATCCGGCAGAATGGACCGAAAGCGGCAATCCCCATCATCCTCCGTAAGCTCCGGATGAATCTCAAACTCCTGGAGTATACCATCTGGACCAAGGCCTTTCTTTCTTTCCTTATTGTTCTGGGGGTCTTATCCTTCCGTCCCTCCGGCAAACTGGCTGAACTGGCCGAACGCTACCCTCATTTTTTTAAG
>Ga0079223_10000595_pt1 | contig 19158 bp, 19 predicted proteins | sample Stecom2011_FD_75072 | JGI IMG/M metagenome (GOLD analysis project Ga0079223, IMG submission 75072) | Agricultural soil microbial communities from Utah to study Nitrogen management - Steer compost 2011 | ecosystem: Environmental > Terrestrial > Soil > Agricultural land | place: USA: Utah...
CCAAGTTCCAGTGCTGCATCCGATTCTATTTCTACATCAAGTATTTTTGCGGATCGCAGAACTATTTTCTGTAATTCCTTTGGATTATAATAATCCAGTCTGCATACATAACCGAACCTTGCATGCATTGGTGAGGTTAACATACCGGCTCTTGTTGTTGCGCCTACGAGAGTAAAAGGTTTCAGATTGAGTTGAATTGATCGTGCTGCAGGTCCATCGCCAATCATGATATCAAAAACAAAATCCTCCATTGCCGGATATAATGCTTCTTCTACTACTCTGTTTAACCTGTGAATTTCATCAATAAAAAGGATTTGCCTTTCTTCAAGATTTGTCAGATTGCCGGCAAGATCACCTTTTTTTTCCAATACAGGTCCCGATGTATTCTGTATGCCTACACCAAGTGCATTTGCCAAAATACGTGACAGTGTGGTTTTTCCGAGTCCGGGAGGTCCACAAAAAAGAATATGATCCAGAGCTTCACCTCTGCGCTTTGCAGCCTCTACAAATACAGAGAGGTTCTCTTTTATCGTTTCCTGACCCACAAAATCGCAAAACTGTAACGGACGTAAACCTGCATCCATTTTATCATCATCACTTAACTGTTCACCTGTGATAATACGATCCTTATTCTGCATCTGTTATTCTCCGTCATTTCTGATTGATCCGATACACCCGCGAAAATCGGAACTTCCGGATGTACCACGGATCGTTGCACCAGAAAGAACAGCTTCTTTAAATGAGCTCTGATAAATATTACAATCTTCCCAGTGTGAATGCTCCAAAGTAGCTTTGTCGAACACCACACCCATCAGATGATTACACACCATCTCCATCCTTATCCCATATATACCTGTAAAATCACACTCTGTTAACCGTACGTGTCTGAATTTTGAATCAACAAGCATTGCGCCGCCGAGCTGACAATTGTTAAACTCACAATTTATAAAATCTGTTTCTGCAAGATCCGCTGAAGGGAAAGCACAATTAAGAAAGCTGCATTTTGATGCAGATAACATGTGTGCCGAGATATTCGACATATCGCAATTTTGAATTTCACAATTTGTAAAATTTGTTTTCCCCAGACGTGTCCTTCCAAACTCACATTCTCTTATAAATGCACCTTCAAAAATGCAGTTCTGAAGTTCAGAATCAACAAAATCAGCTTTCTCAAGTTTTGAAAGTGAAAAATCTGCGCCGGCAAGTGCTGCAGACCGGAAATATGTATGGTTTACATTACCGATAGGAATTCCACTTATACGTGCAATAACCATTGTAGCTCCGGCAATTATTGCATGTGAAAAATTGGCATTTCGCAAATTGCTGTTCTGGAATTTTGCCCCACTGAGATTACAATAACTGAAATTAGCATTGGAAAGATCTGCACCACGGAAATCTGCTCCGCACAGATTTGAATGTGACAAATCAAAACCAGTCAAAGAAAGGTTTTTACATGAATAACCATTCTGTATTTTTTTAATAAATTCGCTTTTATTTTTCATATCACCTGCAGCGCGTTTTTTATCCAGTCCTCAACCTGGGCATTTTTTTCTATAACCTGATCCACCCTGCTCAATGCGCGTATGACCTGTTTTTCATTATACCCTAATGAAACCATCGCAGCGAATGCTTCATCACGAACAGAACTACTGCGAAAATCAGTTACTGTATCACCGCTGTTTATCGTTTTTGCAGGTTTTGGTGTAAAAGAGTTTTTACCCAGTTTTCCTTTCAGTTCAAGTACCAGACGCTGGGCTGTCTTTACACCTACACCCGGGATTTTCTCAAGACGGGAAGGATCTGATGTATTGATACTTCTTATAAGTTCATCAATTGTAATACCTGACAGAACACTTAATCCTGCTTTAGGTCCGATTTTGGAAATACTGATTAAATGACGGAACATCTCACGTTCCTGGCGTGAAATGAAGCCATACAGTTTATGCGCATCTTCACGAATATGATTATGAATATATAATACAGTTTCGGTACCGGTTTCCCCCAGTTTTTCATAAGTAGACAATGGAATATTAATGTCAAAACCGACTCCGTTGGTTTCAACAGAAACCCTGGTCACCTCTTTGTATGTAAGTACTCCACGTATATAATCAATCATAACCCAACCTGTTATCTGTTAATCCGGACAGCCGGTCCGGTATGATAAAAATCGCACAATGCCATCCCAAGAGCATCAAATGCATCTGTTTTCATATTAGTTTCAGGCACAGACAGAATCATTTTAACCATATATTTTACCTGGTCCTTTGATGCATTCCCATTACCGGAAACTGCTTTTTTCACCTCACGGGGAGAATATTCACTCACCTTTGCACCTGATTTTGCAGCTGCAAGCATCGCTACACCACGGGCGTGCCCAAGCACAAGAGTAGTATGGACATTTTTCCCATAAAAAGCTTCTTCGATTGAAACACGATCCGGACTGAATTCACCCATTTTTTTTTTGAGTGAACTGTAAATAAGTTCCAGACGCTCCGCAAGAGGAGAATCGGGGCGTGTATTAATCACCCCTGAATCGAGCCATGTCACGGAATTATTTACAGACTTTATCACTCCATAACCGGTAACAGCAGTTCCGGGATCAATGCCAAAAAAAATCATTACTGAAACTTCTCCATGTCTTCATCAGAAATATCAAAATTAGAATAAACATGCTGAGTATCATCAAGATCATCAAGCGCATCCATCAATTTTAACACTTTGGGTGCATTGTCTGCATCTACTGTTACAGAATTTTCTGGAATTTTACTCAGTTCCGCAGAAACAGTTGATACTGCAGCTTTTTCAAGCGCGGCCCTCACATCTTCAAAAGTTTCTGGTGAAGTTGTAATCTCAAATTCCCCTCCATCAAGAACCATATCATCGGCACCTGACTCAAGAGCAATTTCCATCAATGTATCTTCATCCATACTGCCTTTAGATACCCTGATAATCCCTTTGGACTTGAACATCCAGGCAACCGAATTTGTCTGCCCGAGGTTACCACCATGTTTTGATAACACATGACGAACTTCAGCTACGGTCCTGTTACGATTATCTGTCATACATTCAATGATCACGGCGATCCCTCCGGGACCATAACCTTCAAATGTAACTTCTTCGTAATTTACGCCCTCGAGTTGACCAGTTCCTTTAAGGATCGCAGATTCAACATTTTTATTTGGCATATTAGCAGCTCTGGCACTTGAAACGGCTGCCCTTAACCTGGGATTTGCTTCAATATCTCCACCACCCATTCTTGCAGCTATGGTAATTTCCCTTATCAGTCGATTAAACAGTTTTCCACGCGCAGCATCAGCCTTTCCTTTAGACCTTTTTATTGTCGCCCATTTTGAATGACCTGACATGTATTCTCCTTAAGTTAATAGTTTTTCGTAATTAAAATTATAAACAAAAAAATATACACAGACTCTGTTTGACTATTTTTATAATATTTTTACAGGTAAACAGAGTTGTCGGGCGGTGGGTGGTATGGATTTCTATAATTATAATCCATTAAAGGAACTTTTGTTTGAAACACTATTCGATGAAAAAAAATCATTGGACAAGATCCTCCAGTAATATTCTTTCGATAGACGGAATTGTATTACCAAGAAATGCTTCAGCCTGTCCTTCAAAATGAAGCGTTAAATCTGTAACCAGAAACCTGCTGGCTTCCAATCCACCATTATGATATGGAGAAAGGGCATTCATTGCTGTTAAAATATCCTGTGCCTCTTTAGCAGTCCATAAAGCACTGTCGAGCAGTTGTATTCTGGTTCCAACAGTTCCCTGAATCACCTCCATCAGAAGTGGATAGTGTGTACAACCCAAAATAATACAATCTACCCCAAGATCAATCATTTCATACAGATAATGCTGCGCAACAAGACGGGTTATATCGTTATCTATCATCCCCTCCTCAACCAAAGGAACAAAAAGTGGACAAGCTTTACCAAAGACTTTTATTGAAGGATCGATTTTTCCGATTGCCCGTGCATACGAACCTGTTCTTACAGTTGCCACAGTACCAATTACTCCAATTTTGCGTTCGGCTGTTCTGAGTACAGCTGCACGTGCCGCAGGTAAAACAACACCAATTACAGGAATATCTTTCATTCTTTGCTCTATATGCTCAAGAGCAACAGAGGATACAGTATTACATGCAACAATAAGCATTTTAATATCCTGGTCCATAAGAAACTGCGCATCCTCAATCCCGAAAAGCCGGATCGTTTCTTCACTACGTCCACCATAAGGACACCTGGCAGTATCTCCAAGATAAATAATACGTTCACCTGGCATCAATCTGAACAGTTCACGGACAACTGTTAATCCTCCCAGGCCGGAATCAAAAACCCCAATAGGACGAGAATCACTCATATCCAATCTCATATTCTTTCTTGAAATTGACAATGGCATCACAGACAGCAGAAGCTACTTTTTTCTGATATTTTTTATCTGCAAGAAGCTTCAGATCTGAAGAGTTTGTTATAAACCCTGTTTCTACAAGAACTGATGGCATAAAAGCCCCGTTAAGCACCCAAAAGTTAGCTTGCCCTACTCCCAAATGAAGCTTTGGTATACTTTTCAAAGATGCATTGAATTTCTGATCGAGCAATATACATATATCCTGACTCTCCTTGAGATACTCGTTACCTGCAAGATCAATCAGTACATTTTGAAGATGACTATAATTCTGTGGCTGCTCTTCAAGTTCTATAACAGCATTTTCACGCATTGCGGCAAGCTTGTCCTCTTCATTTTTAGCCTGTGAAAGAAAATAAAATTTGTAACCTCGGGTACTCTCTTTTCTGGTTTTACTCCCTGATATCGCATTAGCGTGAATACTTACAAACAAATCCGCCTTCTTGTCATTGGCAAATTTGGTGCGATCTCTCAACGGTATGAAAACATCAGTATCTCTCGTTAAATAAACCGTAATATCATCCCTGTTTTTCAACAAATCTGCCAGATATTTTGAGATGTTGAGTACAATCTCTTTCTCCTTAATACCATTCGCTCCTATTGCACCCGGATCTTTACCCCCATGCCCTGGATCAATAACGATTACCATGTTTCTTTTATTTATTGTTTTTTGTGATGTTATCGGTTTCTTTTTAATACTTAACGGTTTTATTGATATCATCAATGTTCTTGTATCCTGCACATAATCAAATACAGGCTCTTCAATCTGATTTGCGAGCATAACCGATACTTGTGCAGAGTTTTTATATTGAATTGATGAAATTGATTTAACAATACCAACCCTTTTGTTATCTTTTACAGTCTGTGTATCGATTGTACCTTTTGCAAAATTGAAAATCAGATTAGGATAAAAGTAAGTATAGTCAAAAGGAATGGAATCTGCCAATTCTATAGTCAGCAACACTCCATTCTTTTTTTTCTCGCATGAGGCAGAAATTATGGAGTATTTTGATTTGCTGTATTCTATAGTTTTTGTTTTTGCATTCCATTTTAGTTCATTTACCTGTTCGCTAAACAGCTCAGGAATCAAACTAACCGGTAATAATAGCGTTCCTCCATGCCTTATGGCAGCTACAGGCAGCTGTTTAACTTTGGAATCAAATATAAAAAAACGGTTATCCTGAAAAAAATCCAGTTTTCGTTTATTTTTTTTACATGTAAGCTGCTGAATATTGCGGTCCCAGCTCCATCTGTATCCGATATTTTCGCAAATATCTGTAATGGAAACAAATGTAACAGATTCCATCTGAACCGATAAAACTGAAACTTTCTTCCCAAAGGAGTCTTTCTTCAGAAAAACCTGTGAATCAACTGATAACACAAAAAACAGCATGATAATGAAAACAATTTTTGCCCTGTTCATATCTTATCTGCGTCTTCCAATAATCTGAGAAATCCTTCTTTTTGATTCAGCCGCAGCAATTTTTTGCCTCTTATCATACTTCTTACGACCGCGGCAAAGCCCTATCTGAACCTTTACCCACTGCTTCTGAAAATAAAGTGAAAGAGGAATAATTGTAAGCTGCTTTCGTTCAACTTCATTGCAAAGATGAAATATTTCACGTTTCTTGAGTAACAATTTCCGTTTTCTATAAGGATCGGGAGCATACACTCCCACTCTATCGTAAGGTGTAATATGAAGATGGATTAAAAAGATTTCTCCCTTCAAACATTGCCCATAGCTGTCGGAAAGAGATGCCTTCCCTGCCCTGATTGATTTTACTTCAGAACCGGTCAGGGCAATTCCTGCCTCATATTTTTCCAGAACATCGTAATCGTGAAAAGCTTTTCGGTTTTGTGCTATATTTTTCATTGTTCAAAAATAGTTACAGCCTGGATATACATGCAATCGACACAATACTTCTATTCCACAGTATTGATTTTTTCATGATCAGTTTATCAATCTTTTAAATACCCAAAACCACTCTTATCCCCCAAAATAATCTTCTAAAACATACATACTGGCCTTATCCCAAGTTCTATTGGATTGCGTTCCTGAGCAATAAACAGAAATCTTCATTAATAATAAAGTTCACGAATTGCGCAAAAAACACCCTTGAGGCCGCAGCCTTTTCATGTAATGTAATAATAACCCTGACATCCTTAAATTTTATAAAAACAACAAATCCATGTGTTAATTAATGTATATTAAAACCACAATAAAACCAATCAAGTTTCAGGTCCAAAATACAAGTACTCATATTATTATCCTTATAATGGAGACCAAGGCATGGATCAGTGTATATTTTGTAAAATTATTAACAATGAAATACCTGCCCGACGTATATATGAAGACGAATCTACTGTTATAGTTAAAGATATCAGTCCACAAGCTCCTGTCCATTATCTGGCAATACCCAAAAAACATTTTGCAGGTATTCAAAATATCCCCTCTTCAGAGATGGAAATTTTATCCAATCTTTTTTCAGCAATAACAAAGTTAATTACAGATGAGTCTCTCGACCAGAATGGATATCGACTTGTCATCAATTATGGAGAAAAAGCAGGCCAAACAGTTTCTCATATTCATGTTCATATCCTCAGTGGTCGATCAATGACCTGGCCTCCCGGATAAGGACTGCTTTTTTAACATCTTCTTTTCTTTCGTAATTTTTGCATTAAGCACATGTGTGCTATGATCTTCTGTATTATACCAGAAATAAACCTGGTTATTATCTGTTGTAAAACATTCTTCAAAATCGGTTTTCTGGGCACATGGATAAATTTTTTTATGAATACTTGTTGCCTTGCTAAGCAATTCCATTTTGACTTTATCCATTCACGTTCTCCTATACTTATTCAATGCACGATAATACAAGGCAATTGAATCGACAAAATTAATCTGACGATTCAATTCCTTTTTTGTACAACAGGTCTGAGCATATTGCTTTTCAGAAAACTTCCATGGTAATTTTTGTTTTTTACTGCATTTGTTTCCTTAAAAATGTCGGCACGTCTATATCATCTTCGTATTGGGTCAGCACACTGCCTTTTGAAACAAAGACTCTTTCCTTGCGCATAGCTTCCTTTTTAAAGAAAGGAGGCACCTTGATTTGAGATACATTTACGTTATCCGCACTGTCTTCCGATTTAGCTTCAATCTGCTGATTATCGCAGCTACTTGATTCCTCTTCGGATATGCACTCCTGGTTTTGCATAGGTTTTTGTTGTTCTTCCTTCTTTTCTTCCTGCTGACTTTTTGAAGGTAATGATATGGCCAGTTGTTCAACCTTATCCTGTTGTTTTTTCTGTCCCGGAAGATTTACCATCATTTTAGGAGCCGTAGACTTCCTGCTTTTTTCCAGGTTCTCTTCATTAAAACCTGTAGCAATAACAGTAACCCTTATTTTTCCATTCATTGATGAGTCAGTTACAGCACCGAATATGATATTGGTTTCAGAATCCTCACCAACTGCATCATAAACAGTTTGTGTAGCATCACTTACATCATACAGTGTCATATCTTCACCACCAGTGATATTGATAAGGATTCCACGGGCTCCGGAAATAGATATATCATCAAGAAGTGGACTGTGTATTGCGCTATCAGCAGCCATTACTGCTCGGTTTTCACCTTCTGCAAACCCTGTACCCATAAGGGCATCTCCCATACCCTTCATGATAGTTTTAACATCTGCAAAATCAAGATTCACCAGACCATGAACAGATATCAGATCTGAAATTCCTTTTGTAGCCTGATAAAGAACATCATCGGCAGTCTTGAATGCATCAATAAGTGATGTCGACCGCTCAACAATTGAAAGAAGCTTCTGATTCGGAATCACGATAATCGTATCTACAGATTTCCGAAGGTCTTCAATACCTTTATTGGCATTACGATCACGCACTTTCCCTTCGAAAAGAAATGGTTTTGTGACAATAGCAACTGTTAAAATTCCCATTTCCTGTGCAATCTCTGCAACAACCGGAGATCCTCCAGTACCTGTACCACCACCCATTCCGGCAGTAACAAAAAGCATATCAGACCCCTCAAGGAATGAAGCGATTTTGTCCCTGTCTTCTTCCATGGCGAGCCGTCCGACTTCAGGATTCGCTCCTGCACCAAGTCCTTTGGTTATTTTCTCACCAATCTGTATTCTGTTTGCAGCTCTGTTATTATCCAGAGCCATTGCATCTGTATTGACAGATACGAATTCGACTCCTGTCAAGCCAGCGTTAATCATTCGATTAACAGCATTACCACCCGCGCCACCAACACCAATTACCTTCATCTTGGCCACAGTATCAAAGTTTTCGTCCAATGTAAATACCATAAGCTCCTCCCTCAAGGCTGGTTATTTAATATTTTCATGTTCAATTAATCTATTCACTTTCGCTTTAAAAAAATTCCTTTACCCACGATTTCATTCTTTCGAAGATACGTTTAAAATTATCATCCTCTCCAACAGATTTTTTCCCTATACGACTTTGTTGCTGTTCCATTCCATACATACATAATCCGATTCCTGTTGAGTGAATTGGAGACCTCGCAGCTTCAGTCAGCCCGCCAAACCCAAAAGGCATTCCAAGCTTTACAGGCATTTCAAAAACTTTTTCTGCAAGTTCCTGAATCCCGTCCATAAGTGCTCCACCCCCTGTCAATACTACACCCGCTCCGAGCATATCAGCATATTCGGTTCGTTTGATTTCTCTAAGGGCCAATGACAAAATCTCTTCGAGTCTCGGTTCCACAATAGATGAAAGAACAGCCTTGGAAACCTCTCTCTGTTCACGTCCTCCAACTCCCGGAACGCTGATATATTCATTCCCCTTTACCAGAGGTGAATAAGCACATCCATACTGCTTTTTAATCTCCTCTGCCCGCTCAATCGGTGTCCGGATACCGATAGCAATATCACTTGTAACATTTTTTCCTCCCAGGCCGACAACTGCTGTATGACGGATGCTTTCATCAAAGTAAATAGCAATATCTGTAGTCCCACCACCCATATCAACCAGAGCGACGCCAAGTTCCTTTTCATCTTTTTCAAGAACAGAATAGCATGAAGCAAGTGGCTCCAGCACAAGATCAATTACCTTGAGCCCGGCCTTATCAACACTCCTGTATATATTTTGCGCACTTGTAACAGCTCCGGTTATAATATGAACCTGTGTTTCAAGGCGGACACCACACATTCCGATCGGATCCTTTATCCCCTTTTGATCGTCAACAATAAATTCCTGTGGGATCACATGAAGAATTTCCCGATCCATAGGAATCGAAACAGCCTTGGCTGCATCTATTGCTCTAAGCACATCCAGTTCCGTAATTTCATTGTCTTCACGTGATATGGCAACAACTCCCCTGCTGTTAATTGCCCTGATGTGATCACCGGCAATTCCGACCCATACCGATTCGACGTCAACACCAGCCATTAACTCTGCTTCTTCTACTGCTTTTTGTATCGACCGTACTGTTTTATCAATATTGACAACCACACCTTTTCTGAGCCCCTCAGACGAACTGACTCCAACTCCAACTATTTTAAGTTCTCCGTTTGAATCAAGTTCTGAAATTATACAAGCAATTTTAGTTGTTCCTATATCGAGTCCTACAAACACATTATCGTCCATTTTTTACCTCCGTATAGCCATGTAAATTTTTATTCAGTTACCGGCATCATTGATCTTTCTTTTATTTTGAATCTGTAACAAATGCAAGATTCTGGTAACAGAGATTTATACGTTCAGGTGCATTGTCTCTGCACAGCATGTTTTCCAATGCTTCCAGATAAGCAAATCGATCTGAGATATTTGCTGTATCCATCTCAATTACTGTTGGAAGGGATTGCAATTTTACCCTTATCAGATTCTTGTTCGTTAAATCGATCTGAGATATTCCAGACAACAGTTCTTTCTCTGATCTCTCTACTTCATTAAGAACCACCAACAACCTTTTCAAATCGTCTTCAACTACCTGGTAGTAATTATCAGTGCCATTTTTAATTATCGTTAATCCTGTAATAACCGGCAAAGATGATACTGATCCGGCAATGAAAGGAAGCACAATACCGTTTCTGTCAATTTGCCTTATATTACCATCATTTACCAGGGCAACCGGTTCCCGTTCCTTTATCCTGATTAATATTATTCCGCTTAACTTTCTCTCAATTTTTATTTGCCCGATCCATGGATTTTTTTTCAATATTTCAGTTATATTTTTCTTTTTAACTTTGTACAGTTTATCGCCGCACTTTAATCCCGATCCGGCTATTATGTCTTCCCGGGATACGTTTACAGTTCCACTCACTTTTATCTGTTTGATTGAAAGGTAATCAGATTCCAGAAATCGATTCCAGATTTTCCCGATTCCACTTTTGCCGGCCATTGCGCCCACAACCAGAGCACTACCCATAAGCACAGTAACAAATAATCTAAAGAAAACCTTTTTAAATCTTTTTCTGATTTTCCCTTTACGCTCAATCTGTTTTTTACGGCTGTTAGCACCTAAACGTTTAGCCATTTTTAATTCTCTCTACCAGAACTTCAGCGCATTCTCCTATATCGCCAGCCCCCATAAAAATTACTGTATCACCATCCTCAAGAATACTGCTTACAATTTCTATCAACTTTTCTTTCTGTGGTTCATACCAGGCATTACTGTTTCCAAGTTCATGGATTTTGCAGACAATATTTTCTGAAGAGATGCCCGGTTGCGGTTCTTCTCTCGCTTTATATATATCAGATACAAATACTTTATCAGCTTTTGAAAGGCTCTCAGCAAATTCATTTATAAAATCGCGTGTTCGTGAATAAAGATGAGGTTGAAAAACAGCAACGATACGTTTACAGCCACAACTTCTTGCTGCATTTATTGTGGCAGCTATTTCACCCGGATGATGAGCGTAATCATCTATCACACTTATTCCGTTTATTTCACCAACAATTTCGAATCTTCGGGAAACACCTTTAAATGATGCCAATGCGCTGGAAATAGTTTCGAAGTCAATTCCCAGTTCAGATGCTGCAGCAACAACTGCCAGTGAATTATTTACATTATGCAACCCGGGAACACTTAGACAGATTTTGCCAATAACATCTCCATACTTTCTGACCGAAAAAACTGTTTTTCTCTTTTCAAATGTAATCTCTTCTGCTCTGTAGTCAGCTTCACAACCAGTTGCATATGTTATGAGAGTTTTGTGTATGTCAGGTAATATCTCGCTTACCCCGGGATCGTCTTTACATGCTATTACAGCTCCATAAAATGGTACACGGCTGCAGAATTCAATAAAAACATCTTTAATCGCATCAATCGACCCATAACAATCTAGATGATCAGCCTCAATATTCGTTATAACGGCAACCGACGGGTACATGGCAAGAAAAGAGCGATCGTACTCGTCGGCTTCTGCAATCATAACATTTCCGTTTCCGGTTATCGCAAAAGAAAGATTGTCACGCAATTTTCCTCCGCCAAGAATTGTCGGCCTTGTTCCAGCTGCACGAAAAACTTCACCTGTCATTGATGTCGTAGTTGTTTTTCCATGAGTTCCTGCTATACAGATAGTATATTTGTCTCTCATTATCTGACCTAGTGCTTCTGCACGGCGTATCGAAAAAATTCCATTCTTATCCGCATAAATACGTTCCGGATTATCCATCTTTATTGCGCTTGAAAATACAAGCATGTCGGCATTTCTTATATATTGAGGCGTATGTGAATACTGTACCTGTATTCCAATATTTTCAAGGTATCGTGTTACTTCAGAACACTTACTGTCGCTTCCGCTTATTTTATGACCATGTGACAGCAGAACTTCAGCAAGAGGACTCATACCAGCTCCACCAATTCCTGCCATATGTATTTTTTTTACAAATTTTCTCATTTTTTTTAATTTCTGTTAAAAACATCCTCACATATTGTCCTGCTGATTCTTGAAGCAGCATTCAAAGGAGCATGATCCAGTGCTTTTCTGCACATTAACTCAAAACGGAAGTCGTCTTCCAGAATGTTTCCGGCAGTCTCCATAAGCAACTGCGGCAAAGTTTCATCCTGAACCAGCCGAATACCCCACCCCTGCATTTCAACAACACCCGCATTGATCCAAAGCGGATTATCTTTTTTTGTTGTCCTGGGAATAACGATACATGGTAAACCGAAATATGCAATCTCCGAAAGTATACTGGTTTCAGCCCTGCAGATTACAAGCCTGGACGCTGCATAATAAGGATAACGGTCCTTTATATTCTTGAAAATAAATATACCACTGTTATTGTTGAATCTCTGCTTAATTGACTTATAATCACATTTCCCTGTCTGCCATACAATCTGATATCCTTTAGTGATCCATTGCTCAACAACAGACAAAAGATAAGGATTGATCAGACTGGCCTGATCCTGTCTGCTTATTATCAGTATTGTCTTCTTTTTCCGGTCGAAACCCCTGAAATATACCTTTTCATCGTATGGTCTGTTAACCGGACGAAGTGGTACGCCAGTCAATTCGGCCGCTCCGTGTAATGGTTTGGGCCCTGCATGCGGGAAACCAAGGAAAACTTTTCTCGCACCTTTTCCAAAAAATCTGCTTGTCAAACTCGGTACAGAGTCCTGTTCATACAGATAGTACGGAACAGACCTGAAACGGGCAGCAGCCAATACAGGAATACATTCTGCACCTCCAAATGATACAACTGCCTTGGGACGGTTTCGGCCAAACATTCTTGTAAATTGAACCGTTTCCTTTACTGTCTGGCAGACCTTTTTAACAGTTCCCTTACGGTTTATTGATGACCGTATCAGATGTATTTGATGTTTTCTGCACATATTACGTATTTTGCTGTTTCCCAGACTTACCCATGTCAAATCAACGGTCTGTACACACCGGCGTAATTCAATAGACACTGTCAATGCAGGAAAAATTTGCGTCCGTTGGTTCCCGGCAGCTACAATAACCATATTCTGTCTTTTTTCTTTTAGCACAGACATGCCCGGGCTGTACACAGTACGTTTATTCATACCTTTATCAGCCTTTCAGAACGTATACCCTGAGGCACTTTCGCTGAAACGTCAGCCTGACTTGATATGTTAAGTAAAATTCCTACACTGCTCATCATGAAAATCAGACTCATACCACCATAGCTCAGAAATGGAAGTGGTATTCCGGTTGTGGGCACCAGTCCGGTTCCCACTGCTGCATGAAACAACAGGTACAATGTAATAACAGATGTAAATCCAAACGACATTAACTGACCCATCCGGTCTGGAGCGTTTAATGATATTTTCATCCCCCTGAAAATTATAAATGCATAAATTGAAATTATTATCAATAAACCAATAAATCCTGTTTCCTCCCCCAGAATAGATATCATGAAATCTGTATGCGGCTCAGGAAGATAGAAAAATTTCTGTTCACCTTTACCCAGGCCTACTCCAAAAATTCCACCATTTCCAAGCCCGATCAAAGATTGAAATGCCTGATAACCAAGATTGGATTGTTCACTGATTATGTTGAGAAAACCGGTAATACGGGCTTTTCTGTATGGTGTTTTCAGAACCAGGACGAACATTACCGGTATAGTTGAAACAGCCAGAGTTGCCAGATGAATAAATCTTGCACCAGACAAAAACAGCATCATTAACCCGATAAGTGCAAGTATTAAAGCTGTTGAAAAATTTGGTTCAAGCAGAATAAGTCCGCAAACAATACCTGTTTTCAGAAGAATTTTTGATAACACATTCCAGTTTTTAATTTCATCTCCTGCACGCTCACAGTTTCTTGCAATAACCATTATCAGAGCCATACGTGCAAAATCAGAAACCTGAAAAGAAAACTGTCCTATTGAAATCCACCTTCTTGCTCCATTGATTTCGGGCAGAAACAAAACAATTACAAGTAAAATTATTGATGCAACATAAAACAGATTACTCAACCTCCCCCATATATGATAATCAACATTGATGAAAACCATAAAAGAGATAATGGCAAGCAGTGCCCGTATCGTTTGCCGGGCAAGGAAAAAATCGGATCCTCCGAACCTTTGCTGAGCAACTGCAAATGATGAACTGTAAACAAATACGATTCCGAATCCAAGAAGAACCAGTACGGCTATAAATAATCCGATATCCATTCGGGCCATTCTGTTATTCATTGTCGGGCCCTCCTGTCATATCCTGCACAATCTCTTTAAACCTGTTACCACGCTCCTCATAGTTTTTAAACATGTCAAAACTTGAACATCCTGGAGAAAATACGATTGTATCACCCGATTTGGACCTGGACAAGACTTGTGCAACAGCAGACTCAAGTGTTGATTCACAATAAACAGGAGCAATTCCGTTCCACTCTTTATGCATCCTTCCGGCAGCTTCACCAATCAGACATATGGATTTGACATGCTTTCGAATGACATCATTAACAACAGAAAAATCACATCCCTTGTCTCTACCGCCTGCTATCAAATGCACATTACTGAATGCTGAAACCGCTACACGAACAGATTCTGCAGTTGTTGATTTTGAATCATTGTAGAATCTGATCCCATTATATCTGCCAGCCAGTTCAAGACGATGGGAAAGACCGGTAAAACTGCTTAATCCGCTTCGTATACAGGAATCATCAATTCCTGCTGTTTTGGCAAGCGCCGATGCTGCACAGGCGTTTAAATAGTTATGTTCACCCCTGAGAATCATATCATCTGTATCAATTATTACTCTTTCTGTATTACCCAGGCGGTATCGTATCAGATTGTCTTTACACCAGAAGCAGTCGAATCCGGGTATATTTTCACCGAAAAGAATGATGCTGGTACGTTTTTTCATAGTTTGTGCCCAGTCCATAAGACGCAGATCAAGTGCATTCAGTATCAGATAATTCTCTTTGTCAAAGTTCCTGGCGATCTCTTTTTTTGCATTGTAATACTCTTCTTCACTGCCATATCTGTCAAGGTGATTTTTCATAAAATTCAACACAGCTGCACCCAGTGGTCTGAATTCATCAATATTTTCCAGTTGAAAACTTGATATTTCAGCTGCAACATATCCATTTTCAGACAACGACTGCACTTTACTGATAACAGGTATGCCAATATTTCCGGCTGTTGCATATTCTTTACCGCTTCGTTTCAGGATTTCACCAAGCAAAGATACAGTAGTGCTTTTTCCGGTAGAACCTGTTACTGCAAGAAACTGTGCACTGCTGAAGCGGTATCCCAGTTCAATTTCAGACCAGACTGGTATACCCAAAGATCTTGCTTTTTTAATTATTTGAAGATCCGAAGGTATTCCCGGTGATATTATTATCAGATCACTTTCCAGAATTTTTTCTGTATGCCTGCCTGCTTCGTATGACACCTTTTCCATATTATTTTCAGAAAGAATTTTTTCAAGTTTTTCTTCATTGCATGTGTCACTGATAAAAGTATCAATATCCATTTTACTGAAAAATGAAGCAGCAGCCAGACCGCTTCTGGCAGCACCCAGAATCGAAACTGTTCTTTTTATCTGTTTTTTAATATCAGTTCTCATCTTTTCCCTTTATAATTTTCAAAAACAGTTTCCAGATGAATACCACGTGAACCTTTCAGCAGAACCATATCTCCCTGCCTGATAATTTCATTAACAGCTTCAAGTGCTTTATGAGCATTATCTGCGATACTTACGTTTCGTTTATTGATTCCCTCATTTATAGCTGCCTGAGCTACTTCAGAAGCCCATTCGCCAACAGTAACCAGTCTCCGTATTTGAGCCCTGGCCAGCATTTTTCCAAGTTCTTTGTGCAGCCTCTTTGAACTGGATCCCAGTTCAAGCATATCTCCAACAACGGCTGCCCGTGATGATGGTTTCGAAACATCAACCAGATAATTTATGGCACTTTTCATTGATGACGGATTTGCGTTATAGCAATCGACAATAAAATCAACTCCGTTTTTCGTTTGTACCGCACCACGCATGAACGCCGGTTTCAGAGATCTTATCGAGTCTGCAATGATTTCATTGGGAATTCCACACCTTTTTCCAAGGTAAATTGCAGGTAACACACTGTAAATGAAATGCCGTCCGGGAATTGGCAATTGAAATCTGAAATCATCTACAGAAAATTCTATCCCTTTTTTAGCATCAATTTCTATATCTACAGCCCTGCAATCACATTTTGAAGACAACCCATAGAATATCTTATTTACATCATGCCTGGTAGCTTCCTTTACAATACGTTGATCATCACCATTTAAAAGCAAAAAACCGTTTTTCCTGTTTAGCCCATCCACAATTTCAAACTTTGCTTCTGTCGTTCTTGAAAGAGATCCGAATAATCCGATATGCCCATAACCAATGTTTGTTATTATACTGATATCCGGTCTGACAATCATTGATAAGTCATGAATTTCTTTTGCATGGTTGGCTCCCATTTCGATAACACCAACCCATTCATCACCGGTAAAATTAAGTATGCTTAGTGGAACTCCTATATGATTATTCCAGTTACCGAATGTTTCTCCAACTTTTAAACCTTCTCCAAGTACAGCCGAGACAAACGAGCGAGTTGTTGTCTTGCCGTTCGAACCTGTAATTCCAATAAAAAGAATGCCCATCTCTTTTCGGAAACATGCAGCAGCTTTCTGTACAGCTTTTATTGTATCAGATACAAATATCAGTTTTTTTCTGTATTTTGCGCTGCACTCAACACTGTTTTTCTTATTAACTATTGCAGCAATTGCACCTGCTTTGAATGCATTATCTATATACTTATGACCATCATCATTTTCTGTTTTAATCGCCAGGAAAACATCACCTTGTTTTATTTTTCGTGAATCATTCTGCACACTGCCAACAGTTTTATTCAATGCAGTATCCGACAAACCGGTTTTCCCTCTGCTCCACTTAACAAGACTGCAAAGTTTTAAAACAGGTGTTCTATGTTTTGGATTACGATTCATTTCTGTTTCCTCATATTTTCATAAAGCTCAAAAACAATTTCCCTGTCATTAAAATGATATCGAACACCCTTTATTTCCTGATAATCCTCATGTCCCTTTCCTGCAATTACGATACAATCACCGGGTGTCGCCATTTTTAAGGCTTTGGCAATTGCCTCTTTGCGGTCGGCAATTGTAATATGCGGAAAATCCAGAGGAATTCCCGGGAGTATATCGTTAATTATCGTTTGTGGATTTTCTGATCTCGGGTTATCTGATGTAACAATTGCTTCATCACAATTCTGAGCCACCTCTGCTCCCATCAACGGCCTCTTTGTTCTATCCCTGTCCCCTCCGCAACCAAATACACACATCAACTTTCCACGCGTCAATTTGCGGGCGGTTTTCAGAACATTTACAAGAGCATCAGGTGTATGGGCATAATCAACAATAACTGAAAATGGTGCATCTATTACGACTCTTTCCATTCTTCCCGGAACAGTTTGTATTGATTTACAGGCAGAGCATATTTTTTCAGTACTCAAATCCAATGCTATTGCGCCTGCGCCCATTGCTGCAAGATTGTATAAATTAAAATCACCTCTTAATGAGGAATTGATTTCAAAACATTTTTCATTACAGGAAATCTCAAGGACACATCCGTCCCAGTCGCATTTTGATGAACAGATGCGAACATCTGCTGATGAAGATCTGCCATAGGTTATTATGCGTTTATCATTAATTTCACCTGCAAGCCTCATCCCCCATTCGTCATCAATATTTATTACGGCTGTTCCACTCTGTTTCAAATTATTTTTAAACAATCGTTTTTTTGCCTGATAATAAGATTCCATTGTATTATGAAAGTCCAGATGGTCCTGTGTCAGATTTGTCCACACTGCGATATCAAATTGTAATCCGCAAACTCTATCCAGAAACAGGGAATGTGACGATACCTCCATTACCAGTGCATTGGGCTTTTGCCTGGCATTTGCAATTAAACGAAATATGTCAACAGATTCCGGTGTAGTATGACTTGCTGCATTTTGCGATTTACCTAAAGCATTTCCAACAGTGCCAAACATCCATACATATTCTTTTGAAAACTGCTCTTCAAAAAGTTTCTGGAAAAGGTGTGTCACTGTTGTCTTTCCATTAGTTCCTGTTACTGCAACGGTTGTAATATTATCCACTTCAGTATTCCATAAAGCTTTACCAAGAAACCCCAGTGCAGCCCGGGTATTTTTTGTCTGTATCCAGGGAACCAGCAGATCATGATGCGGGTTCTCTGAAAGTATTGCATACGCACCACGTGCAATGGCATCAGGGATAAATGAATCCCCATGAACATTTATACCAGGAATAGAAACATAGAGGCAGCCCGGTACAACTTTCCGTGAATCATAACAGATATCTGTTATTTGTGGATTCCCCTGATTCTGTGCCAGTATCAAAAGATTCGCCCGGGTAACCAACTCTTTAAGCTGCATATTATTGTTTCTCCGTTTTATCAATTCAATACTTCGTTATGGTCATAACTCTTATTCCCTTGTACGCTAAAATCAGATGCATTTTTTTTAATCCAGTCCATAACAGCAATATTGAAGTCTCTCATGCTGGCTGGATTTAAAGACTGCAATTCTTCCGGCCTCTGATCCATTTCACTGTGTATACATTCGTTGATCTTGTAGTTCATATTTCCTCCTGTCAGCTTTCGAACGAACAGTACAGTGTACATATTTCAGCAGAACGAACAACAGTACCTTGAACCGGCATCTGTTTTTTTACAGTTCCACATCCTATTACAAATGGTTTGAA
>Ga0079223_10000596_pt1 | contig 19151 bp, 16 predicted proteins | sample Stecom2011_FD_75072 | JGI IMG/M metagenome (GOLD analysis project Ga0079223, IMG submission 75072) | Agricultural soil microbial communities from Utah to study Nitrogen management - Steer compost 2011 | ecosystem: Environmental > Terrestrial > Soil > Agricultural land | place: USA: Utah...
CTCAGAAGCCTGCTCGCCACACAGAACGACGTGCTGGTGGTCGATTGCCGCTACGCCCTCACCGACGCTTCGGCCGGCGCAGAAGCGTATGCCAACGGCCATATTCCCGGCGCACATTACGCCGATCTGGGCACGCTGCTGAGCGGGCCGGTTACGGGAATGACAGGCCGGCATCCGCTGCCCGACCCCCAGGCATTTGCCGATGGCATGGCGGCAATGGGCGCCAACAACGACACCCTGATCGTGGCGTACGATGCCGACGACGCGATGTTCGCCGCGCGCCTGTGGTGGCTGCTGCGCTGGATCGGGCACCAGAACGTGCGCGTGCTCGATGGGGGCCTGAAAGCATGGCTCGAGGCCGGCGGCGATCTCAACACCCGTGCACCTTCGGCGCAACGCGGCACACTTGCCCTTCGCACGCGCGACATGCCCACCGTCACCTTCACCGACATGCTGGAAAACGTCGAATCCAGAAAGCGCGTGATGGTCGATGCCCGCAGCCCCGACCGCTACCGCGGCGAGAACGAAACCATCGATCCGATCGGGGGCCGCATCCCCGGCGCGCTAAACCGCTTCTACAAGGAAAACGTTGATGCCGGCGGGCGATTCAAGCCGGCCGAAGAGCTGCGTGCAGCGTTTCATGAATTATTGGGCGACACACCGCCCGAACAGGTCATTCACCAATGCGGTTCGGGTGTCAGTGCGTGCCATAACCTGCTCGCAATGGAGATCGCCGGGCTGGGCGGTGGCACCCTGTACCCGGGCTCATGGAGCGAATGGTGCCGTCAGCGCGACGTTCCTGTCGAGCGTGGCTGAACTCAATTCACTTTAAGGCCCATGCGACGCGCCGCCACGGCAAAGCGGTCGAGATCCTCACGAATCACGTGCTGAAAATCGCGCGCCTCGCCTTCGGCAAGGTCATAGCCCATGCCGATCAGTTCCTGCTGCACTGCGGGCTCGGCCAGCACCGCATTGACGGCGGCATGAATGCGCTCGATCAATGGCGCAGGCGTGGTGCCGGGAGCCAGCAGACCATGCCACTGATTCAGCGCATAGCCTGTTACGCCAAGCTCGGCCACCGACGGAATATCGGGCAGCAGCGCAGAGCGCTCCGGCGAAGTCACGGCCAGCGCGCGCAGCGAACCGGCCTGAATGTGCGGCAAGGCACTCGAAGCGGTCACAACGGCCAGGTCGACCGTTCCTGCCATGACGTCGATCAGCGCCGGGCCGCAGCCCCGATACGGAACGTGCAGCCACTGTGAGCCCGTGCTCTGGTTGAGCATGGCCGCGGCAACGTGTTGCGGCGTACCGTTGCCGCATGACGCGTAGGCCGGCACGTCATCCTGCCCTGCCACCTTTCCGCGACCGGCATCCACGGCGCTCAACAGGTCGGGCCACGGTGATTCGGCCCGTGTCACGATCACCGAGGGCACGTACGCCACATTGATCACACCCACCAGGTCACGGGCGGGATCAAACCCCAGTTCGCTGAATACCGATGGATTGATGGCGTAAGAGCTGTTGGCCACCAGCAGTGTATGACCATCGGGGCGCGCACGCGCCACGGCCTGCGCACCGATATTGCCGCTGGCACCGGAACGGTTTTCCACGACGAACGCGTGGCCATAACGATGATGCAGCCGATCGGCCAGACGGCGCGCCAGGGTATCGGTTCCGCCACCCGGCGGAAACGTGACCACGAGTGTGACCGGCCCCTGCGGCCAGTCGGCGTGGGCTGCCACAGCTTGCGTTTGGCGGGCATGATCGCTTCTGGCCACACCCATCGCAGCGGCACCGGCCAGCACGGCACTCCCCATCAGGACGACCGTGCGAACGAAGCGACGTGCCCTACGCATGACCCTGTTCCAGCATGGCGTCCAGGCCGATGTCGAGTGTGGCGACACTGTGGGTGATGGCACCCACTGCAATGTAGTCAACCCCCGCGGCGGCCATGTCCACGGCACTTTGCAGCGTAACGCGGCCCGACGCTTCCGTCACCGCCCGACCATCCACGATCCGTACGGCTTCGCGCAACATTTCGGGCGGCATGTTGTCCAGAAGAATGATGTTTGCACCGGCCTGCAGGCCTTCCCGCAGCTGATCGAGCGTATCGACCTCCAGCTCGATCGCGACCATGTGCCCCGCTGCGGCCCGCGCGCGCTCGACCGCCGCACGCACGCTGCCGGCCACGGCAATGTGGTTGTCCTTGATCAGAATGGCGTCGTCCAGCCCGTAACGGTGATTGCTGCCGCCGCCCACGCGCACCGCATACTTCTGCACCATGCGCAGCCCCGGAAGCGTCTTGCGGGTGCAGGTGACGCGTGTGCCGTAGGGTCGGATGGCGTCGGCGATACGGGCGGTTGCGCTGGCCACACCACTGAGATGGCACAGAAAGTTGAGCGCCGTGCGTTCGGCAGACAGGATCTCGCGCGCCGGCCCTTCGACCGTAGCGATCACGTCACCCGGCTGCAGGCGCGCGCCGTCGCGCAGTACGGGATTGAACCGGATGCGTCCGTCCATCACCGCGAAGGCGATTCGGGCCAGATCGAGGCCGGCCAACACCCCCGCCTCGCGCGCCGCCAGCTTGAGTTGCACCTGCGCCTCGGCGGGAATGATCAAGTTGCTGGTCAGGTCGCCGGCCCGGCCGAGGTCCTCTCGCAGTGTCTCGCGCACCAATGGCTCCAGCATCACGTCCGGCAGGGGCGAGACCTGCGGAACCGCCTCCAGAGCGGGCTCGTGCACCGTCACGGAGTCGACCGCCTTCAGGTTCGGGCGGGAGATTTGGCATACGACCGGTGCATCCGTCATGACCGGCATTCCGTTTATTATGCTCATATCGAGTATATATCTGCGAAAGTTTAAGGAAGCCCGTGCGACGCCAGCAGCGGCATCGCCCGGTCTTCCCGGGAGCCAGCGCTTCGTCATGCGTTAGCGCGCTGAGTTCTTATTATGCTAATACTGAGCATAAATAGACGTCAAGAGAGCAGAGGCAAAAAAACCACGCGAGATGATTCAAGCCTGACGGGCGAGCGGCAGCTTGCTACCCGCGATCGCGCGATCAGCCATGATGGTGCGCCGGAACTGAAACAGCTTGGCCGGGCGCCCGGCCACCCCACGTTCCATGCCACCCGTTTCCTCGACGAGATTCTGCTGCTCGATGAAACGGCGAAAATTCTGTTTGTGCAGCAGACGCCCCGCCACCGCTTCGAAAGCCTGCTGCAGCTGCAAGAGCGTAAAGCGTTCCGGCATGAGCTCGAACACCACCGGGTGATAGCGGATTTTGGCACGCAGGCGCGCCATGGCCGTGGCCAGAATGCGCCGGTGATCATGCGGCATGGGCGTGCCGGGCACGACCGCCTGCTTCAGTGCCGGATTGCGGCGCAACGCCTCGGGCACCCTGCCCGCCTCGTAGAGAAGCTCATAACGCTGCAACACGAGCTCCTCGTTCCAGGAATCGGGCTCTGCACTGAATGTGAACGCCACGCGTCGCGCACGCCGCTCCCGTTCGGCGGCATCACTGCCGGCTGCCACCCATTCCTGCAGGCAAGGCAAGATCTCGTCGGCCACGATGGCGGGCACCCCGGCACGCCAATCTTCCCATGGAAAATAGCGATACCAGTCCTGCCAGTTGGCCGTTTCACCCGCTGCGGGCGTTTTTTCGCGCGTCAAACCCAGATAGCTGACGGAAATCACCGGCTGACCGGCGATGCTGGCGCGATCACGGTCGGCAAACGTGTACAGCTGTTCGACATACCCGAGGGGGTGGTGCGTCTGTTCCTCGACCCAGGCCCGCAAGCCCGCCTGCAGCGAGCGATGCGAGAACTGGAACGGCCCGGCGGGTAGCGCATGGTCGGCATCGCGCACCAGCACACGGGGCATGCCCTGCGTGACGGCCACCACTACTGCAACCAGCTCGGCATGCAGGGCGACGGCCGGTGCCGCAGGGTCGGAGCCGGAGGCCGTTGGGGTCGGGGCGGCGGAAGTCGTTGGCGTCATGATCTCAACAGCGTAACAGCCTACCGACAATAGCATGAAGGCCGGGGGGAACAAAGGCCGCCACGCTACACCTGAGTCGAGGGCTGTCGCACGCCCATATCGGTTTCCGGCCCGACAGCAAGCTCGGATTCGTCGGGCGCGGGAAGCTTATCTGATTCGACCGGCGCCTGCCGCCCCGCAAGCAGATAAAAACAGATGCGCTGTACATGGCCGGCAGAGCGCTTGAGCCAGCGCAGGCTGTCGGTCAGCTGCAGGGCACGGGCCAGTCCGCCGTCCACCGAATCGGACTCGAGCAATTGCGCCCGCACCGTGCCAATGGAGGCCCGTATTTGCGCATTGCGCCGGTCCAGCTCGTGCATCCAGTCGGGTGCCGCCTTGCCATCCAGGCCGTCATGCACGAGATCGAGAAGTTCTTCCATTTGACGGCGCAGCACGTGCACCGCAACATCGTCGAGCAGTTCAGACGGATCGGGAGCATTCAGCAGACGCCCATGCAGGCGAAGGAGATGATCGATGGCGTGCAGCTGCGCCACGCGTTGTCTGTGCAGATCGGCCTCGTGCTCGAGCGGCGGCAGCCGTGCAATGAACTGTAATGCCTCGTTGAGTGCCGTATGTGCTCGCTCGAGCGTCTGCATCTCGGAATCGGAAAGCGGCTTGCGCATCAGTACGCGCTGCAGTTCGACCAATTGATGGGTGATCGATTCCAGCGCGCGCTGCGAAACTTCCAGCGCCACGAACGGCATGGCCAGTGCGCTGGCATCGAGGTGCCGGCTCATATCCTGAGGGCGTTCCGGCAGCAGCCGGGCGACCACGCGCTCGAAGCGCCCCACGAACGGCATGAAGGCGGCCACACCCACGGCAATGAACAACGTATGGAACATCGCCAGGCTCATCGCACCGGCTTCCAGCCCCGCATGTGCATTCAGCCATGAAATCACGGACAGAAAGACGGGCAGAAGGACAATGGCAATGATGCCGCTGCCCAGGTTGAACAGCACATGCGCAAGTGCGGTGCGCTTTGCGCCCACCGTCCCGCCCAATGCAACCAGCGCCCCGGTGAGCGTGGTGCCGATCGCTGCACCCACCACAACGGCCGCAGCCTGTTCAAACGCGATCGTGCCGGCATGCAACGCAGTAAGGGTGGTGGCAACGGCTGCAGTCGACGACTGCAGCAGTGTCGTCAGCACCACGCCGGCAAGCATGGCCAGTATGTGGGCCTGCAGCCCGTGCGAAGGCAGCGACTTGAGGTCGAAATCCTGCGCGAGCCCTCGCATGCCGTCCTGCATGCCCGACAGGCCCAGAAACAGCATGCCGAACCCTGCCAGCGCCAACCCAAGGTGACGCCAGCACCCGCGCCCCATGATGCGAAGAAAGGCCCCTGCACCGATGAGCGGCAAGGTGTAGTAACCCAGATTGATTTTCAGGCCGAGGCCAGCAACGAACCAGCCTGTGGCGGTTGTGCCCAGACTTGCCCCGATGACCACCCCCACCGCCTGTGAATAGGCGATGAGCCCCGCACCGACGAAACCAATGAGGGTGACGGTGGTGGCGGTGGACGACTGGATCAATACAGTAGTGATTGCGCCCGAGGCGAAGGCACGCCACGGAGTGCCCGTGAAACGCAGCAGCGCCCGGCGTAACGCGGCACCCGCAAATGCCACCAGGCCATCGGAGAGTAACGCCATGCCGAGCAGAAACAGCCCGATCCCACCCGACAGTCGAAAAATCACATCGATCATCTATGACGCTCCAGCCCCATGGCAATGCACATTACGGTAAAACTCACAGTAATAGCATGATCGAAGCGCAAAATGATGATCGCCCTGTCGGCCTCGGTATGAAGCCGGGGTCTGTTCAGGCGCCCGCACCCAGCACCGACGCCGCGCCAATGCACAGTACCGCGCTGCCTAGGCTGTAATGGCCGAAAAGCCACACCACGGCCGGTTCCAGGCGTCGCCCGGCAGACACGAAGCCGGCACACCAGCGTGCCAGCAGGAACAGGGACATCACGAGTGCAGCGGCAATGTGTATGCAGGCATACCAAAGCAGCGCAGTGACGACGGCAGCCTGGGCGTGACCCGTGGCCGGCGGCAGACCCGCCAGCACGACGCCCAGCACGACGAGCAGTGCAACCAGAACGGCAGCATGCAGACCCAACGCGGCCCGTGGCGCCGCCAGCCTCGGTTGGGCCCGTGCCCCTTCATCTTTGAGCGAACCCGCGCTGCGCCCTTGTGACGGTACCCAATCCAGCGCACGGGCCGATCCACGTGCCGCGAGCCACGCCACAAGCCAGCACGCCAGCGCAACCGCAGTGCTCCAGGGCGGCACCACGGCCACCACAACCGGTGGCCATTGGGGCGCCACCGCCCACAAATACACTGCGCCGAACACGAGCGAGCCCAGCACTGCGGCATCGGCCACCAGGGCGTAAACGGTGCCATGCCATCCCGGCGCACCGGCCACGTGCTCGAAATGCAGCGGCAGATGCACGTCATCACGCGCCGCCACACGACCGGCATCCTGCCGTGAGCCGTTCGACCACGCCCAGCACAGCAGCAGCACGATCGTCACGGCAAGGGCCGCCAGCGCGACGCCATAGAGCTTGAGCAGCACGCACAGAAAGAAGCCTCCGGTAGCCAGCGCAGATGCAAGCGGCCACCAGCTCGACCCCGGCAGCACGATCACGCTTTGAGCCCGTGCCGACACGATGTCGGTCGACAGCGTCAGCCGCCGCCCCCCCGCAGGCCCGCCCAGCCAGTGTCGCCCCGCCGCCAGCTCTTGAGGCAGCTCGGGGTTGTCCCACACCGGATCCACACCCGAAACATCGGGAATGCTGGCAAAGTTGTACGAAGGGGCCGGCGTCGGCATGGCCCATTCCAGCGTGCCCGCGCCCCAAGGGTTGCGCGGGGCTAGCGCACCACTGCGCGCGTGCATCACCATGTCGAGAACGAACACGGCAAACCCAACGGCCTGAATGAAGCCGCCCACAGACGACACCAGGTTCAGCACGTCCCAGCCCATTTCCGCAGGGTAGGCGTGCACGCGTCGCGGCATGCCGGCCAGCCCCGTCAAATGCATGGGCAGGAAGGTTAGGTGAAACCCGCCGAACACCAGCCAGAATGCCAGTTTGCCCAGGTGGCGCGAAAACATGCGCCCCGTCAGATGAGGCAGCCAGTAGTACGCAGCCGCCATCACTGGAAACACCATGCCGCCCACCAGCACATAGTGCAGGTGGGCGACGACGAAGTGCGTATCGTGCGCCTGCCAGTTGAATGGCACCAGCGCCACCATGACGCCGGTCAGCCCGCCGACAATGAAAGTGATGAAAAACCCCGCCATGAAGAGCATGGGAATCGACCAGCGTACGCGACCGCACCACAACGTTGCGACCCAGGCGAAAAACTGCACGGACGTCGGAATGGCAATGAGCGTGCTGGCCACCGAAAAGAACGCCACGGCCGGCGTACTGAGCCCCACCGTGAACATATGATGCGCCCAGAGCAGCATGCTCAGCACACCGATCGACACGACACTGGCCACGACCCAGCGGTACGCCACGATCGGTCGGGCGCAGAACGTCGACAGCATCGCCGTGACCATACCGGCCGCGGGCACGAAAATGATGTAAACCTCGGGGTGGCCGAACAGCCAGAAAAGATGTTGCCAGAGCACGGGATCGCCGCCCGCCACGGGGTCGTAAAACGGCCAGCCGAATGCACGCTCGAGTTCGAGCAGAATGCTGCCCAGGATCAACGGCGGAAAGCCCAGCAGCATCATGCCGGCCGTCACCAGCATGTACCACGCGAACAGCGGCATGCGCGTCAAGCGCATGCCGGGCGCGCGCATTCTCAGTATTGTAGTGAGCAGCTCGATCGCCCCGCACAGGGCCGAAATCTCGGCGAAGGTGATGCCGATCAGCCAGATGTCGTTGGCAATGCCCGGGCTATAGCGGCCACTGGACAATGGGGTGTACATGAACCAGCCGCTGTGCGGGGCGAGCCCCAGCAACAGGCTCGATACAACCATGGTGGCGCCGAACAGGTAGCAGTACCAGGCATACGCGCCCAGGCGCGGATAGGCCATGTCGCGCGCACCCAGCATCTTGGGCAAGAGATAGAACGACAGCCCTTCCAGCATGGGAATCGCGAACAGGAACATCATCACCGTGCCGTGCATGGTGAAGACCTGGCTGTAGACGCCCGCATCCATGAAGGCATTCTGAGGCGACGCAAGCTGCGTGCGTATCAGCATTGCGAGCAGCCCGCCCAACAGAAAGAAGATGAGTGACGCGATGATGAAGCGTTTGCCCATCGTCGTGTGATTCACGGACGCAAGCCGGCCCAACCCCGGGTCGGATCCCCACACCGCCTCGAGCTCGTAATGGTGTGCCATGGCGGAACGCTGCAGATCGGTCATCGTGCCTCCCCGGCCAATTCAGCCAGCCGTTCGCGCAGAACGTCCGGCGGATGAGCGATCAGCGTGAAGCGCATGCCCGCATGCCCCTCCCCACAATATTCCGCGCACACCCCGGCATACTCGCCGGGCTCGTCGATCTCCAGGCGCAATTGATTGACCCGCCCGGGAACCGCATCGAGCTTACCCGCGATGCGCGGCGCCCAGAACGCGTGAATCACATCAGTGGCCATGATGCGCACGTGCACGGGCACACCGGCCGGCACGTACAGCACGTTGATTGAACGCGGCACGACAGCCGCCGCATCAGCGTCCGATGTCGCAGCGGGGTAACGGGCTTCCCACCACCACTGATGCGCGATGACGTCGACATGAAATGCACGCGACGCCTCGGCCTGAGCACCGGGGGGCCATTGGGCCTGCTCGAGCCGCAGGGTATACGCCAGCAACGCAGCAATGACTGTCACCGGCAGTGCTATGCCCCCGAACAGCAACAACAGCCGCACTCCACGATGGCCCGGCGCGCGGGGCGGATTACGGCGTATCGCCAGCATCGCCAGGCCCACCATCAGCAGCAAGATCAATCCGGTACCCGACGCCATGATCCACCACAGTGACGCGACGGAGCGCGTCACGGAGCTGGCCGGCTCGAGCGCTGACAGCGGCCCCGCCACACAGCCGGCCAGGCACGGGGCGAGTGCGCCGCAAAGTGCCACCGCCCGCACGCCTGCGCGCGTGCGCTCGGCGGTGCGCTTGCCGGTCATACGGGCGTACACCCGGCATACCGGTTGCTTCCCCCCGCTCGCCACCTCCGGCCCGCCACTGCGTCCATGAAGCTCCATGAAAAAACTTGGCCATCCCCTGCCGCTTGGCACACACACTGCGGTTGCCATTGCCCGCCACCCCATCCATCCCATGGTGGTGCCCTTTCCCATTGCGTTCCTACTTGCGGTAGTGGCCACAGACGTTGCCTTCCTGATGACGGGAGACGAGTTCTGGGCGCGCGCATCGCTCTGGCTTGCGGGTGGCGGAACGGGGCTGGGTTTCGTGGCCGGCATCATTGGCACGCTCGAGCTGCTCATCATCAAAGGCATCCGCCACCGGGCAGCGGGCTGGAGCCATTTCGTCGTTGCGGTCATGTTGCTGGCGGTGGGCTTCATCAACTGGCTATCCCGTCTGGGTGATCCATTGCAGGCCGTCATGCAGGGTGGCCTCGCCCTGTCGCTGCTGGGTGCCCTGCTCGTGGCGCTGGCCGGCTGGCTGGGGGGCGAGCTGGTATTCGAACACCATGTCGGGCTTGGCAAGCACCAGCAGCAGGATCGTGCTGATGAGCACGATGGGCACCGCAATGAGTAAGGGGTGATGCCGCCGTGGCCGTGAGCGACGCGATTCCATTCCCTGGGAATCGAGCAGGCTGCCGCAGTAGGCGTGATAGGCAGCAAGCAACGCGACGACAAGAAGCTTGGCCGGAAGCCAAGAGCCGCTTGCTCCCAGCAAGTACACCAGGCCGCTGCCGCTCAGTATGGCCAGCACTGCGGCCGGTGAGGCCACCATCACGAACACGTAACGGCACATGATCCGGTGACGATGCACCTGTGCGCGTTCGCTTTGCGACGGCGGGCCCGCATACAGCCCTGCCAGTATCAGCAGGGCGGCGCTCCAGGTGCCTAGCGTAACGATATGCGCCATCATGACCCACGCCGTGGTTCCCATGCCTCGCTCCGAGTGTCGATGCCCCGCGGCATAGCAAGCCATATGCCGCCAGACACAAAAAAAACCGCAGGACCAGCCTGCGGTTTGCGGCATTGCCGGCACCGTTGCAATTGCAGGCGCCCGCCAATGAATCAACGCGTCAAAGGACGCTACGGAGACATCCGGGTGCACCCGGCTGCTCATTCCGGGCGCGCCCTTTCACTGCAATCAATAGGGTCCGCGGTTGCTTTCAAAGAAGTCGTTGACTTCACGCTCTGCTTCCTCGCGAGTCCGGCCATAACGTTCCTGAACCAGGCCGGCGAGGCGTTCGGCGTTGCCCTCGACCTGTGTGAGTTCGTCGTCGGTAAGATCGCCCCAGGCGGCCTTGGCCTTGCCTTTGAGTTGCTTCCACTGCCCTTTGAGGGTGTCTTCATTCATGGTCTGACTCCTGATGTTTCGCAGCCCGATGCTGCTCACCCGCTCAGTGGCAAGGCGCGTGCCTGTGGTGGGCCTGCTATGATGAATCCATAAGAATCAAACACCATGAGACAAGGCCGCAGCATCGCATGAATCCCGCAGTTCTTCCCTGGGCGCTCTCGGGCGCCGCCGCCGTGTCCGTGGGCTTCGCGCGTTTTGCCTATGCCTTGATCCTGCCCGCCATGCAGTCCGATCTTGCGCTCAATTACGCGCAGGCCGGCTGGCTGAACACCGCCAACGCGCTGGGCTATCTGTTGGGCGCCCTGGCCACCATCGGCCTGGTTGAACGCCTTGGCAACCGCCCGCTGTTCAACGCCGGCATCGTGCTCACCACCGTGGCGCTGATCCTCACGGGTCTGACACACGATCTCACCCTGCTCGCAATTTACCGTTTCCTGGCAGGCCTGGGTGCGGCCGGGGCGTTCATATGCGGCGGCGTACTCGCCGGCGTGCTAGGTACACGCGCAATCGTGGTGTTCTTCAGCGGCAGCGGAATCGGCATGCTGACCACAGGCGCCGCCCTGCCGTGGCTGTTCGAGCTATACGGGAACCTGGCCTGGCCGCGGGCCTGGCTGGCCATCGGTGCCGTGTGTGTGCCCCTGAGCGTATTTTCGATTATGGCGGGCCGCCACGTGGCCGAGCCCGGCGCCCCCGGCATGCATACCGCGTGGCGCTGGCAACCATGCATACCCGAGTTCATCGGCTACTTCATGTTCGGGCTTGGGTACATCGCCTACATTACGTTCATCATCGCGTGGCTCAAGCAGAATCCGGCCCCCGGCCTGCCACCTGCGGCGGTCACCTCCATCATGTGGAGCGCGCTGGGCATCATGACGCTGCTTGCACCCATTCTATGGCGCCGTGTGTTCAACGGCCGTGCCGACGGGTTTCCGATGTTTGCGAGCATGAGCGTGCTGAGCGCCGGCGCCGCCCTGCCCCTGTTTGTGCCTACGATCACGGGCGTATGGCTTTCGGGCATTCTGGTGGGCGCCAGCGTATTCATGGTTCCGGCAGCCGCCACCAGTTTCGTGAAGGCGAACCTGCCTCGCGCCGCCTGGGGTAGCGGGCTGGCGGTGGTGACCAGCCTGTTTGCAATCGGGCAGACCATCGGCCCCGTGGGTGCCGGCTGGATCAGCGACCGCTGGGGCAGCCTTTCGGCTGGCCTGGGCGTGTCGGCCGCGGTGCTTCTGAGCGGAGCATTGATCGCGCTGCTGCAGCGGCCCCGGCCTCAGGGCAGCGCCGCCAAATGAAAACCGGGCCCCTTGGGGCCCGGTACGTTTTGCTTACCGTTGCGACACGCCGCCGGTTCAAGCCGGAACGGGCTCGGCGTTCAGGCGTACGCCAGGGCTAGTGACGGCCTCGATGGCCGGACGCAGGCCGGTAAGCATGTATTCGATGAGTTCGCGCACGGGGCGAATGGCGCTGCCGAACGGGAGTTTGTCGGCACCGCGGAAGAACAGGCCGCGATTGACGTCGCCCGCCAGCGCATAGGCCAGACGGGTGTCGATGCAGAACTGCCCCAGTTTGGAAATGCCGTCGCGCAGACCGCACTGCGCCAGGCAGTCGAACGCGACGGTGCACGGCTTGACCTTGGCGATGCTTTGCAGCTTGGCTTCGTTCTTGAGGTAGTTGTCGAGCCAGGGCGTACGCACCGCCCGGGCCGGCAGGCCCGCCACGCTCATGAACGTAACGATGTCTTCGGGCTTGGCTTCGGCCAGCACCCGCTTGAAATTGATGTGGGCATCGCCTTCTTCGCTGACGGCGAACGGCGTACCCATTTGCACCGCGTTGGCCCCCATGGAAAGCAGTTCCTTGAACTGCTGGTGGCTGTGAATGCCCCCGGCGGTGATGAGCGGAATGTTTTCTTTTTCGATGCCCAGCTGCTTGAACAATTCGCGTGTGCCTTCAAGCACGGTAGGGAAGGCATACGAGGGATCGTTGATGCGGTCGGCCGTAGGTGCGCCCAGATGCCCGCCCGCAAAGCGCGGATTCTCGATGACGATGGCGTCGGGCAGGCGGTTCTTGCGCATCCATTTCTTGAGGATGACCGCAATGCCGCGCACGTCGGACAAAATGGGGATGATGGCCGTTTTGGGAAAGTCGTTCGTGAGCTCGGGCAGATCGAGCGGCAGGCCCGCCCCGACCACGACGGCATCAGCGCCGCTTTCGCACGACTGGCGTACATAATGGGGATATTCTTCGACCGCCTTCATGACGTTGACCGCAATGGCGCCATTACCCCCGGACAACTTGCGCGCCGCCTTGATCTCGCGGTCGAGCGCAATGAGGTTGACCTGGTTGATGAGCGCCTTGTCGCGCGAGCGACCGGTTTTTTCCATGAGGTCGGGATGATGGCGCCGCAGATCGACACTGGAAATCGTGCCGAATGCGCCCAGTGATGCCACGGTTCCGGCCAAGCGGTGGGCGGAGATGCCGACCCCCATGCCACCCTGCACGATCGGCAACAGGGATTTGCCTTTGACGATGAGTCGTTCCAATGCAGTGTGCAACACGGTGAAGATCCTTAAAAAGCATGCACGGTACAGTGCTAGCGGAAACTATGCGCCCGCTTTCGCACGGACACCTTAACAAATATCAAGATTGTCCTACGGCAACAGTCAACTATACTTGATTTCCATGCAGCGAGCCCTTGCTTTTGACCGGTCCCCCCCTTTGGGTGTGGCATTCAGGTTCTTCCTGAACGTGCCCGTCTTTCTGCTGCTCGCCGCGCTCGGTTTGGCCTGGATCGCCATTTCGGGCCCCTATACGCGCTGGAATCCGGGCGTACTGGCCGCCACGCACCTTCTTACGCTGGGAGTGCTGGCCAGTGCAATGCTGGGGGCAATGATGCAAATTCTTCCCGTCGCGACGCATATCCGGGTGTTGCACGCACACGTCACTTCCCGGCTGGTGCATGCGTGCCTCACGTTGGGTACGCTGTCACTCGCACTCGGTTTCCTCACCGGCCGCCCGCCACTGCACGCGGCCGCCGTCGTATTGCTGGCCGCCGCGTTTCTGGTGTTTCTGGTCGCCGTCGCGGGCGGGCTCATCCGCGATCACGCGCAGCGATCAAAGGGGTCAAAGGAAATCCTGATCGCCGTGCGTCTCGCACTGGCCGCCCTGGCAATCACCGTTCTGGTGGGGCTGTTCATGGCAGGCATGCGGGGCGGACTATGGCTGGCGGTGGCCCCGTCGGTGGCCGCCTGGCTGCAGCATCTTCCCGATCTGCACGTTTTGTGGGGTCTGGCGGGCTGGGTGGGGCTGCTGGTCGTGGGCATCTCGTATCAGGTCATTCCCATCTTTCAGGCCACCGAAATCTACCCCCGCGCGCTCACCGATACGCTCGCACCGGTCGTGTTCCTGTTGCTCGTGGGTATCACGGTGGCTGCAGCGCCGTCGGCCGACGACTCGGGCGCGCTAGTCACCCGCATATTGCCAGCAGCCCTGCTTTGCGTGGGTTACCTGATCTATGCCGGCACGACTTTTTGGCTGCTGCTCACCCGCAAACGACCCGCGCCCGAACCCACCACTTGGTTCTGGCACGTGGCCATGGTTGCCTTGATGCTTGCAGCGCTATTGGGTATGGCGTATCCGTGGGCACGCAGCGGTGCGTTGCGGCCCGACACCTGGCAAATGCTGCTTGGCACGCTGCTGATTGCCGGGTTCGCGGTGTCGGCCGTGAATGGCATGCTGTACAAGATCGTGCCGTTCCTGCTGTGGCACAACGCTCAGCGGCGTGCGCCCGTCGCGCTGCCCTTCATGCCCAAGGTCAGGCAATTCATCGAAGAACGCCACGCCATGCAGCAGTTTGCTGCACATTTGGCCGCCGTGGTGCTGCTTGCAGTGGCCAGCGTCGCGCCGGTGGCGTTGTTGCCGGCAGCGCTGGCCCTGGCGGTTTCGGCAGTATTGCTTGCACGCAATATCTCCCGCGCGCTCATGCTGTACACAAGCACCTGCCGCCGCATCCATGAAGCATTGGGGCCGCAGGCGTAAGCGCTATTGCGCGTAGCGCTCGCGCAGCACGTTCTTCTGCACCTTGCCCATGGTGTTGCGCACCAGTTCCGGCACGAAGTGGATGCGTTTCGGCACCTTGTAGTTGGCAAGCATCGTCTTGAGCGTGGCCTGCATGTCAGCGGCGTTCAGCGTATGCCCTTCACGAGGCACCACCACGGCCACCACCGCCTCGCCGAAATCGGGGTCGGGCACGCCAATGACCGCCGATTCGTTGACCCCCGGCAATGCATCGATGATCAGCTCGATTTCCTTGGGGTACACGTTATAGCCACCCGTGATGATGAGGTCTTTGCTGCGCCCCACGATGCTTAGATAGGTATCGGGCGCGCCGTCCCCACCGAACAGCCCCAGGTCACCCGTACGGAACCATCCGTCGGCCGTGAATTCCTCGCGGGTCTTTTCGGGCATGCGCCAATAACCTGAAAACACATTGGGCCCCTTGACCTGCACGTTGCCAATGGTGCCCGCAGCCACAGGGCCGTCGGCGTCATCGACCACGCGCACCGAAACACCGGGCAGCGGCATGCCTACCGTGCCGCCGATACGCTCACCCAGCTTTGCGTCGTACGGGTTCGAAGTGAGCATGATGGTTTCGCTCATGCCGTAGCGCTCGAGTATGGTGTGACCGGTGCGCTCATGGAACTCGTCGAAGGTTTCCATAAGCAGCGGAGCCGAACCCGAAATGAACAGCCGCATGTTGCGGCACACTTCGCGCGTGAAGCGGTCATCGGCCAGCAGGCGCACGTAGTAGGTGGGCACGCCCATCATTACCGTGCACCGGGGCAGATAGTTCAGCGCCTGGTCGATATCGAGCTTGGGCAGCCAGATCATTTTCGCGCCGGCCAGCAGCGCCCCGTGCGAGGCCACGAACAGCCCATGCACATGAAAGATGGGCAGCATGTGCAGCAGCACGTCGTCGCTGCTCCAGCCCCAAAACTCGTTCAAGACCTGCGCGTTCGAAGCCAGATTGCGATGCGAGAGCATGGCGCCCTTGCTGCGACCCGTCGTGCCCGAGGTATACAGAATGGCGGCCAGGTCGTCCGGCCCGCTGTGCACGGTGTGGAAGTCGGCGTGCGCATCGGCCGCCGCCATGGCCAGTGTGCCGCTGCCATCGTGATCGAGCGTGAAGACATGCTCGGTACCGATCTTGGCCGCCAGCTCGCTGATCCAGCCCAGGTTTGCGCTGTCGCACACGATGACCGAGGGTTCGGCGTCGCCAAAAAAATACGCGACCTCAGTGGCCTTATACGCCGTATTCAGGGGCAGATACACGTACCCGGCGCGCACCGTGGCCAGATACAGCATCAGCGCCATGGGCGATTTTTCGACCTGCACGGCCACGCGGGCGCCCTGCGGCAGCTGCAGCGAGTGCAGCAGCGACGCAAACTTGCCGCTCAAGGCGTCGATATCATTCCACGTATAGGTTTGATCAGGGGTCTCGATTGCGACCTGGCTGCGGTCTTGCGGGAACCCGCCCGCCAGCACCGCGTACAGATTGGCATTGCCTTCCAACTCAGTCTCCCGTAAATGCCGGCTCGTCGCCGGCCAAGAATGCGCGAACACCCTCGCGGTGATCGCGGCTTTCAGCATAACGAAACAGGTCGTGCAGCTCGGCGTCGGTAAGGGGTTGCGAAGACCCGGCAAGGCGCGCCACCGTCTGCTTGTTGATGCGGGCCGCCAGCGGCGCGCCGCGCGCCAGGCGCCGCGCCGTGCGCATGACCTCGTCGTGCAGGTCGGCGACCGGCACGACGCGTGTGAGCAGCCCCTTGGCCATCGCCTCGGCTGCGCCGAAGACCCGCCCTTCAAGCAGGATCTCGAGCGTTACCGCCCGCCCCGCCAGCGCCAGCAGGCCGCGCATTTCATCGGGTGCCATGGGAAAGCCCAATCGGTTGATGGGTACGCCAAAGCGCGCGTCGGCCGCGGCAATGCGCAAATCGCACTGACTGGCGATCTCGAGGCCACCGCCCACACACACCCCCTGAATCTCGGCAACGACAGGGTGCACGCACGCCGCAATGGCCGTGAGCGCCGGCGCAAGAATTCTGGTGTGGTAGTGCACGACCGAGGCGTGGTCGGCCCGGTAGCGGGGAAACTCGCGAATATCGGCGCCGGCGGCAAAATTGCCGCCCTCGCCGCGAATGATCACGCAGCGCAGGGCATCGTTGGCCGACAATTCGGTGAACACGCGCGCGAGTTCTTGCCACATTGCAACGGTAATGGCATTCAGACGCCCGGGGTGCGAAAGCGTAACGAAGGCGATCGGGCCGTCGAAATCGAGCACGATGCGCCCGGCAGACGTGTCGGGATGGGCGCCCTGGTTATCGTGAGGCGCCCGGTCAGACGGTGTGTTGATTGCCATGATGGAGAGTTTACCGTAGGCAGAACGCCCGCCAAGCCAGATGCCCGGCGTGCAGTTCAGTCTCCGTGCGCCCTGAAGCCTTCCTCGTCGACAATCGTGATGTTGCGGCCGTTCACCTGAATGAGCCCCTTCTTGCTGAGATCGTGCAAAATGCGCGAAAAATGCTCCGGGGTCAGGTTCAGACGCGACGCAATGACATTCTTGCCGACCTCGAGACGCACCTCGGCACCGCCCGCAGCGTCTTGCATTTGCATGAGATAACCGATCACGCGCTGCGTGCCCGAATGCAGGGAATACGCCTTGACGTCAGACACAAATGCATGCAGTCGCTTGCTGAGGCCGGCAAGCATTTTGCGCGCGAGTTGCGGCTGACGGGCGAGTTCGTCGAAAAGCACCGTCTTGTCGACCGTGAGCAGCATGGTATCGGCCAGCGCCATGGCCGACAGAATGTACGGTTGCTCGAGGAACATGAGCGCCTCGCCGAAGGTTTCACCGGGGCCCAGCAGGCGCACCACTTTTTCGGCGCCGGCCGGCGAAACGGCAACCAGCTTCACCTGACCGTACACCACAATATGAAAGCCGTTGCAGGGCTGCCCCCGGTGAAAGATCACATCGCCGCGACGGATATGCTGCTCGGTGGTTCCCGCCGCCACCTTGGCAAGCTCCACACGATCGAGCTGATCGAACAGGGCCACGCGCGAGAGCAGATTCTGGACTTTGTCTTTATCGGTGGACATATTGATAGAATTCCTCTGAGGTTCTGGCCCGGAAATCCGCGTGAAGAAAACACTCTACAACATTGCGGGAACGGTGGCACTGCTGCTGGGCATACTGGGCATCTTTCTGCCGGTGCTCCCCACCACTCCCTTCCTGCTGCTGGCTTCGGCCTGCTACATGCGTGGTTCAGCGCGCATGCACCACTGGCTCATGAATCAGCGCCACCTGGGGCCGTACCTGCGCAATATTCAGTCGGGCCGCGGCATTCCGCTACGTGCCAAGATCATGGCGCTGGCTGTCATGTGGACCTCCATCACGCTGTCGATGTGGTTCGTGCCCTACTTCTGGGCGCGCGTCATGATGCCGGTGCCCGGCATCGCCGTCACCATTTACCTGTTTCGCATTCGTACGCTCGACCCCTCAGCCGAGCCCCCGCTCGATCAAATCAGGCGGGAATAACTCGACACCGTGGGCTGGCCCAAATAACTGTCGAACACCATGCCCAGAGCCCGAACGAACAGCCTGCCCTTGGGCGTGACCGTGATCTCTCCGTTTTCGTTTTTCATGAGTCCGACTTCTTCGTACTGACGCAGGCGCTCGAGTTCGGCTGCGAAGTATTGCTGGAAGTCGATACCGTATTTTTCGTTGATTTCGCCAAAGCGCAGCGGCATGCTGCACATCAGAATCATGATGATCTCGCGGCGCAGGACGTCGTCGGTGGACAGGTCATAGCCGCGCTCGACGGGCAGGCGCCCCTGATCGAGCGATTCGTAGTACGCATTCACCGTACGCACGTTGCCGCTGTACGAGCGCCCCACCTTTCCGATGGCCGAGACGCCGAACCCGACCAGGTCGCATTCGGCCCGCGTGGTGTAGCCCTGGAAGTTGCGATGCAGCGATTTATTCTGGCGCGCACGATTGAGTTCGTCGTCGGGTTTGGCGAAATGATCGAGGCCGATATACACGTAACCGGCTTCGAGCAGACGCCGGGTGGAAAGCAGGAAGATCTGCAGCCGGGTTTCGGCTGAAGGCAGCTCTTGCGGCTTGACCATGCGCTGGGCCTTGAAACGCGAGGGCAGATGGGCGTAGTTGTAAAGCGCAATGCGATCGGGCGAGATCCGGATGACCTCATCGATGGTGCGGGCAAAGCTGTCGAGCGTTTGCCGCGGCAGACCATAGATGAGATCGGCATTCACCGACTCATAACCCGTGTCGCGACTGGCCTGCACGGCGCGTTCCACCATTTCGACAGGTTGTATGCGATTGACCGCCGCCTGCACGGCGGGGTCGAAATCCTGCACCCCGAAACTGCATCGATTGAACCCGAGCGCGGCCAGGAACGCCAACGTGTCTTCATTCACCGTGCGCGGGTCGATTTCCACGCCAAGCTCGGCGTCGGGCGTGAACTCGAAATGCCTGCGTGTGGCATCCATGAGCTGCGCCAGCTCGTCGTGGCTCATGAAGGTGGGCGTACCCCCGCCCA
>Ga0079223_10000598_pt1 | contig 19103 bp, 19 predicted proteins | sample Stecom2011_FD_75072 | JGI IMG/M metagenome (GOLD analysis project Ga0079223, IMG submission 75072) | Agricultural soil microbial communities from Utah to study Nitrogen management - Steer compost 2011 | ecosystem: Environmental > Terrestrial > Soil > Agricultural land | place: USA: Utah...
AATAAAATAAGGCATCTTATTTTCAAACCAACATCATTTTGGAAGAATGAGAAGTTGATTCCCAATGGAATACAGCCATTATTTTTGGGCCATTTTTTACCTTTAGTTTTATTAACCGGGGCTGCTGAGTTTTTTGGACAATTATTAAAAGGCTCAGGCTTCTATCTGATGTATCCGTTGATGCGCTCCATGAGAGAAATCATTCTTTATCTTCTGATGTATGTATTCTCTGTATTTCTTACCCAAAAACTTATTAAACCTTTTGAAGGGAAAAATCATTCTACAGAAGTTAAAAAGCTAATAACATATAGTTTGATGCCGGTTATGTTGGTTTCAATTGTTACCAGCCTGTTCCCATTTCTGTACATATTAGATGTATTGGCTTTCTATAGTTTTTTTATTTTTATAGTAGGTGTAGATGAACTAATGGAATTCCCGGAAAGGAAACAAACGCGGTACATAGTAATAGCATTAATGGGAAATCTCTTTATCTATAGTTTTTTGAGTTTATTTCTGACAAGGCTTGTAACCTCCTTTTTATAGTAGGAGTTTGCTTTTTAGTTCTTATTTTTGCCATTTAACAGATTATCTGTATTTAATTAAATAAGCAAATTAACGTGGCACATCCAAAGGCAAATATCAATATCAGGAATAAGAAGGCTACATTTGAGTATGAGTTGATAGAACGATTTGTAGCAGGAATGCAACTTACCGGAACGGAGATTAAGTCGATACGTAATGGAAAAGTTAGCATGAATGATGCATACTGTCAGTTTCATGGTACTGAGTTATGGGCAAAAAACATCCATATATCGGAATACGAACTGGGGAACATCAACAATCATCCTGCTAAGCGCGACCGTAAGCTATTGATGACCAAAAGAGAGTTGGAAAAGCTGCAACGAAAACTAAAAGAATCGGGCCTGACGATAGTGCCGGTCAGGATGTTTATAACCGACAAAGGCCTTGCAAAGCTTGAAATTGCTCTGGCACGGGGTAAGAAGCTCTATGATAAACGTGAAACCCTGAAGCAAAAGGATACCCGGCGTGAAATGGACCGAATGATGAAGCACTAACATTAAATTTGTTTCTGCTCTGGTGTAGTGAATTATGATCATTTCCCGGCAAACATTCCCTTAAATGCTGGATTAGATAACCCCTACCCACTAAATCGATGAAAGATTTTTAGGAAAATAAAGTAGCAAAAGCTTTATAATACTTATTAAATGTGAGGGAGGCAGTTCTACGCTACCTCCATATTTTCAATCGGAATAATTTTATCCCCTTTATATTTAAGTAATAAATTTGCAACTGCCAAGGTATCTTTTTCGCAATAGCGGACAATTCGTTCGATATCTTTTTCTTCCCAATATATCTGGGCCACCTGACTCCCGTCTATATCATCCTTGGGAGTAGGAATGTTGAACAGTTCACACAGGAGAGACAGTGAAGTGAAATGTTTATAATCGCCAAACTTCCAAAGTTGCAAGGTATCAATTAGCTGTTCTTTTAGTTCCCATAATTTAGCACCGGCGAAATCAAATAGTTTTGGGAGTTGAAGGTTGTTTACCAATGCTCTGCGGGCGATATAAGGATAATCGAATTCCTGTCCGTTGTGTGCACATAATCTGCGTTTACCTGCTTTAGCGAAGGCAGTTAATGCTGAAAAGAAATTTTCGATCAGCACCTTTTCGTCGTCATCATAAAATGATTTCACTCTAAATACCAGACTTTCATTTTTTTGTGCTACGTAACCTGCAGAGATACATATAATTCTGCCGAATTCTGCATAAATACCTGCCCTGTTGTAAAGCATCTCAACAGGTTCATCATTATTGATCTGGAATCTCATTTTATGCTCCCAGAGCTGTTTCCATTTTTCATTAAGGCCATTGTATTCAGGAGCCAGGGGTACTGTTTCGATATCAATAAAAATTATTTCCTCGATAGAAATATTTCCAAGCATATTTATTATTTTAAGGTGTGGTTTATATGATTTGTAAGAATGTTGATCGCAATATGATTCATTCCACCCTGTGGAATAATGATGTCGGCGAACCTTTTTGACGGTTCAATAAACTGAAGGTGGCTTGGGCGTACAGTTTTCTCGTACCGGTCGAGAACCTGAGTGATATCACGTCCACGTTCTTTGATATCGCGCCTGATAACTCTGGAAAGGCGTATATCGGAATCACAATCGACAAATACTTTAATATCCATAAGATCGCGAAGCTTACGATTTGTAAGGATCAGGATACCTTCTACAATTAGTACATGACGGGGTGCTACTTTTTTTGTTTCGGGAAGCCGTGTACAGGTTATGAAGGAATAGATTGGTTCGTCGACTGGTTCACCATTTTTTAGCTGTGTAATATGGTCAATCAGCAGGTCAAATTCGACAGATTCCGGATGATCAAAATTTTTAGCACGTCGTTCTTCCAGGCTGAGATGACCATTGTCGTAATAATATGAATCCTGTGAGATGATGGATACCTCTTCTGAAAAAAATTGTTCAGCAATCTTTTTTACTACAGTAGTTTTTCCCGAACCTGTGCCTCCTGCGATGCCTATTATCAGCATTTCTCTTTTTAGTTAATTGTTAATATTGGCTGAATTTAAAGTTTTTGCTTAACTTGCTGATTAGAAAACGTTAATTTCGCCACCGGAAAACGAAGGTACAAAAATTCATTACGATATGATAAACCACATAGTACTTTTTAAGCTGAAAGATTATCCGGAAGATAAAAAGGTTCAGATACTCAATGAACTTAAGGAATCACTGGAAGGACTTCAGGAAAAAATAACTGAAGTTAAATTCATAGAGGTTGGAATCAATCATCAGATTAATTCTGATAATTTTGATTTATCGTTAATTACCTATTTTGAAACACTTGACGACCTTGAAGCATACAGGGTTCATCCCGAGCATCAGAAGGTTGTGGAACGTATCAGGGAAACTACTGTTGACCGGGCATCGGTTGATTATTTTTTCGAATAGCCTGTCGCACAATTAATCGGATAGAAAATTAAAACAACAGGAACACTAAAATTACAATATGCCCGGCTTATATCCATTAAAGTTTAAACCTCGTTATCTCCCTAAAATCTGGGGTGGTAACCGGTTGAATACTATTTTAGGTAAGGATTTTGGTTCTTTACAGAATTGTGGTGAAAGCTGGGAGTTATCGTCTGTTGAAGATTATGTTTCCGAGGTGAGCAATGGATTTCTATCGGGCAATTCGTTGACTGATTTGATTGAGGTTTACATGGGTGATATAGTTGGGGAGAAGGTATTTAAGAAGTATGGATTAGAATTCCCATTGCTTTTTAAATTTATTGATGCCAATGATGATCTTTCGATACAGGTTCACCCTAATGATAAATTATCCAAAGAACGCCATAATGCATACGGCAAAACTGAGATGTGGTATGTAATACATGCTGAGGAAGGAGCCTTAATAAATTCAGGATTCAACCGGAAGGTAACAAAAGAAGAATATATCATGCTACTTCAGGAAGGACGGCTTCATGAGGTTCTGAAATATGATACAGTAGAACCAGGGGATGTATTTTTTATACCTGCAGGAAGAGTTCACGCAATCGGGAAGGGTGTTTTATTGGCTGAGATTCAGCAGACATCTGATGTAACTTATCGTATTTTTGATTACAACAGGACTGATGCAGAAGGGAAGCAGAGGGAGTTGCACACTGAGTTGGCACTTGATGCAATTGACTTCAGTTACATAAAGGACACAAAATCGAAGTTTGATCTTGAGAAAAATGTTACGGGTGAAATTGTTAAATGTGAGTATTTTACAACCAACCTGCTGGAATTTACGCAACAGGTAGAGAAAGATATTTATGCTTTGGATTCGTTTGTTGTTTATATAAACCTTCAAGGCAGCTATAAGTTAGTGTATGGTGAAGGGGAAGAGATTGTTGAGAAAGGAGAAACTATACTTGTACCTGCCAGTCTGGAATCATATTCGCTAATTCCATTAAGTGGGGAGGCAAAGGTCTTGGAGGTATATGTTTGAATATAGAATCGGTTCAGAAAAAGAAATAAAAGCAGGGAGAAAAGATTCCTAAATGGAAATAAAAGATGCCCAATTTATAATCAGTAATAGTGATGTGGCCAAGTGTCCGAGTCCTGATAAGCCGGAGTATGCATTTATAGGCCGATCAAATGTGGGCAAATCCTCGCTCATCAACATGCTGGCACAGCGTAAATCGCTTGCAAAAACATCCGGTAATCCGGGGAAGACACAATTGATAAACCATTTTTTAATTAATAAAGAATGGTATCTGGTGGATTTACCTGGCTACGGATATGCCAAACCAGGGCGGAATGAAAGCCGGAAATGGGAAAAGTTTGTCAGGAAATATATTTTGTTACGTCAAAATTTATACTGTCTGTTTGTATTGGTAGATATACGCCATAAGCCACAGAAAATTGACCTTGAATTTATGGAATGGTTGGGTCTGAGTCATATTCCCTTTGCAATAATATTTACAAAATCAGATAAGTTAAAGCCCGAAGAACTTGAACAGAATATAAACGAGTATGAAGCATCAATGTTAGTAATTTGGGAAGAGATGCCACCATGGTTTGCTACTTCATCTCTTAAAGGAGAAGGGCGCACAGAGGTACTTCAGTATATTGCCGGAATTAATAAATCGGTTGGTAGTCTGAATAGGGGTAAGACAAATTAATTTATTATTTGATAGAATAAAAGGGGTTAATACATTAACTTTGCCCCGTTTTTAAAATAAAAAGAACATTTCGATGGGCAGTAAGAATCATCAATTAAAGATTTTCACAGGCAGGGCCACCCGCCATCTTTCAGAGAAGATATGTGATAGCCTGGATGTAGATTTAGGGCTTTCATCATGTCCCGTATTTTCCGATGGCGAGTTTGAACCTTGTTATGAAGAAACCATTCGAGGGGCACATGTATTTATAGTACAATCAACACCACCACCGGCAGAAAATTTATTGGAGTTGTTGTTGATGGTTGATGCAGCAAAAAGAGCCAGTGCTGCTCATGTTGTAGCCGTAATACCTTATTTTGGCTTTGCTCGTCAGGACAGAAAGGATAAACCCAGGGTTTCAATCGGGGCAAAACTCATGGCAGATTTATTGTCTGCTGCCGGTGTTGACCGTGTAATAACCATGGATTTGCATGCTGATCAGATACAAGGGTTTTTTAATGTGCCTGTAGATCATTTATATGCTTCAGCATTGTTTATTCCATTCATCAGCAAAATGGAGTTGCCAAATATTATAATTGCCTCACCAGATGTTGGAGGTACCAAAAGAGCGAATACCTATGCAAGAATGCTACAGACCGAAATGGTTATATGCCATAAAACTCGGGCAAAAGCCAATGAGGTTAATAACATGACTGTCATAGGTGATGTTAAAGGGAAGGATGTAATTATAGTTGATGATATGATAGATACTGCTGGGACAATTACGAAGGCAGCTAATTTGATGAAAAAGGAAGGTGCAAACAGTGTAAGAGCTTTTGCAGCACATGGTGTGCTTTCGGGGCCGGCTATTGAGCGGATTGAAAACTCTGTTCTTGAAGAGGTTTATTTTACTGATTCATTGAAACCGAAAACCGGAAGTTCAAAAATAAAATATCTTACTGTTGCAGATGCATTAGGTGAAGAAATAAGAAGAGTTTATAAAAATCAGTCAATAAGTTCGTTATATTATCGCTAATTTATATATTTGCACGGCTTTTTCCAAAAGGCAGGAGCAATTAGGGTGTGAAACATCTGTAGCCTGTTGCAAATAAGGATAATGCAGTTTGGGTACACACTTTTAATTATGCATGCTGTTGTTTCACCAGTTGGTGAAAAGGACTGAGTACCATAATTATTAATGTTAATTATTAAAAAATGAAATCATTGAAGATTACGGGGCAGAAAAGAGACGGCCTCGGAAAGAAAGAAGCTAAAAAATTGCGTGTACAGGGTTTAGTCCCCGGAGTTTTATATGGCAACGATGAAGTAATTCATCTCACAATTGCTTTTAGTGACCTTAGGGAATTTGTTTATACACCCAGTGTTTATTTGGTAGATTTGAATGTGGATGGTACTGAATATAAAGCTATCATTCAGGATATTCAGTGGCATCCGGTTGAAGAACAAATATTGCATATTGATTTTCTGAAGGTTGAAGAAAATGCGCCTGTGAAAATTGGTGTACCTGTTGAACTTGTTGGAACTGCAAAAGGAATAAAAGCCGGTGGTAAGATTAAGTTTAATTTACGTAAACTGCGCGTTAAGGCAATGGCCGAAAACCTGCCTGATACAATCAAGGTTGATATTACCAAATTAAATATCGGTGACAGTATAAAGGTTGAGCAAATGAAACTCGATAACATTGAGTTCCTTGATAACAAATCTAACTTGATTGTAGGTGTTATTTCAACAAGGGTTGCTAAATCGGGAGCTGTAGTTCTAGATGAAGAGGAGGAAGAAGAAGGAACCGCTCCGGAGGATGTACCTGCATCAGAACCCAATGAACCTACAGAATAAATAATTTATAAAAAATGATTTATTGTGAAGTATTTAATAGCAGGACTGGGAAACATTGGTCCCGAATATAAAAATACACGTCACAACATTGGTTTTCAAATATTGGACGCTCTGGCAGGGGCGTCCAATATTGCTTTTAGCGATAAACGTTATGGTTTTGTTTCAGAGTACAAGTTCAAAAGCCGGACATTTATTTTATTGAAACCTTCAACATACGTAAATCTGAGTGGCAGAGCTGTAAATTATTGGCTCAAAAAAGAAAATATACCGGTTGAAAACCTGTTGGTATTGGTAGATGATCTGGCATTGCCTTTCGGTACCCTGAGGGTTAAAGCGAAAGGTAGTCATGGAGGACATAATGGTTTACGAAACATTTCAGAAACATTTGGCCATAATGAATATGCCCGGTTAAGGTTTGGAATCGGAGACGATTTTCACAGGGGACACCAGGTTAATTATGTTTTAGGAAAGTGGGACAGGGAGGAATTGGCCACCTTGCCTGAGAAAATAGATACGTGTATCGAAATTATACAAAGCTTTGGCACAATTGGTGTTGAACGTACAATGAACTACTTTAACACCAAAAAGTAAGCAATGTCAGATACTGTAAGAATAGATAAATGGCTGTGGGCAGTCAGAATTTTTAAAACAAGAAGTCAGGCAACGGAAGCTTGCAAGAAAGGAAGAATATCAATTGGGAATCTTCCAGTTAAGCCTTCAAGGGAGATACAGGCTGGTGAAGTGGTAAAAGTAAGGGTAAATCCAATTACGCGCAGTTATAAGGTGTTAGATGTTGCTGAAAAACGTATGTCAGCAAAACTTACACCCGGGTTCGTAGTAGATGTGACACCACAGGAAGAACTCAATGTTTTAGAAATGCAGAAACATATGAATTGGAGTATCAGGGAACGTGGAGCAGGACGGCCTACCAAAAAAGATCGTCGTGACCTGGATGACTTTTTTGAATTATAATTAACAATGATTAAGTTGGTAGTCGTAACCGCTATTACTTTAAATTTAATTTCAAAGTTACACTTATGCTTATAGCTCAAAAGAAAAGGAAAGAAAACATCGCAGAATATATTCTATATCTCTATCAGATTGAGGATCTAATACGGGCGTTTCATCTCGACATGGAACTAATTAATACCAAACTTGTACAAAGTTATCAGGTTGATGATTCTACTGCTTCCGAAATATCAAAATGGTACGAAAACCTGGTGGCCATGATGATTAAAGAAGGGCGTCAAAAAAGTAGTCACCTTCAGTTTCTGTATAATCTGGTAAACGATCTTCACGATTTCCACTTACGATTAATTGCAGATAATGCTGAACCGTCTTATACAGTCACATATCAGTCGGTAGCTACCTTACTTATGGAACTTAAGCAGAAGAATATACAGGCAGAAAACGATGTTCAGGTTGCCCTCGATGGCATTTATGGTTATTTACTGTTAAAGATTCAGCAAAAGGAGGTTTCTCCAAACACTGTTCAGGCAATGAAGCAACTGAGTAGTTGGTTGTCGATGCTGTCGAAACATTATCGAGATTTTGAAAAAGGCGATTTACAATTGTAGGGGTAAAAAAATATAGTTTCTTTAATCCCTGGTGCCTGGATATAATTGATCAGGTATTGCACAACTTTTTCTAATTCGTAAGATGAACTCAGCAAAACACCATCATACAGAAGAAGATGAATAACTGTCAAAATTTATTTATGTTCTGAATCAAGGGTATGACTTGGTAAATTTTCTCCGGGGGTATAAAAACGGGTAGTTGGGTATGCGAACCAAATATCTTTATGGTTGCGAAATTCAGTCAATACATCTTTCCAGATATCATTTTCTGTTCCTCTTCGCTTTCGGGGGTTACAAAGGTACCTGATGGTTAATAATATGCCAAACTCTTTAACTTCGGTATATACATATGGGGTTAGATGAGTATAATGAATCATGAAATTCTTACTGGCTTCAAATATTTCCCTTTCTGCATCTCTGTCAATGTTTTCTGCACGTTTATTTACTATTTCCTGAAGAATTAGCCTTGCTTTTTCCCAATTACTTTCAAATGTAATCCGAACATGTATTTCATTCCAGATATAGTTAAACCCTGTAGTGTAATTAATTTGTGGGTCAGTGAATACTCTTCCATTAGGAATGTGGATGATCCGTCCTGTACTTTGGTCGGCTTCTACCCAGCTGTTTATTTCGAGGATTGTAAACTGGAAAAGCCGGATATCTATGACATCTCCGGCGTGTTTACCTATTTTTATCCGATCACCTACCACAAAAGGATGCCTGACTATAACGAAAAACCATCCGGCAAGATTTGTCAGAGGATCTTTTAATGCGATGGCCAATCCCGCAGAAAAAAGTCCCAGGAAGGCACCAAATTGTCTGAAAGCTTCACTCCAGATAGTAACAATGATTACAAGGCCAACAAAAGGAAGAATAAACGAAAGGGTACGTTTCCACTGATAGCGGGTTCTAACGTTCTTTGTTTGTCGCCATACTATTTGTAGTACCATTAGTTGAAACAGGTATAACAAAATAATGAAAGCCAGAGACAAAAATATTTTGTTTATTGAATCAGGTGTTAAACCCATTGATTCTGCCAAATAATGTTGAAATCTTATCATTAAGTTTTTGTTATGATCAGGAATTTACAAAATTTTATTTTATCAATGAATATGAGTGTAAATTTATAACTTGACATTAGAGCTGTTTTCAGAACCATCTTTTGCGTTTGAAATAATAAAGCATGACCATTGCAATCAGAATCATTATTCCCCACATTATAAAGTAAGAAAATTGATACTGAAGCTCCGGAAGATAATCGAAATTGGTACCATAAACACCGACTATAAAGGTTAAAGGAATAAATATGGATGCAAAGATGGTTAGTACCTTCATTACTTCATTAGTACGGATTGCTACATTAGAGTGGTAGATGTTCAGGTAGTCCGCAGTCATATTGTGATATATTTCAACTGTTTCCAAAGCTTGCGTTGTTAAATCATTCAGGTCTTTTAAATAGGCGAAAGTCTTTTTTTGCATGTGTTTGGATTCTGTTTTATTAAGTACCAACATCATTTCCTTTAAAGGGAAAATTGATTTTCGGACAAAACTGATGTTTGTCTTAAAACGGTAAATTTGTTCAAGTATAGACTTTGAGGAATTATGCAGAACCTCATATTCCGCATTTTCTATAATGGATCCAAGTTGTTCGATGGTATAAATATAGCTATCAACTATTGTATCCAACAAAACGTAGGCAAGATAGTCGGCTCCCAGCTGACGTATTCGGCCGCGTCCGTTTCTGAGGCGTTCCCTGACAGGATCAAAATGATGGCCACGCTTCTCCTGAAACGTAATTACAAGGTTATCTCCCATTACAATGGACACCTGGTCTCCGGTAGCCTTATTTGAATCTTCATGAAATTCCAATACTTTAAGAAAAAATGTAAGGTTATGTTCTTCTCCTGTCAATTTTGGACGTTGATCTGTATTCAAAATGTCTTCCATGTCAAGGGGAGGAATTGAAAATCGTTCTCCGGCTTTACCTATGAGTTCAGTATCTTGTAAGCCATAAAAGTTCACCCACATTACTGATCCTGCCGGTACTACAGAAGGGATATCTTCAACACGGTCTAGAATTTGTTCTGAGATATTTTCTTTACTGTAAATGATCATGTGGATAACACTCTTCTCCATTTTCTTGTTCCCAATAAAAATTAGGGAACCAGGCATCGTACCATGTGAGTTCTTGCGACTTTTAATAAATCTTGCCATTATTCTATGGGTTTATTATCTTTAGAATTCACAAAAAGTATGGTTCCAAGGCCGTCATAACCTTCAAAGAGTTGTTGCTTTTCATGTTTGACTAGTTCTTCACGTATGCCTATCATGGTAAGACCAGCATTTCTGGACTGCTGATTGATCATAGCTTTCACCGAAATGTTTTCATCCTTAATCATTAAGCGTATGCTATTGTCCGATATAGGTAATCTGCCGGTGAGTACCAGTTCAGCCATGACTTTTTTCGTCTTTTCATATTCATCGGCAGTGCAGAGGTTGAAGATTTTTATCCTGGCATTTTTCCAATCAGGATGCCCAAGAATAATGAATCCAAGTAAAATCATCAGGTTAGCATTTTCGGTGTCTAAAGAATTGATCCATATATGAATGCCTTTTGAATAGGGAATTTCGCGGTTACTGCTTCCAAGAATGCAGATATCAAAATCGCCTGAGTTTACCAATGCAAAATTGTCAATAATTTCCTCAAGATTCGAAGGCTGATGTTTATCATATTCAAAAAGTACCATATTGTTTTCCATTCCGGCTATGCCCGGGATTTGTATAGCTTGTGCTATGGCTGAAGTGTTCGAGGGAGAGATAAGGGTGTCAATATAAACATGATTTTCACTCGATTCTACATGTTCGAGTAATCTTTTAAGCTCTTCTCCCGCTTGTGCTGCTGTATATTTTGAATAATAACCTACAATATGATGAAGGTAGGTGCCAAATCCATATTTGTAGGAAATCCAGTTCAATAACTTAAAGGCTTTATCACGTTTGAAGGAATCTTTAGAAATACAGATCACGCTCGGACGCCATTCTTTTTTTTCCTTTTTGGTCTGTTTTTTTTGAATCATCACCTGTAGGTTCTTGTTAAGCTGAAATAATGCATTTGCAAAGATGGAGGCAAAACCTTGTCGTGATTTATGATAATTGTCGACATATAGATAAATGGCTGTAATGAAAATTAATGACAATAATGCAAAAGAGGTACTTATTTTAAACATTACCCATACCGAAGCTATGAATCCTGCCAGAGAGATATACCATCTTGATTTAAAGGATGGTCTGTAAGAGGGAGAAGACCCAAAATGATTCAAGAAAGAGATGAGGCATAATGAGCCATAGGTAACCATGAAAAACATCGTTATAATAGAAGCAACTGCATCAACATTTCCTAGTGCAACAAAGATAAAAGCAATTATTGCTGTTACGAGAGATGCATTGATTGGTTCATTGTCTTTTGCACGGGCTTTACTTAGCCACCGGTTAATTCGTGTCGAAGGAAATGCCATATCTAAAGCCAGAGCCTGAAGCGTACGGGGTGCTACCATAACTGATCCCAGTGCTGATGATATGGTAGATGCTGCCAACCCTAAAGGTATGACCACTGCTCCTCCCAGCGCAATTTTTGCCATAATCAATTGTTGATCCAACATATCTTCAGCAGATACAGATGTCGTTAGTTTCCATATTACCAAAACATAAACTACCATTCCTGTTACCGTTGCGAGCATAGTGCCTAAGGGAATCGACTTCGATGGTTTTTTTAAATCACCCGATAATCCAACACCTGCTGTTATTCCTGTAAAAGCGGGAAATACAATAGCAAATACTGTGAAAAACTGACCGGGATTTTTAAGTTGTGCTGAGAATAAACTAAATGATGTTGTTTCTCCGTACCCGGTATTTCCCAGGAAAAACATAATAAGCGAAAACACCAAAATTACCACAACGAAGTATAAGGCTTTAACACCCAAATTAGCACCTTTTTTAATGATAAGAAATGCCAGAATAAGCATTACGGGAATACTTACTGCCTGTCGTGGAATCCATAAATCGTATTTGTTAAGGAAAAAATTAAATAAAAATTCAAAGGTTTCAGTGAACGCAATTACGTAAAAAGCTACACTTATAGCTTGCGACAGGAATAATGCCATGCCAATTGTAGCTCCAATGTTTAGTCCAAATGACCGTGAAATCACAAAATATTCACCACCTCCTTCAACACGTTTGTTTGTAGCAATTTCAGAAATTGCAAGGACTGTAGGTATAGTAACCATGTGTCCCAGAAATATGATTAACAGCGATCCCCATAAGCCTAAAGTGCCAACTGCATAACCAAACCGTAAGAAAAGAATGGCTCCCAATATGGTAGATATTGCTGTGAAAAAAACAGGGGCAGTTCCAAAACGCTTTACAGGATTTCCCATTTAGAATATGTTTATTATGATTTTATATCTAAACCTAAAAATACATAAATAATCATTAAATTGCAGAATAATATAAAACTGGAGATTTATATAATATTTGTAGCACCAATTAAATAATATTGTTGCTATGTTTTTTTTGATTTATTAATATCCTTTAGAAACCAAAATGGTTTTGTTGTTGATGGTGGAGTCTGTTATGAGAACTTAATTAGCATTAAAACTGTTTATGTACATCTTTATTTTATATTAACTTTTGATCGAAAAAAAATAAACTAACTTTTATGAAATATATCGGCAGAACGAATTTATTCTTACTTATTACTTTTGGAGTCAGTTTTCTAATAGCCGGTTTGTTTTATGTTTTTAATGGAGACTTGTCATCAGCTGGCGGTTTTGCAATTACCGTTATATATATGTTTGTACCCATGTTAAGTGTTCTTTTTGTTGAAAAAGTTGTTTATAAAGAGAATATTATTGATCGCTTATTAATTTCCTTCAAAATTAACAAGTGGTTTTTTATAGCCTGGGTGCTTCCTTTGTTGGTTGTTCTGTTAACCATTATTGTTAGTTTATTCTTACCGGGTGTATCTTTTTCTCCAGGTTCGGAAGGAATCTTGAACCGATATGAAAATATGCTCCCCCCCGAGCAAATCGAAGAAATGCGGAAACAGTTTGAATCTACAGCTATTTCTCCATTATGGTTCATCTTGTTGCAGGGAATGTTTGCAGGTATAACAATAAATGCAGTAGCGGGATTTGGGGAGGAACTCGGATGGAGAGGCTTCCTCACCCGACAGTTTAGTCACATGAATTTTTGGAAAGCATCAATACTTATTGGATTCATTTGGGGTATATGGCATGCACCCATTATCGCCATGGGACATAATTATCCGCAACATCCAATAGCAGGAATATTTATGATGGTTGCATGGTGTATTTTGCTGAGCCCGGTGTTTATGTATATCACAATCCGGGCAAAATCAGTTATAGCTGCATCAGTATTACATGGTACCATTAATGCTATCGGTGCTCTGGCAATGTTTATGGTTGCAGGTGGTGACGATTTAACAGTTGGTATTACCGGGTTATCCGGGTTTGTTGCTATTGCAATTATTATTGCGGTTTTATATATTTATGATAATTCTTTCAGTCAGAAAAAAGTCATGAAGGGATTAATTGAACAGCACCTGCCATTCAATCTTCAAAATACAAATACGACAGAATATGGAAAAGGATAAAATCAGAGACCGGATAAAGAAGAGTATCGATGATTTATTTGCTGCCATTGATGATCTCGATTCCAGAAAAGATGAAGTTAAAGGTAAGTCGAAGGAAAAGTTTCAGGAAATACTGGCAGAAATAAAACGTTTGGAATCCATTCTCGAAAATAAAAGCCGGCAGGCACGTGAAGGTGATGATCCGAGTTGGGAAGAGGCTAAAAGATCTTTTAAGCAAAGTGCTCATTCGTTTCGTGAAGCTCTTGAAAATCTTATAGCATTTCTAAGAAAGGACCCCCCCGAAAAGAATAATGACCAGAGGCCGGAATACGAAATCTAATTCTTGTCTCTTTTAGGTACTCCCTGCTTTAAAATATCGATAATACAATTGATGCTTTATAGCTTTATTAATCATTTTGATTATATTATAGCAGAGAATAATGATTATAATATAGTCATATGGAGCATCATAATGTGAAGCAGAAGTTGGATATCCTTGCTGATGCAGCTAAATACGACGTGTCATGTGCATCAAGTGGCAGCAACCGCTCAAATGTAAAAAATGGAATTGGTAGCAGTGTCTCCAGCGGCATCTGCCATAGCTTTACCGAAGATGGCCGTTGCGTCAGCCTTTTTAAAATTCTGATGTCTAACAGTTGTATTTATGACTGTGCATATTGCATTAACCGGAGAAGTAATGATCGTCCGCGAGCAACTTTTACAGTTAAAGAAATTGTAGACCTAACGATTGGGTTCTATCGTCGAAACTATATCGAAGGGTTGTTTTTGAGTTCAGGAGTGATTAAAAATCCTGACTATACAATGGATCGCATGATTCTGGTGGCACAGAAACTTCGTCTCGAAGAAAATTTCAATGGGTACATACATCTGAAAGCCATACCCGATGCCAGTAAAGAACTCATACATCAGGCGGGACTTTATGCCGACAGGTTGAGTGTTAACATAGAAATTCCTACCGAACCAAATCTCAAAAAACTTGCACCGGAAAAGAATTTCAACGGTATCATCAACCCGATGAATCAAATAAGTCAGGCTATTACTGAGAGTAAAGTAGAACGAAAGAAGTTTCGTAAAGCTCCTCAATTTGCACCCGCCGGTCAAAGTACACAGCTTATTGTTGGGGCATCCCCCGAAACAGACCGCCAAATTATACTTTTGTCATCGAACTTGTATCAGCAACAAAATCTAAAACGTGTGTACTATTCAGGATATATTCCTGTAAATGATTACGATAAGCGATTGCCAGCTGTTCATACACCACCGCTGATCCGTGAAAACAGACTTTATCAAAGTGACTGGCTGATGAGATTTTATAAGTTTAAAGCAGAGGAAATCCTCTCTGAAGATCACCCATTTCTTGATTTAGATGTCGACCTAAAGCTGGGTTATGCATTACGTAATTTGCACCTATTCCCGATTGATATAAACACAGCAGACTATGAAATGATTCTTAGAATTCCGGGGGTAGGAGTACAGTCGGCTCAAAGAATTATTCAGGCACGTCGGCACCGAAGATTAACACTTGAGCATTTGAAAAAGATAGGTGTGGTATTGAAACGGGCACGATACTTCATCAAAACTAATGAATTACCGGCTGCTCTTAAAACAGACCTGCCTCCCGAAAACCTGAAAAGACTGATGCTTTCCAAATCTGTTAGCAGCCGCAGAAAAGCAATAGATACTCAATTGTGTCTGTTCGATAATGCTCAATTTGCACTGACAGCCAAATCTTGATTGAGTGTGCATATAGCACTTGTCTGACTTCACTTTTTCATGGCATATAAAATAAAACATTCTTATCAAAAAAAATGTAAATTAATTTACTAAAAGACTAAAAAGTCCTTTTGTCCATTAGTAAATTTTATTAGCTTTGTTGTCAGAATATATATTGTAATAATCAACACTAAAAATATTAAATGATTTTGTTGTTGTGATGATAATAATGGGGTAAGAAATATTCTGAAAATTAATGTAATAAAATGGTGTTTTTAATTTTTAGCTACGAAGTCAGGAATATGAAACTTGCATGTTGCAATGATTAAAAAATAAGATGAATTTACCACATGCACATTCCATACTGCCTTTATAAAAAAATCATTCATATGAAATCGATAAAATTACACAATCTGTTTTTTCCCGGAATCCTCATCGTTTTTTTAATGTTTTCTGCAACTGATGCTATGGCTTGTGAAGCCTGTAACCGTATTTTTCTGGATGGATTGCTTTCGGAAACAGAAATTAATAGCTTAAAATCAAAAGAGCTCCGGGCATCTATTGCTGCGCAATCATCAAAAGGAGAATCTCCGGTAAAATGGGTTAATGAAGTGCTTGCAATGAATAATCTTACTGTTGCTGATATTGACCCTAAAGCTTTATCTGAAATTTTATCCAATCATCCAGAAGTTATAGCATCAAAGGGACCTGCCAAACCTTCAGGGTCTAACAGCCTTCAGGGATTGCAGTTTAATGATATTATGCGGCGAGATAAAAACCTTGCTATTCCTGCAACCAGTTATGTTCCTCAGGATACAAAACCCGATAAGTTTATTACGCTTACGCTTGAAGAAAATGATACCTATATTGGCAATGGAGTTATCTATAAAGGTTTTACAGTCAACAACCGTATTCCTGGGCCTAATGTAGTGGTTCAGGAAGGTGAAGTTGTTTCACTTACGTTTGTTAATAAGGGTAACATTACACATGGAGCTTCAGTACATGCAGTGTATTCTCAAACCTCTAAATATTTGGGGAAAATTCCACCTGGCGATAGTGCAACAGTTGTATTTCAAGCCAATACGCCAGGGGTGTATATGTATCATTGTGCCCCCGGTGGCCATGCCATACCCATGCATATTATTTTTGGACAATATGGAATGATAGTGGTGGAACCGAAAAAGAAATTTGAACTGGAGCGGATACTGAATAAAGAGCCTGATATAGAAATTAACCTGGTTCAGCATGAATATTATGCAAGTGGCAAGGATGCGGTGGATGGTCAGGGAAAACCGATGTACACTGCTTTTAACGGCAAGTTATTTCGATATATTGAAGAACCGATAGTGGGAAAGCCAGGGGATTATGTACGTATTAATTTTCTGAATGCAGGGCCAAATCTCGTATCCACTTTTCATATTGTTGGAATCGTATGGGATTTTGCATATTGGCAGGGGAATCCTGAAAATAAGTTTGTTGGTGGACAATCTGTAACTGCTGGTCCCTCTGATTCCTGGACCATTGAGTTTAGGTTACCTCCTGATGAGGGAAGTTATCTGATGCTTTCCCATGCTGTTGGTTCAACCGACAGAGGTGCCCTTGGTTTTCTGGTGTGTGATGCCAATGCTGAACCAACAGAGCCAATAATGGCTGAGGGATTTGCATATACAGGTGCAGAAATGGAAGAATATCGAAATCAGGCTTCCCGAACAATTACACCTTTTGGTATTGGATCTGAGGATGTTGATGTACCGGTAGTTTATAACGGGGATACAAAAGAGGTCACAATTCGAATAATTGGTAATTCTTTTGATCCGAAAGTGGTCCAAGTTGCTCCCGGCACAAAAATAAAGTGGATTAATGAAGATGTCTTTACTTTTATGGAAGGTGAATTCTCCGGAATCCATAATGTAGTGGTACGTGAAGGGCCTGAAATATTTTATTCAGATTTGATAGCCCATGCTGAAAGCTATGAAAAAACTATAACCACACCGGGGGAATATACCTATATGTGTACACCGCATCCTTATATGGAAGGTAAAGTTATCGTTGAAGGGGAGTCTGTAGCACGACAAGCTAAGGTATATGCAGCAGGGCCCCCTGCTAATACTTCCTTTTATCAGTGGAGCATACTTGTTTTGGCTGCCCTGGCTTTGGTAGTTTCTATTTATACCCTTGCACGAAAAACTGAATTATTAACGCGATAGTTGAGAGAAAGAGTAGGCCATCAAGAGAGGATTATTTAGTATTGTATTTTGTTTTATGGAGATTTTTTTAGGCCGGTAGAATTTTTTTCTGCCGGCTTTTTTAAAATTCTGAATTTCTATCTTTCTAAATTTTCATGATTCATTCTCTATATTTTCTCCATACTTCGTCCAGACCAAATTCAATTGGGACTGGACATAGTATGGGTCAGGTATAGCAGAGGAATGAAAAATTTAACACTGTTCTTTTAGAAAATTATCCGAAAAGCTATCTTTTTCGAAACACTTAAAAATAAAGTAGTGGCGATTTGACAGGGTTATTTTTTGGGATATCTGGTTATGAATTCAAAGTTATGTGGATGGTTGTTTATGCAAGATTTTTAGAGCAATACCTTTTTGTGTTGACCAACCTTCACGATCAGTGAGGCTGATGAAGAAATGGTAATCGCCGGAATCTATTGGGGCGTTGTTTACGGAGTCGGGGATGTTGATTGTGATGCCTGCCTCGTATTTTGTCAGTCCCTGGGGAATGGAAAAGTCGTTGAGGAACTGAAACGGATTTACAGGCTCCTTTTCAGGCATTAATTCACAAGCTTCAGTCTCGGTAGAATGTGCATGATGGTCAAAGTTCTCATGGATTTCGATACTAAAAGAACCCAGCTCTTGATTGTCGGTAAATAAAGCAGTAAAAGTAAAACTATCACCAGCCCACAGTGTATCACAGTTTTGGGGGAAGCCTACTGCAGCCGTCATATTAATTACTGGCTGTTCCTGGTCGATTTCATCCTTACTGCATGCTGTGAAAAGAAATGCTGATAGAGTAAATAATAAAATTGTCTGTTTCATGATCGGATATTTTTTGAATTAATGATGATGTATATTTTAATGTTTTCTGATATGGGACATTTAATATTTTCTTTTTAAAATTGATAATTAATACCTACCGAAATATTTCGTGAAGGTGCGGGAACGTTTATGAGTCTATAATAACTTGTATGTTTAAAATAAACTTTGTTCAGCAAGTTTCGTACCTGTAGATTGAAAGTAAAATTTTGATTTGCGATTTTTAAATCTGTGCCGGTTGACATGTTTAACAAAAAATAACCCGGTGTTTTTACTTCAGGTGGTACTATGTTGTTTTGTGAAGCTACGATATTTAAGTCGACTGCTACGAATGGATTTTTTAAATGATTCAAGTTAACCGGTTGATACCTGAAATGAATTAATGTTGAGGTTGGGGGTGAAAATGGCAGTGTAAAACCTTTTTTGCTACCCGATAATTGTTCAGACCAGATATAATTTACTATAGCTCCTGTTTTTATATTCGGGAGTAAATCATAATGAAAATGCAACTCACCGCCCAAGCGAAATACTTCAGTTTGGGTGTAG
>Ga0079223_10000599_pt1 | contig 19088 bp, 13 predicted proteins | sample Stecom2011_FD_75072 | JGI IMG/M metagenome (GOLD analysis project Ga0079223, IMG submission 75072) | Agricultural soil microbial communities from Utah to study Nitrogen management - Steer compost 2011 | ecosystem: Environmental > Terrestrial > Soil > Agricultural land | place: USA: Utah...
CTTTCAAAAAAGATTTTTGGCAGCTTTACCAGAAATCTTTTTTTAACTGCTCCGATTTTTTCATCACCTGCAAAGAACTGAAACAGAATATCTGAAAGAGTGTTGCTTGACTGGGCTGTAGCGATCAGTGTTTCGAGCAGATTCCTGTTTTCAAACAGTTTCCGGTTAAGAGCAGCTTTTATCAGTTCATTACCAAATTCCTGTTTCCATAAGGAATCGAACAATCTCAAATCACCAATTATAATTGCCTGTGCTGCAAGTTCTGCAGACCAGAGTGCATAAAGCAGGCTGTCACCTGTCAGGAAATTTACATGCCCCGCAGCGTCTCCTGCAAGCAGCCAGTTCTTACCGGCACAGGATTGTTTAAAAAAATCTGCACTTTGTGGTGAAGGGATCAGAGTGCTCCATTTCCTAAATGGCCTGAGCCTGTGCAACTCTTGTTTAATAATAGTATCAAGTTCAGTTTTTAATCCGCCAGAATTACATAGTTTGTCTACCACGCCTATACTGCTGCATTTGCCAAGATCATTTATCCGAAGATAACCAGTCCGGTTTTTTAGAAATCTTTTTATAAATCTCTTTTCCGGAAAACCTTTCACAAGATATCCAAATCCAATAGACAGATCCTCTCTGTTTAACGGCCCATAAACAGTTTTTCTCACCAGACTTCTTACACCATCAGCCCCAACAATTATTCGTGCCCTTATAGTTCTGAAATCTGTTTTTATTTTCCAGAGTCCTTTTTCAGAGTAGATATCAACAACTTTTTCGGGTATAAACTTGCTTCCACATCTTATTGCAGAATCAAGCAGATACCGGTTCAGATTATCCGGCAGGAATGAAACAAGTTTTTTGTTTGACTCTGTCCTATAAACAACTTTTTTACCTGATGGAGAAATGAGGTGATATTCATTATCATTTCTGTGTTCAAGTGACAAGAACCCTTCAAGAAGTGAAAATTTTTTTAAGGCAAGATTTGAAATGATTCCGCCACAATTTGTATTACCGGAATTCCGGCAGTCAAAAACAACCGGTTGTAAACCTTGCTTTGCCAGACAGTATCCAAGAAAAGCTCCACAGACACCACCCCCGACAATGACAACATCAAAGGTACGGACAAATCTGCCCGAATTTACAGTTCCAGGAATCAGTTCTGAATACAGGAATTTTTTAGTCTTTTGGGGTTTAACCGCATTACCAATGAGTCCCATAGAAGATCCTGTCTAGAATATATTTAAAAATACGGCATTATTTTCAAATTTCAGAACAAATCTGGTTATGTCAAAATTCCAGATTTGAAAAAATTATTCCGAAGTTAGAAAAACCTTATTTCACTTTTGTCCAAAATAAATTACAAAACAGTCTGCCGATTCTTATTCTTCGGGGTTCAGGAAATCACGAGAGTCTGGCAAACTCCTTTTTTAAGCCCATTTAACCAACGGGTCTATATAATAAATGCCCTTAAAACCCAACTCATAACAATCTCTGCCCTGCGAATAAGATTCAGGGACACCTGTTCACCGATTTGTTAAGGACAAGTGTAACCATATTCTTAAATTGTTCTGGAAACTTCTACGGTTTAATTTTACTCATCCATGATATTTATCCATCAATTACCATGCCTGTTTTTTATTTAAAAATTTCTATTACTTTCATTACCCCAATAACTGCTGTATCTCAATCATGCCTCAATTACCACGATCCTGGTGCCCAAGGGTCAGGATCTTTTTCATTATTAACGGCAATACAGGAACAGTTTTTTCTATAATATTAAGAAGAGCTTTTACCCGAAAATAGTCACCCCAAAAATAAGAGTTTATTATGGATGTAGAGAATGATTTTCTTCAGATATATAAGAAAATACTCAAATTCGGATATGATCCTGCTGATGACGCTTATAAAGAGTTGGAGAAAAATGGAAAATACTGGGAAGGACGCACTGAGGATGGTTTGAGTTACTGCGTTTACGCTCCTCCACAGAAGACAGAAGAAAACAAGAAAATTCCCGACAAAATGGAGATTCTAATGAAAAGATACCAATTGTTAAAGCAGATCCTTCAAAGAGTAGAGAATTCTGATGACATTTCGTGGAATGATGTATCAAGGCATTATGAAAGAATTAAACAGGAATACCTCCACCTTCAGGAATTGCTGGAATCGGTTACCCTGAATAAACCTGAATCAGACAAATAACCCCCCCCCGTGTCATGTAATTATCGAATTACTTTTTTCCCTGATATTACCCAATACCCACAAGAAATGAATTCAGAAATCGATTCCGACCCAGAGCTCAGAGTGCCAACCCCGATTGGGGAACAGGAAAATGAAAGCTGTGAAAAACATTGTAATTATTTCCTTCGGGGTCGGTATTCGGGGGCGCTATCGGTATCGAATCATAGAATAAGAAAATTCAGAAATCGATTCCAACCCCGATTTAGGATTATTATTCAGCATTATCAGTTTTGGGAGGTATCCATTTGAAATAAAGCGACAACATGGCAGGAATCAAAATCAGGGTCATAAAAGTTGCAAATGATAATCCGTAAATCATTGTCCAGGCAAAAACAGTCCAGAATTCAGACATTTCCGATCCAATCTGTATTCCCAATGATGAAGGATGAATATCAAAGCTGACTCCAAAAGCCATTGGCAACAATCCCAGAACCGTTGTGAGAGCAGTAAGAAGGACCGGACGCATACGTGTTTTTCCAGCTTCAATAACTGCTTCCTGAACCGGCCTTCCCCACCCTATCAGTTTATTGGTGTAATCAACCAGTACAATACTGTTATTAACAGCAACACCAGCCAGAGCTATTAAACCAATTCCAGACATAATGACGACAAAGTTCATGCCTGTCAGTAAATATCCCCAGAATACTCCACCAAAAGACAGTAATATTGAAACCAGTATAATTACAGGTTGTCCGATGGAATTGAATTGAGCAACCAGAACCAAAGATATCATAAACACAGCTACAATAAATGCCTGAACAAGAAATCCGGATGCTTCCTGGCGCATTTCGAATCCGGTTCCCTCAACAATTTCATATCCGGGAGGCATTTCAATCCCATGTACGAAAGTATCAATTTCATTCTGTATCTCGGTTTTATTTGGTATTTCAGGATAAAAATCCCCATATACACCTATCGAACGCTGTAAATCCCGATGACATATTGTTCCTGTTGATGAAGAAACGGATATTTGGGCAACTGAACTTACAGGGATATTTACACCATCATTATCAACCACATTCAGATATTCAACATCTGAAATTGAAGACCTAAATGGATTACAATACCTCAATACAACATCGTATTCATCTCCACCAACACGAAATTTACTTATTTCGTTTCCATTAACAGCAGTGCGAATCGCTGATGCAATCTGCTGTATGGATAAATTATAAAAGGCTGCTTTTTTACGATCTACGAATATATTCAACTCCGGTTTTGCAGGTTCATAATTGGTTTCGACAAGTTGAATTTCTTTGATATTTTTCAGATAGGCTAAAATGGTATCGGCATATGATCCTATGATTTCATAATCATCACCAATAATCTCGTAAGAAATATCATTACCAGAAGGGGGCCCGGCCTCCTGTTCCAGGATTTTGATCTGCGCACCTGTAAAATTTGACAGACTATCATTAAGTGCCCGGACTGTAGTTCTTCCTTTAATTGTGCGATCCTGAAAAGGTTCCAGTGACAGTCTGACATATCCTTTGTTGTATTCTTCTCCAGCACCAGAAAAAAAATCACCATCACCAGCCCTGCCCGAAACCGCCTGAATATTTTTAACTGAAGCAGGTACATTTCTAACAGCCTTTTCAATTTTTCGTACGACAATATCAGTTTTTTCCAAAGGTGTTCCCTGTGGCAGTTCTGCAGTAATAATGATATCGGAAGGGTCCAGCGAAGGGAAAAATATCGCTTCCCTTCCAAAGGTCCAATATAGCATGAAACCCGTAACAACCAGTGCAAAAGAAAAGACAAAGACGATTTTTACATGTGAGATAACCCATATAAGCAGTTTTTCATAAATTCTGACAAGCCATAAATAAAACCGGTTATTTCCAGCTATCCTGGATTGTGATTTTTCATTTCGAACTTTCAAAAAACGTGAGCAGTAAACCGGATTGAGTATCAGGGCAACAAACAATGATGACAAGAGTACTATTATAACTGTTTTAGGAACATACGACATAAAATCACCCATAACATCCGGCATAAATAAAATCGGAAGGAAAGCAAGACAAGTCGTAATTGTGGATGTAATAATTGGTAAAGCAACTTCAGAAGCCCCGTCTATTGCAGCCTCAGATTGCGATTTACCCATGGTTCCATGTCGGAAAATATTTTCGACAATTACGATTCCGTTATCAACCAGCATTCCTAATGCCAGTATCAAACTGAAAAGTACTACCATGTTTAATGTAATCTCCAGAGACTGAAGTATGGTAAAAGACAGAAGCATTGAAAAAGGTATGGCGAGTGATACAAACAGTGAGTTGACAAAACCAAGGAACAAAATCGTAACGAGCATTACCAGAACGAATCCTGAAAACATGTTGTTTTCAAGATCAACGATTATCTGATTGATATAATCGGTTTCATCGTAGATATAATCAATTCTGGTATTCTCAGGAAACCTGGTTGCAATGCTGTCAACCAGAGATCTGACCCTTTGAACAATTTCAATTATATTTTCACCACTTCTTTTTGTAATTGAGATTGTTATGGCCGGCTGGCCATTAACACGTGAATATGTCTGGGGATCTGCATATGAAAAAGAAACCTTTGCAATTTGACCAAGAGGGACATTAACCTCTCCCGACTTTATAATAATATCTTCAAACAAAGTGGCTTCCCGTATTTCCGAGTTTACAGAAATCGTGTATGTTCTCGCCTCATTTTTTAATATACCACCTGGAATCGCAATGTTTGCCTGCTGTACAGCAGCAGTAACATCGTCAATTGAAAATCCGTAATAATGCATTTTTTGCGGATTAAGTTCGATTTGGATCTCTTTGTCGCTTCTACCATCTATTTCGACATCAAGAACACCCCGTAATCTTTTTAATTGTTCCTCCAGATCTGTTACAGCCTGATCCAATATTCTGATCCCCCCGGGATTTGACAGAGTAAAAATCAGCATCGGGAAACTCGAAGAACTTAACTCCTCCACTACCGGTTCATCAATATCTTGCGGTAAAAGGGCTCTTGCCCTGTCTACTCTCTGTTGAACCCGTCTGAGTGCAGTTTCAACTGTAATATCAGATGAAAATTCGGAAAAGATAAATGACAAACTCTGCTGTGATGAAGATGTTAATTCGATCAACCCATCAAGACTGCTCAATTCATTTTCAATCACCTCTGTAACAAGATTTTCTACATCAGCTGCACCAACTCCCGGATATACAGTAGAAATAAAAATATAAGGCTGTTCTATTTCGGGTGCCGATTCTCTGGGAAGATTAATATAAGCGAATATACCTGCAATAACTATAAGTGCAGAAGCCAGAAAAACAACAGCTGCCTTATGCACTACAAATCTTATCACGGGTTCTAATTCTTTCTGTTATTACCGATCATAACTTCATCACCTTCACCAACCATATTATATCCCTCTGTAATGACAAATTCTCCAAAAGACAAACCGCTGTAAACAAGTGTAAGTAAATCGGATTTCGGGCCGGTCTCTATAAACCGCTGTTCCACCTTACAGTCTGGTTTTACGACCATTACAGATTTCTGTATTCCCCGAATTGTGATCAATTCAGTCGGTATAACTACTGCACTGTCGAAATGTTGTAAATCAATTTCTACTCGGCCGGTGATTCCCGGTTTGAGCGCGCTGTCATAATTATCAAAATAGATTTCAGTTCTGAAAGCTCTTGTCGTTTCATCAGCTTCTTTTGCAAAGGTTCTGACATTTCCGGTCCATTCTCTCCCCGGCATCATGTCGATTGACAATCTTGCTTCGGTACCAGTTTCCAGATAATAAACATCAGATTCCATAACATCAATATTCAATTTCATTTCATCCATTTTTGAAACAGTAAAGACATGTGTACCTTCTGCAATTTCATCATACTGTTGTATATATCTGGAGGTAACGATTCCGCTGATTGGAGATATTGCCAAAGCGCCCTGATAATTTCTATGTGCATTTATTCTGTTATTTGAAGCATTAAGATAGTTCATTTCTGCTTCATCGACTCTTAACTGTGATGCGTTTCCATTTTTGAGATGTATTCTGGTCTGTTCAAGAGTAGACAGGGCAATACGCTCCTGAATCTCAGTTGTCTGGAACATTGTTAACGCTTTGGCAGCATCAATTTCAGCAAGAGAATTACCTTTTTTAACATAATCTCCTTCACGTACCTTTACAGTTTCAACCCGTCCACCTGTGTATGAAATAATTTTTACTGAAGATGATGGTACAAGCCTGCCAAAATAAATTCCCTTACTGACAAATTGGGAAGGCACAATTTTAATCACTTTCACACTCATCTTTTGCTGAATCTGTTTTTGGCCATTCGATTGCTGTTGATTACAATTGAAAAGAATAAATATCAATATCAGTACTGTATTAATCCTATTCGCCATATACTGAAAACCCCATAGCAATACGCAGTTGTATTTCCGTTACCAGATACTGAAGCCGTACCTGCTCAAGCTGGCGTGATGACGACTTGTACTCTTCTATTGTATTCAAATAGTCTATTACATCAATGAAACCATTATGAAGATCAGTTTCGGCCTGTTCAAGTGTCATTTCCGAAGCCTGAAACTGAAGATTCAGGGCAGTAGTCATACTGTCAAGCGCTACGAGATTTCCCCTTGCATCCGCTAGGTCATTGTCATACTCTCTTGTCATCTGTTCAAGCTCAAGACGTGATGATTCAATTGTATATTTCAGCCTCCGATAGTTCTCAATTGTTCGTTTACCGTCAAAAATATTCCAGTTAATGCGCAAACCTATTGAATAGCTGAAATAATCCGGATCAAAATAGCTGGATACTCCCGGATTATCACCGAAAGGAGAAACCATCGTGTCTACATCAGGTGTCCCCGTACCCCCAAGAAATTTGATATATTTTGCAGTCAAACCGGATGTATCAACAATAATAAAATTATTCTGTATTGAACCAGCTAAATTCACTGACGGAAAGAATTCTGCCCTGGCATATCGTTTCTGATACTCATTCTGTTCTGTTTCCAACTCCTTTATTTTTAATTCCAGGCTTTTTCCATTATACTTCCCGTTTTCCGGTATCTGGAAAAGGTTACGATCATTCTGCCCATAGTAAATTGAATCCATATCGCTTTCCAGCCCGATAAGAATTGCCAATCGTTTTTTCCCGGTTTCCATTCTGTTGCGAGACTCAATCAGGTTAGCCTGATCGTTTCGCATTGCAGCTTCCATTATAAGCAGATCCCGCCTTGAGACTAAACCTGCCTGATAATCAACATAAACACGTTCATACGTTCTTTGGGATTGTTTTAAGGATTCAGAATAAATGGTATAGTCATACTGTGCCATAAATGCAGAAATAAATTGCTGTACGACTTCAAGAAAATATGAGTCTCTCTGAAGCCTTTTTGAATAACCGATTGTCTTGTCTCTGAGACGAGCCAGCTTAAGGGTATTCAACGTTCTCCCAAAAGTTAACAATGGCTGTTCCAAAGAAAGACTCCAATCTAAATTATACCCGTCTATCCGTTCAAAAATTCTTGAAATTTCTGCATCTGCAGCACCCTGTCCTATTAAAGACTGGTTAACATAAGACACCCCGCTGGAAAACTGTATTAATGGCCAGGCTTCTGAACGATATGCGTCAACCTCAGCCCTTGCAGACAGTTCATTTTTTTCAATTATTTTGAGCATATTTCCTGACGAATCCGCTATAGCCAGAATTTCACTTAATGAATATTTATTTGAAATTAAGGAGTCTGCTTTCAGACAGAACCCAAGCAACACACCCAGTATCATGAAACAGCGTGAACCCATTTTTCCTCTTTTGTTAAATAGAGAAATTATTGAATAGAGCAAATTATGCTCCAGTTTACATTTTTCTGAGTATACCTGTTTTCATTACATGTTTTGGGTTTAACTGAGCTGTGATCTACCTCAAGTAATAATGAAAGCTATAATATGGTTATAGAGTACAGCTATTTTTATTTTTTCGCATATATCTTTCCCCACTCTCTTTTTCTTTAAATAACTCCTGGCAATCAGGCGCAATTTTTATGAATCTATTCAAGGAGTTTGAATATGGATAGAAGCGAGTTTGAATTCCGGAAAACACAATCGGAATCGAAATCCGATAATATTGAATCTCTAAGAGAACAGGGAAACCGCCTGGCAAATTCAGGCAAGACTGCCACTGTTGAAGAATTGTCAAATCTTGGAAATGCTTTTCATGCTGCTGCCGACAAACTTCATGAGCAAAATGACAAATTTGCACAATGGGCTGATATGGCTGCAGAACGGGTAGATGCCATGAAAGACTACTTTAATGAAAAGGATCCAAAAGGAATTATGGATGACGTTCAGAATTTTTCAAAGCGTAATCCATACTTAACTGTAGGGAGCATGTTTGTAGCAGGTGCAGCCCTGTCCAGATTTCTGAAATCAGGATCAGGGAGGTGATTGATATGGATTTCAAGGAACGATCGGTATTGGTTGAAGATGAACCGGTAGTAGACCTGATAAGAGACTTACGTGACAATATGGTAACTATGATTCGCCAGCAAATAGAACTTGCGAAAGCTGAAACTGGTGAAAAAGCATCTGTATTTGCTAAAAATTCTGTGTCTCTATTACTATGGTCTGCAATTTTATACGCAGGCTTTCTTCTCCTGCTTGCAGCAATAACCTTGTTAGGATACGCCGGTCTTGTCGCAATAGGATTATCTCCTCTGATATCTGCCTGGCTGATGCCGCTTATTGTTGCAGCAATAGTTTTAGCAGTAGGGGGAATTGGTGCACAAAAAGCAATAAAAAAGATATCTTTAATAACACCGGCACCAAAGAAAACAATTCATTCAGTTAAGGAGGACCAGCAATGGCTGAAAGAGAAATTAATGTAGAAAACAGGGAACAGGCTTCTTCACGCAACTGGGCTCCTGTTAATAATGACGGACAGCCAAAAAATTCTGATGAAATCGAACACGATATAGATCAAACCAGAGACGAAATGGATAAGCTCATTGATGCTCTGGCTTACAGGCTGAACCCTAAAAGAATAGTGAACAATTATAAAGACAAGAGTAGAAAAGCATATAATAATAACAAACTGCCTCTTGTTCTGGCAGCATCAGGAGTGGTCTGGATGCTGTGGGAGATTCAGAAACAGGATGGCAAACAGCACAGAATTCCTGTATATGAAAAAGAACCGATTCGATACAGGGAACCAGAACCGGTTCGATACAAAGAAACAGAACCGGTTGAACAGGGAATGGAATCCGATAAAGAAACTTTTCAGCAAAAAACGAAAACCGGTATTGAATCTGCAAAGCAAAAATATCAATCCGGCACTGAAACTGTACAACGCAAAACTGAGGAAGGAATGGAGCAGGCAAAACAGAGATTTGAATCCGGCAAGGAAACATTAGAGAAGCAGGCAGAAAAATACCAGGCAAAATTTCAGGAAAAGGCTGAATCTGTTAAGGAAAGTTTTGAACAGAAAAAAGAATCTGCCAGAGAAAAGGGAGAGCAGTTACAGGAAAAAACACACGATCTGACAGAGCAGACAAAAGAACGTTCACGGGAAACAATAAATAAGGTTAAAGAATTTATTCACGACAATCCTTTATTGTCAGGTTTGTCGGCCATGTTCGCAGGAATGATTGCTGGTTTACTGTTGCCCGAGTCGAGTACTGAAAAAAGAGCATTCGGCAAATCTTCGCACGAGTTGTTCGAAAAGGCCAAAGAAAGCACAGAACATACGCTTGAGAAAGGTAAGCGGGTTGCAGAAGAAGCAGTACACTCCTTTAATGAGGAATCTGGTAAACAGGGCCTTACATCTGAACAGATAAAAAAGGAGGCCAAAGAGCCATCAGAAAAACCCCACGAAAAAGTTGAAAAAATGGGAGAAAAGATTACCACAGCAGCTAAAAAAGCAACAGAGAAAGCAGATTCCACGATCAAACAGGAGCAGCAACGTGGTCGTAAAGCAGCCTGAGGCGTTCTAAACAGAACGCCTCCTGTTGAATATTGATAATCCGGTTACAGTATTTATCAGCGGTATAACAGAACGAAACTTTTACAATTTATACAAATCGCTGTCTGCCAGTATTCTGAATCCATTGTCTTCAACAACAGCTTTTGCAGAGTCGTAATCTTTTACTTCAACACACAAAACAGCTTTCATATTAGACTTGATTACAAAACCATAAGCATCAATAATATCAATTCCACGACCGGAAAACGTTTTTGTCAAATCATGTAAACCGCCTGCTTTATCATCGATGATGATTGCCAGAACTTTTTTCAGTGCACAGGCCAACCCAGCATCAGTCAATGCCTTGTAAGCAAATAATGGTTTATCAACCAGAATTTTTATCACCCCGAATTTTTCCCGGTCAGCAATAACAATTGCCCTGATATTTATATCATTTTCGAATAGAATTCCAGTAATTGTATTAAGCCGCCCCTGTTTGTTTTCTGCAAAAATATTTATCTGCTCTGCCATCATACCTCCTGATTCATATCCATTGAATTAAATTTGAGGTCTGTTATCAATTACCCTTTTAGCTTTGCCTTCAGAAACAGGAAGGCTTAAAGGTTCATGGAGTTCTATGAGAGGGTTGACAAGTATTGTATCCCTGATCTGCTCCTTTATCGCAATTTCAAGGCGATTTAACGAAGAAATATCTCCGGTAAAGAGTTTGGAATTGATCTCGGTTTTTACTGTAACCCTGTCTAAAACACCTTCTTTATCGATCTCTATCAGATAGTTTGTTCCCACCTGAGGAATTTTCATAAGGACTTCTTCAATCTGGGACGGGAATACGTTAACACCATTTATTATAAGCATATCATCACTACGTCCCTTGATACGTGCAATTCTTTTGTGAGTCCGGCCACACGGACAAGTTTCGCTGTATACCCTTGACAGGTCCCTTGTACGATACCTGAGTAACGGAGTTGCAGTTCTGGTTAAAGTTGTAAATACCAGTTCTCCCTCACTGTCATCATCATAAACCTCTGTTGTAACAGGATCTATCACCTCCATCAGAAAGGAGTCCTCCCAAAGATGCATCCCGTTTTTGTACACGCATTCAAAGGCGACACCAGGTCCGTTCATTTCCGAAAGTCCATAAGAATTATAAACTTCAATTTCCAGCAGATCCTCAATTTTCCTGCGTGTTTCTTCAGAATATGGTTCTGCTCCCAGAAATGCCTTTCTTAGTTTCAGTTCCGGTCGTTTTATCCCGTAAGTACCAAGCTGAGATGCTATATGTAAAAGATAACCAGGTGTAGCATGAATAACGGTTGTACCAAAATCTTTCATCAGCTTTAGCTGACGCCGCGTATTACCGCTGCTTGCAGGTATTACCAGTACACCCATTTTTTCTGCACCGTAATGAAACCCCAGCCCACCGGTAAACAATCCATATGTAGTCATATTCTGAAATACATCACCACGATTTACCCCGCTTGCACATATACAGCGGGCTATAAGGTCTGTCCAGTTTCTTATATCCTCTTCGGTATGATAAATCACAGTTGGAGTTCCGGTTGTGCCGCTTGAGGTATGCAAACGAACTACATTTTCCTTATCAACCGATAGAAGTCCATAGGGATAAGCATCACGAAGATCATTTTTTGTCGTAAATGGAATTCTTTTAATATCATCAAGAGTCCGTATATCATCAACAGATTTTATCTGAACCTCAGCAAGTCTTTTTCTATAAAAAGTAGTTTTGAGAGCCATTTCTACAGTTTTTCTGAGCCGTTCTAACTGAAGTTTACTGAGAGAATCTCGGTCTATTACTTCAATCTGTTTGTTCCAGAATTTTATCTCCATAACTGTTCCTTGTGAAAAACCGGTTTTTGTTCAATCCAGAATCCTTTTAGATTAACCTGGACAACCTGTTTGTGGATCTGCAAATAACAAAAACCTGAACATAATTAATTTAAACAATTAACAATATTTAATATTGCCGAAAACAAGTTTTCAAAACATTCTTTTCAGCTCTTGTTCCAGAAGTTACCTGTTGAATGAATTATTTTGAACAGGTTCGCCAGTAAGTCAAATTTAATACTCCGGATCATCTGTTTCCAAATTTGATTCTCTCGTTAAAGATTCTTCCCTGAATTCAGACCGATCCATACGGAATGTATTGGGAGAAACAGAGGTGATTTCTTTAAATGTCCGGGAAAAATGTGTAAGATTCGTATACCCGACCTTATAAGCGATTTGTGATATCTGCATTTTAGTTTCCTGCAAAAGCCGTTTCGCTTCAGCTATTCGAATAGTATTGAGGTACTGGCGAAAAGACATATGATATTTTTCTTTGACTATTGAAGAAATCTTGTTACCTGAAATATTCAAATCTGTACTAATCCTTGAAAGAGATAAAGTCTGATCTGAAAAATGACTGCCGAGATATTCAAAAACTCTTGGTGCATCATCATTGTTTTCCTCTTCTATCGGCAATACCTGATAGGGGATTGTAACTGGTTGTTCAGGTTTGGATTTAAAGAATTTTCGAAACAGAATAACTGAAAAGAAAACAAGGTAGTATATCATTAAAATACTTAACAGTTTCAATACAGTAGACAATCCACCTGATTTTTTAAACCTGATGTCATTAAGAACAATCCTTTTTGTTTCACCTATTGCACCAGATCCATCCTGAATCGAAATCATTCCCAAAAAGGAAAGATCCGGTCTGCCAAGGTCTTTTTCTGTGATTTTGAACTGATTATACCACCACAGGGGTGTTTTGAATTCAGATAAAGGGATTGTATATGTATATTTTTTATCTTTAATCAGCAGTTCTTTAGACAGATATTGCCATGTCATCCTGTCTGCAGGTTTGGAAAACCCATCCACAAAAAACTGGAGAATCAGTATAATCACGTCTTCGGAAGTATTGGGATGCAAAGTTAGTGTAAGATGATCATAATCTGAGATATCAATATACGGCTGTCCCGATCTTAGTATCCATTGAAAACCAGCAAAAGGATGTACATTTTTACTTCCAATTTTGTACTCGATATCTATGTAATTACTGTCTGAAACATACTTTGAAATAGTTGTCCTGGTAGAATCTGAAGTTTGAAGAAGAAAGCTTGTGTCTGTATCATCCCTACCCTTTTCATCTGAATACGCAGTCAGATACATACTGTTTTTACCAGGAAATATAACCATATCCTTCTTAACATTGAAAGGAATAATAATTCCAATAATAAGAGCCGGAGTTATTAAAAAAAGAAGATTTTTGCGGAAAAATTCAGGCATCACTACCCTTTTTCACCAATTAAACAGTTTCGAACAGATTTATTTATTTTTATCTCGAATAATTAATGAACAGTAAATTAATACCTCTATTCAGATAAAAAGCATTTGTAACAACCAGGTTTTCCTGCTTAGATAGTAAAATTAATTAATGTATGTTGCATAATTGTAAATTAATAAACAAAATTATTAATCCATAATTAAATTAATGAAATTACAGCTGGTTCAAAGTGTAATATACGGTAAAAACAGGTACTTTGCGATCAGGAGCTTTTATGGAATTAATATAGGGATGTTTTCGAAGAAATCATAGTTCACGAATTACGAAAAAAAACGCTCCTGACAGCAGCCAGCTTATACAATGTAAAAATTTAACAGACATTACTGATTTAAAGTGCTCATTTCATAGCAAACAGTTCAAAACTATATATTTCAGTGTATCCGGCCTGTTTGTAGTTACTCATGATGAGTAACTGCAAACAGATTAAAAACTAAAAGATTGAAAAAAAGTTGACTGATCAGGATTGTGACGTACTGTCTGATTCAATTAACAGAGTCAGCCTCGAAAAGATTTTTACATGTCAGTCAATTAAAATACCTGTATGGTGAAATTCTTGTATTCAAAAAGAGTCCGGGTGATCAAAAATCAGGTATTCATGAAAGCGGCAGGTAATCGGAAGGAAGGTTTTTGGCTATACGAAGAGCCCTTGAAGAGTTTAGAACAGCAATTATGGCAGTACCCATATCTGCAAAAACGGCTTCCCACATTCCAGCAAGTCCGAATGCACCAAAGCTTATAAAGAATATTTTAACAGCTAAAGCGAAAACAATGTTTTGCCATACAATTACACGGGTTTTTTTACTTATTTTGATGGCCTCAGCAGCTTTCGACGGATGATCAGTCATAAGCACAACATCAGAAGTCTCAATTGCAGCATCTGAACCTAATGCGCCCATGGCAATACCTACATCAGCCCGGGCCAGAACCGGTGCATCATTTATCCCGTCTCCAACAAAAGCTGTTTTTCCAGATTTCATGTAATCTCTGGAAATTTTTTCAAAAGCTGCTACTTTTTCTTCGGGTAATAATTCTGCATAATATGAAGAGATACCCAGCTTATCTGCAACCTGTTTTGCTGCAAAACTATTATCTCCTGTTAACATTAAAATATTTTCGACATTTTCTGATCTAAGCATTTCTACTGCAATTTGTGCATCTTCTTTTAATTCATCACCTATAACAATATAACCTGCATATACGTTATCAACCACAACATGCACAACAGTACCTTCAATATTGCATAAATCATGTTTAATATTTAACTTATGCAGCAAAGCATCATTACCCGCAATAATTACATGATCTGGCGTACTAGCCTCTACTCCAAAGCCGGACATTTCTTTATGCTCAACGATTTTTTCTGAAATTTTTATTGAATTTGTCCCTGATGCTTCAATAACCGACCTTGCGATTGGATGATTGGAACCGGTTTCAGCCAAAGCCGCATAATATATTACACTGTTTTTATTATAACCATTAAAAGAAACGATCTCTTTTGCCTTGAATTCACCTTTGGTTAAGGTTCCTGTTTTATCAAAAACCACTGTCTTTACTGCTGAAAGGGCATCAATAAAGTTTGACCCTTTAATAAGAATTCCTCTGCGGGAAGCCCCGCCTATACCACCAAAATAACCTAAAGGTACAGAGATGACCAGTGCACACGGACATGATATGACCAGTAATACAAGTGCCCTGTAAAACCATAGTTCAAATGATTCTGAAGAAAAGAGCAGCGGCGGAAACAGTGCAAGACTAATTGAGAGAAAAACCACTGCAGGAGTGTAATATCGTGCAAACTTTTTGATAAACTGCTCAGTTTTGGCTTTCTTTGCAGTTGCCTTTTCAACCAGATCCAGAATTTTTGATATAGAAGATTCAGCGAAAGGTTTTGTCACTTCAATTGTCAACATCGCTGAAATATTGATCTCACCGGCAAGAACCAGATCCCCTGGCTTTATATTTACAGGAACGGATTCCCCTGTAAGAGCCGAAGTATTAACCAAAGACAAACCTTCCTTAACAATACCATCAAGTGGTATCTTTTCTCCAGGCTTGACAACTACAAGATCTTTCGGATTGACTTTTTCCGGTGTGGTTTTTTTTATCCCTTCAACTGTTTTTACTGCAGCATGTTGAGGTCTTATTTCCAGAAGAGAACGAATGGAATTGCGGGAACGTGATACAGCCAGATTCTGTAAAAATTCTCCAACTTTGAAAAAAATCATCACCCCGACCGCTTCTGAAACAGCATGAATTGAAAAAGCGCTGACAGTAGCAATTGTCATTAATACAAACTCATCGAATATGCTGCCCCTTAATATGGTACGAATTGCGCCCTTTAAGACATTCCATCCAGCCAGAAAATATGCAGTCAATGCTAAAGTATATTCAGCAATAAACCCATATCGGGCCTGGTGAAATGTTTGTTCATTAAAAAGCAGAATCAGGAATAAAAGCACCGCAACAGCAATTGTCCAGGCTTCCCTTGTCACATTATAAATATCGGCTCCGATACCTGCGGTGAGAAATTCCCCCTTTTTTTCGAGGAATATATCCACATCAGGTTCAAGCTTTTTTATTTCTCTTCGAACAGCTTCAATACTGCTTGTATCTATAAGCATTACCGCCGATGCATAATCAACGGATACATCTTTTACAAAAGATCTGGTCTTTAAATGTGATTCAATTTTTTCAGCACAATTCAGACAATCAAGGTTTTCTATCCGGTATTTTATTAACATTGTTGAACCACTTCACTTAATCCAGAATAAATTTTAAAAAAGCCTGCAACCCTTATTCTACACACCACCAGTGAATCGCGCCCGGCCTGGTGGATTTCATTATGAACACTGCATACCAAAATCAAAAAAATTCCCGCGCAACCGCATCTGCAATCAGAAATCCGGATTCACTCAAACGATACCAGGGCTTTTGATAATTGATAATACCCTTTTTGACAAAACTTTCGATTTTTTCATAACCAGCCCATTCAATAAAGTTTTTTCCGGTTTTCATTTCAAAAAGGTTTTCATTTAAACCACAACATCTTCTGAATCCTAAAAAGACCATCTCACGAGCCAGGGTTTGCGGATCGATCCTTTCCTTTTCATCAAGAGGCAGTTCTCCCTTATTCAACATTTTGATGTAATCTCTGATATCTCTTGAATTAGACCATCGGTACGGATGAATATAAGAATGGGCTGAAGCCCCCAGACCAATATAGGGCTCATGTTCCCAGTATATTTCGTTGTGCCGGCAATTGAAACCAGGTTTTGCAAAATTTGATATTTCATATCTGTTAAATCCATATTGACCTGTTATATCAAGAAGTTCTCCGGCCATTTCAACAACCGCCTCTTCATCAGGAAACGACAATTTCTTCTGAATGCGCCCCAACGGAGTTGCCGGCTCAATCATTAATTCATAAGCTGACAGATGTTTTAAACAAGACGAATTCAATAAAGTCTGCAATGATTCAGAAAATGATTTTACTGTTTGATCTGGAATTCCATACATCAAATCCGCTCCGATGGAATCAAACTTTTCCAGTGATTTGTCACATAATACATCTAATGCCCGTTTTACCGTATGAATCCGCCCCAGAAGTTTTAACTCTTCATCAAATAGAGACTGGATACCAAATGTGAGTCTGTTAACACCGCTTTGTGCATACATATACGCTTTGTCTGAAGTAAAAGAATCCGGATTACACTCAATACTCCATTCCATTGTATTACCTTGATTTAATCGGGCAAACACCCCCCCCACAAGAATATCCCATAACTTTTCAGAAAGCAGAGAAGGGGTACCTCCTCCAAGATAGATGGTATCAATAACCACATCACAAAGGTTAAATTGGCGGCTCACAAGTTCCCATTCATGACTTAAAGCATGAATATATGGGACAATCAGTTCCGAATAAGAGCTTTCAGAATAAAAATCGCAATAATAGCATTTTTTTGTACAAACAGGTATATGTATATACAATGACAACTTTTTCATATAAATAATGCGTTAAATTAATCTTGAAATTGTAATAATTGTTTTCCTGTTTCATCATTTTAACATCAAAGTTTCTGCTTTGATGTATTGGAAAATACTTCAGAGAATATAGAATCAGTTATTCTGAATTTTATCGAAGGCAAATACTGACCTGAACACATATTATTGATCAAAACATGATGATTTTGTGTGATTACTGATTTCTGAACCATTACTGATTCATTGGAGGATTTTATAAACTACAAGGGACAAGCTCTCAGCAAATCTTTTTCCAGTTGTGTACAATTTTTACTGCATCTCTCATTTTAACCGGATTTTTTATTCCAGGCATGATTTCAACACCACTATTGAGATCTACACCATAAGGCCCGACTGTTTCAAGTGCTTCAGAAAGGTTTGCCGGGCCGAGTCCTCCGGCCAGAATAACATTGTCGTATTTTTTACAGATTCTTTTTGCAACAGACCAGTCAAATGTTGTTCCTGTTCCGCCATACATTTTTTCGTTCCAGGTATCAAGCAAAACAGCTGAAACCGAATAGTTTTGAATAACCAAAAGATCAGAATCCGGTTTAACAGAAAAAGTCTTGATTACAGGCAGAGTCGGTTTATTACAGAATTGTGTGTCTTCATCACCATGAAGCTGAATTGCTGTGAGGCCGACGAACTGTGATATTTCATTAATATGTGATAAACTTTCATTTACAAAAACTCCAACTTTCGTTACAAATGGAGGCAATTTTGAAACTATTGCACGTGCATCTGATGGTTCGATGTTTCTGGCGCTTTTTTTGAAAAAAATGAAACCCAATGCATCAACTCCCAGATTAACAGCAACCTTTGCATCCTCATATCTTGTAATTCCGCAAATTTTAACCTTTATTCTCATATAGCAGGATCCTCACAGATACAACTTAGTTCTTTAATAAGAGATGATGGATCGGGATTACGCATAAGAGATTCTCCAACCAGTATGGCATCAACCCCCGCTTTTTTCAGACTGGAAGCCTGCTCTCCCGAAAAAATACCGCTTTCAGAAACAACAGTTACTTCATCCGGTATAATTCCGATCAGATCCAGAGTAGTCTTTATATCAGTTTTAAATGTATTGAGATCACGATTATTAATTCCGATTAAAACGGGCTCCAGTTCCATGACCTTATCGAGTTCCATAGCAGAATGCACCTCAATTAACGGATCGATATTCAAGTCTTTTGAAGCCTGAAACAGATCCCTCAACTGGATTTTATCCAGAGCTGCAGCTATCAAAAGTAATGCATCAGCACCAATTGATGCACTTTGTTCTACCTGAATTGTATCGATAATAAACTCTTTTCTTAATACCGGAATAGAAACAGTTTTGCGTACATCTGTAATGTATTTAACATCACCCCCGAAAAACCGTTCATCTGTCAGAACAGACAGCGCACTTGCACCACCAGATTCATAGTTCTTTGCAATCTTTACAGGCTCAAAATCATCGCAGATTATGCCTTTTGACGGTGATGCTTTTTTTATTTCAGCAATTACCGACAATCTCTCAGATCTGCTCA
>Ga0079223_10000600_pt1 | contig 19078 bp, 14 predicted proteins | sample Stecom2011_FD_75072 | JGI IMG/M metagenome (GOLD analysis project Ga0079223, IMG submission 75072) | Agricultural soil microbial communities from Utah to study Nitrogen management - Steer compost 2011 | ecosystem: Environmental > Terrestrial > Soil > Agricultural land | place: USA: Utah...
CACCGAGGCCGGTTTGCTCCCCGGCCAGCTCGCTCGGAACCGCTCCCTCGGCTTCGAGTGCCGCGACGTCCACCTCCGCGTCGAGCGCGCGGCGGCGCCCTTCACCGGCAGGCTGGCCGTCGGGCAGGTCCTGCGGCTGCCGATCGCCCACGGCGAGGGCGCCTACCGCGCCGACGAGGACACCCTCGACAGGCTCGAGGGCGAGGGCCTGGTCGCCTTCCGCTACTGCGACGCCGACGGGAACGTCACCGCGGACGCGAACGTCAACGGCTCGGCGCGGGGCATCGCCGGCGTCGTCAACGCGGCCGGGAACGTGATGGGCATGATGCCGCACCCCGAGCGCGCGGTCGAGCCGCTCCTCGGCTACGAGGACGGCCGGCTGATCCTCGGCTCGCTCCTCGACGCCGTGGCGGCGGCGGCCGCGTGAGCGCGCGGGCGGCCGGCAGCTCCCTGCGGGAGCGCGCCGGGGAGTTCGGCCTCACCCGCGCCGAGTACGACCTCGTCGTCGAGCGTCTGGGGCGCGAGCCGAACGTCACCGAGGCCGGCGTGTTCGGCGCGCTGTGGAGCGAGCACTGCGGCTACAAGAACTCGAAGCCGCTCCTCAGGCGGCTCCCGACCCAGGGCCCGCAGGTCGTGCAGGGCCCGGGCGAGAACGCGGGCGTCGTCGACCTGGGCGAGGGCTGGGCGGTGGCGTTCAAGATGGAGAGCCACAACCACCCCAGCGCCGTCGAGCCCGTGCAGGGCGCGGCGACGGGCGTGGGCGGGATCCTGCGCGACATCTTCGCGATGGGCGCCAGGCCGATCGCGGTCCTCGACTCGCTGCGCTTCGGCGAGCTGACCTCGCCGCGCAGCCGGCACCTGCTCGCCGGCGTCGTCGCCGGCATCGCCTCGTACGGCAACGCCGTCGGCGTGCCGACCGTCGGCGGCGAGGTCGAGGTCAACCCCTGCTACGAGGAGAACCCCCTCGTGAACGTCATGGCCGTGGGCCTGATGCGCCGCGACGCCCTGCGCAAGGGCACGGTGGGCGAGGTCGGCAACCGGCTCTACTACGTGGGCTCGAAGACCGGCCGCGACGGGCTGGGCGGGGCGGTGTTCGCCTCGGCCGACCTCTCCGCCGCCTCCGAGGCCGACCGCCCCGCCGTGCAGGTCGGCGACCCCTTCATGGAGAAGCTGCTGCTGGAGGCCTGCCTCGAGGCGATGGAGGAGGACCTGGTCGCCGGCGTGCAGGACATGGGCGCCGCCGGCCTGTCCTCGAGCGTCGCCGAGATGGCGTACCGCGCCGGCCAGGGCGTCGACCTCCACCTCGACAGGGTGCCGCGCCGCGAGGCCGGCATGACCCCGCTCGAGGTCATGCTCTCCGAGTCGCAGGAGCGGATGATGCTCACGGCCCGGCCCGGCAAGGAGGAGGAGCTCAAGGCGCTGTTCGCGCGCTACGGCCTCGACGCCGTCGAGGTCGGGGTGGTCAGGGACCACGGCGAGCTGCGGCTCGTCGACGCGGGCGTCGTCGTGGCCGCGATGCCCGTGAGGGCCCTCAACGAGCCGCCCACCTACGTGCGCGAGGGCGTCGAGGACCCGGCCGCGCGGGCCGCGCGCGAGCGCGACCTGACCGGGTTGGGCCCCGTGCCCGACCCCGCGGCCGCGCTGCTCGCGCTGCTCGCGGCGCCGGCCGTCGCGAGCAAGGAGCCCGTCTACCGGCGCTTCGACCACCAGGTCATGACGAACACCGTCGTGCTGCCCGGCCAGGCCGACGCCGCCGTGCTGCGCGTGAAGGGGACGGCGCTCGGGATCGCCGCGACCGTCGACTGCAACTCGCGCTACGTCTGGCTCGACCCGCGGCTGGGGGCGGCGCACGCCGTCGCGGAGGCTGCGCGGAACCTCAGCTGCGTGGGCGCCGAGCCGCTGGGCGTGACCGACAACCTCAACTTCGGCAACCCGACCGACCCGGCCGTCTATCACCAGCTGGAGGAGTCCGTCGCCGGCATCGCCGAGGCGTGCCTCGCCCTGGGCACGCCCGTGACCGGGGGCAACGTCAGCCTCTACAACCAGTACGTGGAGGGGGGCGCCGTGCGCGCCGTCCACCCCACGCCCACGATCGGCATGGTCGGCGTGCTGCGCGACGTGACGCGGCGCGCCACTCAGGGCCTGAAGCGCGACGGGGACGTGCTCGTCCTCCTGGGCGGCGGCGAGCCGACGCTCGGCGGCAGCGAGTACCTCTACCGCCTCCACGGCCTCGAGGCCGGCGCGCCGCCGGCGCTCGACCTGGCGGCGGAGGCCGCCCTGTACGCGGCGGTGCGGGGGCTCGTCGCCGCCGGCGTCGTAGACACCGCGCACGACGTGTCGGTCGGCGGACTGGCCGTGTGCCTGGCCGAGATGGCGCTCACGGGCGGCCGTGGGCTCACGGCCACGGTCCCCGCGGGTGCCGGCACGGGCCGCGACGTCGCGCTCTTCGGCGAGTCCGCCGGACGGGTGGTCGTCGCCGTCACGCCCGAGGCGGCGGGCGACGTCGAGGCCGCCTGCGTCGCGGCGCGGGTGCCTACCGCGAGGCTCGGCGCCTCCGGCGGCGACCGCCTGGTGCTCGGCGTGGGGCGCGAGGAGCGGGTCGTCGACGTCGCCCTCGCGGCGATGTCGGCGGCCTGGACCCGCACGTTCGCGGAAGCGCTAGGCTGAACCATGACGCCTTGGGTCCCGCTCGACGTGGCCGACGACAAGCCGCGCGAGGAGTGCGGCGTGTTCGGCGTCTACCGCCCGTCCCACGGGGACGGCGACCCTGACCTCGACCTCGCCACCCTGTGCCAGCTCGGGCTGTTCGCGCTCCAGCACCGCGGCCAGGAGTCGTGCGGGATCTGCGTCACCGACGGCAGCGACGTGCGCCTCGAGAAGGGCATGGGCCTCGTGGCCCAGGTCTTCACCGACGAGAGGCTGCGGAAGCTCGCCCTGCCCGGCGCCCGGCTCGGCGTGGCGCACACCCGCTACTCGACGACGGGCTCGAGCCTGCTCTTCAACGCCCAGCCGCTGACCGTGCGCTCGAACAAGGGCGTGCTGGCGCTGGCGCACAACGGCAACTTCACCAACGCGCGCGAGCTCAGGAGCGCGATGCTCGCGAGCGGCGCCGTGTTCCAGACCACCAACGACTCCGAGGTCATGCTGAACCTGATCGCCCGCTACTCGCGTCTCGACCTCGCGCGCGCGACGGCGATGGCGATGACGGAGCTCGAGGGCGGGTTCTCCGTCGTGCTCATGGACCAGCGCAGCCTCATCGGCCTGCGCGACCGCCACGGCGTGAGGCCCCTCGTCCTCGGGTCGCTGCCCGGCGGCGGCTGGGTCCTGGCCTCGGAGCCGGCGGCGCTCCACGTGGTCGGTGCCGAGTACGTGCGCGACGTGCGGCCGGGCGAGATGGTCGTCGCCGACGCCGCCGGCCTGCGCTCCGAGCAGGTGCTGCCCGCGCGCCCGACGCCGTGCGCCTTCGAGTGGATCTACTTCGCGCGCGGCGACTCCGTGCTCGGCGGCGTATCGGTGCACGAGGCGCGCGTGCGCATGGGCGAGGAGCTGGCCCGCGAGGCGCCCGTCGACGCCGACGTCGTCGTGGGCGTGCCGGAGTCCGGCCTCGCCGCGGCCCTGGGGTACGCGCGCGCCAGCGGCGTGCCGTACGACTACGGCCTCTACCGCTCGCCCTACGCCGGCAGGAGCTTCATCAACCCCACCCAGCACCTGCGCGACCAGAAGGTGCGCCTCAAGCTCGCCGCCACGACCGCCGTGGCGGGGAAGCGCGTCGTCCTCGTCGACGACTCGATCGTGCGCGGCACGACCTCGGGCCGCATCGTGCGGCTCCTGTTCGAGGCCGGCGCCGCTGAGGTCCACTTCCGCGTCTCGAGCCCGCCGATCCGCTACCCCTGCTACTACGGCATCGACACGGCGGCGCGGCAGGAGCTCGCTGCGGCCACGCTGAGCGTCGAGGAGATCAGGCAGCGCATCGGCGCGACGACCCTCGCCTACCTCAGCGAGGCGGGCCTCCAGCGCGCGCTGGGCCTGCCCGGCGCGTGCCTGGCGTGCTTCGACGGCCGCTACCCGGCGGGCAAGCCGCAGGCCGAGTCCGAAGGGGAGCGCACGGTACTGGCGTAGGCCGCGGCGCGCGGGGCCGGCGGCCGCCGACGCCTCGTGAGGGGCCGCGCGGTCGCGGTGGGCGGGGCCAGGGCGGGCCTAGCGGCGGCGGTTCAGCACCAGCAGCGCGAAGGTCCACAGCCTGGGCAGGCGGCGCCAGCGCTTCGGGTCGAGCCCGACCCGGAACAGCCACTCGACGCCCAGGCGCGTCGTCCAGCGCGGCATGCGCTTGACGCGGCCCGACAGGACGTCGAGCGTGCCGCCCACCCCGATCATCACGGCCGCCCCCAGCGCCTCGGCGTGGCGGTGCAGGAAGCGCTCCTGGCCCTCGCCCAGACCCGCCAGTAGCAGCGCGGCGCCGCTCTCCTTCACCGCGCGGCACACGGCCGTCACCTCGTCGGCGCCCCGCCCGAAGTAGCCGTGGTGGGTCCCGAGGACGCGGGTGCCGTAGCGCCGCGTCACCTCCCGCCCCGCCGCCTCCGCCACCCCGGGCGCGGCGCCGAGCAGGAACGCCGTGACCGCCGGGCCGCCGCGCTCCAGCACGGCCTGCACGAGGTCGACGCCCGGCACGCGCTCGGGCAGCTCGATGCCCTGGCGCCGGGCCGCCCACGCCACGCCCACGCCGTCGGCGACGACGAGGTCGGCGTGGCGCACCGCCTCGCCGAGCGCGTGGTCCTCACACGCCCGGACGACGATCTCCGGGTTCAGGGTCACGACGAGCCTGCCGCGGCCGCCGACGCCGACGCCCCGGCGCATCTCGGTGAGCACCCAGTCGGCCGCCTCGTCGAGCGTCACGGCGTCGAGGGGCATGCCCAAGACGTAGTTGCGCACGCCTCAGGCGGTCTCCGTCCGCGCGAAACGGTAGAGGGGGGCGACGCCGGCAACGTCGACCTCGGCGAGCACCGGCGCCGTCGGCGAGACCGACGCGGCGCCGGCCAGGCCCAGGTCCTGGTCGCTGCCGAGGGCGCGCAGGAAGTTGCCGACCGCCGAGTGCCACAGGGCCTCTATCGGGTCGGGGTAGGAGCGCATCATCGCGACGGCGAACGTCGTCGCGCCCGTGAGGGTGGCGCCGGGGGACGCGTCGCGCAGCAGGCCGGCGATCAGTCCGGCCGCCAGCGCGTCGTCGAGGTCGGGCTCGCCGCCGAAGCCCGAGCACACCAGGTACACCTTGCCGCGCGAGAGGCGCGAGGCGGTCTCGGCCGCCGCGCGCGCGTTGAGCAGCGACGCCAGCACGACGCGGGGCGCGGCGCCCGCCACGGCGAGGGCCCTGGGGGCGTTCTCCGTGAGGATCACGGCCGAGCGACCGGCGACGTCGAGGTGCCGCAGCTCGGCGGGGGAGGTGCCGTGGTTGAAGCGCTCGGGCGGGAAGCCGCCGCGCTCGCCCATCAGCAGCACGGCAGCGTCGCTCTCGGCCTCCTGCCGGGCGCGCCGCACCGACCCGGTGAGGGCGAAGCGGGTGAGGCCGAGGTCGAGGAGCATCGGCGCCAGCGTGCCCGTGCGCAGCACGTCGATGAGCACGACGACGTCGTCGTACGGTCCTGCGGGTGCCAGGTCGGTGTGGATCTGCATGTTCCTCGGGCTCCGCCGGCCGGGGAGGCGGCGAGCAGTGGGCGTCCTCCCCCCGGGTCGGGACGTGAGCGCGCCCCGCACGGCGGGGCATGCGGACTCTACCACTGGCGGCGACGACGCTGGCGTGACCGACGCGCGACCCGGGGCGAGGCCCGGTCTCGGTAGAGTGCGCCGTGCGACCCGGAACGCGACCTCCCGACCTCCGCACGGCGTACCTCTCAGGGGGCCTCGAAGGGTTCTTCCAGATCTCCCCCGGCGACACGGACGCCGCGCTGGGCTTGCGGCGCGACGTCGACCGCGCCGCGCTGGCCGCCGCCATCAGGCCGCACGCCGAGCGCCTCGGGGCGTCGGCGCGGACGCTGGCGAGCCTAGAGAAGCTGGCTCGGCCGGGCTCGCTGGCGGTCGTGACGGGCCAGCAGGCCGGCCTGCTCCTGGGGCCGATGTACACGCTCGCGAAGGCGATGACGGCCGTGCGGCTGGCCGCCCGCCTGAGCACCGAGGAGCGGCCCGTGGTGCCGGTCTTCTGGGTCGCCACCCAGGACCACGACGTGGCCGAGGTCGACCACGCCTACCTGCTCGACGGCTCGGAGACGCTCAGGCGCGCGCAGGTGGCCCTGCCGGAGGGCGTGGCCGTCGGACGCCTGCCGCTGCGCCCCGACATGCTGGCGGCGGTCGAGGGGTCGCTCGCCGCGCACACGCCGCGGCCCCCGTGCGAGGGCGAGGTCGTGGCGCTGCTGCGCGGCGCCGCGGAGAGGTCGCGGGGGTTCGCGGACTGGTTCGCGGCGCAGCTCTACCGCCTGCTCGGCGACACGGGGATCGTCGTCGTCGACCCGCTCGAGCCGGCCGTCGCCGCCCTCTTCGCCGGCGTCCTCGAGCGCGAGCTCGCGGACCCCCTGGCGGGGCCGGCGCGCGTCAACGAGGCGGGCAAGGGCCTCCGCCGCCTCGGCTTCGCGCCGCAGCTCGGGCGCGGCGAGGGCGCGACGAACCTCTTCGTCGAGCTGCCCGGCGACGGCGAGCTGCCGCGGCGCCAGCTGCTGCGCGCCGAGGACGGGGCCTTCGTCGCGGGCGGCGTGCGCCTCACCCGCGAGGACCTCCTGGCGCGCCTGCGCGACGACCCGACGTCGCTGACGCCGGCGGCGGGCCTCAGGCCCGTCGTGCAGGACGCGCTGCTGCCGACGGCCGTGGCCGTCCTGGGGCCGGGCGAGCTGGCCTACGTGGCCCAGCTGCGCGGCGTCTACGAGCTCCACGGTGTGCCGATGCCCCTGGCCTGGCCGCGGGCGACGGTGACGGTGATCGAGCCGGCCGCGGCCCGACTGCTGGCGGTGCACGGCCTCACGGCCGCGCGCCTGCGAGACGACCCCGAGGGCGAGCTCGAGCGCGTGCTGCTGGCGCGGCACGGCGCCGCCAGCGCGTTCAACCGCGCCACCAACGCCGTGGAGAAAGCGTTCGACGAGCTCCTCGCCGAGGTGGACGCGATCGACCCGACGCTGCGCGGCACGGTGAAGCGCGGCCGGCGCAACCTCGACGTCACGCTGTCGCGCCTGCGCGGCAAGACCGCCGCGGCCCTGGCGCGCCGCGACGCCGAGACCAGGCGCCAGTTCGAGCGGCTCCGCGCCCACCTGCTGCCGCTGGGGCAGCCGGCCGAGCGCGTGCTGTCGCCCTACAGCCACGCCCTGAAGTTCGGCCTCACCCCGCTGCTCGACCGGCTGTCCCAGGTGGGCGAGAGCGGCGAGCACGAGCTCTACCTGTGAGGCTCCCCCTCAGCGACTGACCGAGTAGTTGGGCGCGTCGGCGGTGATCGTGACGTCGTGCGGGTGGGACTCGACGAGGCTGGCCTGCGTGATCTGGACGAAGCGCGCGCCGGCGCGGAAGGCGTCGAGGTCGGGGGCGCCGCAGTAGCCCATAGCCGAGCGCAGGCCGCCGGCCAGCTGGTACAGCACGTCCTTGACCGGGCCCTTGTAGGCGACGACGCCCTCGATGCCCTCGGGCACGAGCTTGTCGCGGCCCTTGGCGTCGTCCTGGAAGTAGCGGTCGGCGCTGCCGCCCGACATCGCGCCCAGGCTGCCCATCCCGCGGTAGGCCTTGTAGCGCCTGCCCTCGCGCAGGACCTCCTCGCCCGGCGCCTCGGTCGTGCCCGCCAGCAGCGAGCCCATCATCACCGTGTCGGCGCCAGCGGCGAGCGCCTTCGCGAGGTCGCCCGAGTACTTCACGCCGCCGTCGGCGACGAGCGTCACGCCGGCGCCGCGCGTGACGTCCGCGACGGCCAGGATCGCCGAGAGCTGCGGCATGCCCACGCCGGTGACGACGCGTGTCGTGCAGATCGAGCCGGGGCCCACGCCGACCTTGACGCCGTCGGCGCCGCGCTCGACGAGGTCGGCGGCGGCCTCGGCCGTGGCGACGTTGCCGGCGATGACTTCGACGGGGTGGGACTCCTTGAGGTAGGTCAGCGCGTCGAGGACGCCCTGGCTGTGGCCGTGGGCGCTGTCGAGCACGAGGACGTCCACGCCGGCCTCGACCAGCGCGGCGGCCCGCGCCTCGAGGTCGGCGGCCACGCCCACAGCGGCCGCCACGCGCAGCCGCCCGAGGGCGTCCTTGGCGGCGTTCGGGTACTCGACGGCCTTGTTGATGTCCTTGATCGTGATCAGGCCTCTCAGCCTGCCCTCGTCGTCGACGACGAGCAGCTTCTCGACCTTGTGCCGCCTCAGGACCTCCTTGGCCTGCTCCAGGGTCGTGCCCACGGGCACGGTGATCAGGTCCTCGGAGGTCATCAGCTCGGTGACGCGGCGCGTCGGGTCGTCCTCGAAGCGCAGGTCGCGGTTCGTGAGGATGCCCGCCAACCGGCCGTCCGGCTCGACGATCGGCACGCCGCTGATGCGGTACTCGCGCATCAGGCGGTGGGCGTCGGCCACGCGGGCGTCCTTGCCGAGCGTGATCGGGTCGACGATCATGCCCGACTCCGAGCGCTTGACCTTGCGCACCATCTCGGCCTGGGCCTCGACGGACATCTTCTTGTGGATCACGCCGATGCCGCCGTTGCGCGCCATCGCGATCGCCATGGCCGTCTCGGTGACCGTGTCCATCGCGGCGGACACGATGGGCGTGTTGAGCCTCACGCCCGGCGTGAACCGGCTCCTCAGGTCGACGTCGCGCGGCAGGACCTGGCTGCGGGCCGGGACCAACAGCACGTCGTCGAAGGTCAGCGCGGTGCCGACGATCTTGGCCTGGGCCTCGCGGGCCCTGGTGGCGGTCTCGGTCATGAACCCTCCTCGGCCGTCGTGACGAGGCCCGCGAGCCAGCGGGCGGGCAGGCGCACCGCCCTGCCGCTCCTGTCCGTCGGCACGTGCTCGGTCCTGCCAGTGGCCACGAGCGCCCCGTCGGGGACGCGGTGGAGCCGGTACGCGAACGCGACGCTGCGGCTGCGGGCGCTCTCCAAGGTCGACACGACGGCGATCTCGTCGTCGAAGTAGGCCGCGCTGCGGTAGACGACCTCCAAGCGGGCGACGGCCAGCGAGAGGCCGGAGGCCTCCATCTCGCGGTAGGAGAGGCCGCGCTCACGCATCCACTCGACGCGCCCGGCCTCGAACCAGACGGGGTAGACGGAGTGGTGCACCACGCCCATCTGGTCGGTCTCGGCGAACCGCGCGCGCACCACCGTGACCGTGTCCTTGGGGCCGGTCCGGAGCGGGTCTCGGGGGCCGAGGGGCCTTGTGCTCACGCGGGTCGCACCGTTCCGTGGCCAGCATAGCGTGGCCGGGGACGGCCGCAGGGCCGGTGATAGACTCCGCCAGGGAGCGAGCCGTGAGCAGCCGCAGGCCGCGCACGATAGGCGCGGAGTTCCAGACGCAGACGAAGTACCGCCGCGGCCAGCTCCCGGCGGCGCGGACCCGCGTCTCTCCCGCCTTCAAGGTCTACGCCAACCCCAAGGAGATCGCCAGGCTGCCCCAGCCCCACCTCAAGGGCGGCACGGGCGTGTGGTCGGCGCTCTCGGGCGACAGGGGCGAGGCCGAGGGCGGCCGCATCAAGGAGGCGCAGCTATCTCAGCTCCTGTGGGCGGCGGCGGGCTTCACCGCGGGCGGCGAGCGCGTGCCCCTCAGCGCGCAGGGCGTGTCCTCCGTCGAGGTCTACGTCCTCGCCAGCCAGGTGCGCAACCTCCTCGCCGGCGTCTACCACTACGACCCGCGCGAGCACAGCCTCGCCCACCTCAGCGTCGGCGACCCGATGCCGGGGCTCGCCGAGGCGCTGCTCACCGACGTCGACCTCTCGGCCCAGGCCGCGCTGCTGTGCTTCACGGGCGTGCCGGGCCGCCACCGCGCCGCCGACGGCGGCCGCCCCTACCGCTACCTCTACCTCGACGCCGGGGCGGCGGCCCAGGCGGCGGCGCTGGCGGCCGTCGCGATGGGCCTGGCCGCGCGCATGGTCACCGACTTCTACGACGACGAGCTGGCCGAGCTCCTGAAGGTCGACGGTCGCGACGAGCACCCTCTCTGCGCCCTCGCCATCGGCCCCTGAGAGGAAGGTAGACTGGTATGTCCATCCCGGGTAACGTCGTCGCCGGCGGGAACGCGGCGGTCCTGGCCAGCCTCGAGCGCCACGCTCCCGGCCTGTGGCGCCCCGAGGTCGCGTTCGTGCGCGGCGACGGCGCCCTGCTCTACGACGCCGACGGCAAGGAGTACATCGACTGCCTCGCCGGCATCGGCGTGGCCAGCGTGGGCCACGCGAACCCGCGCCTCACGTCCGCGGTCGCCGAGCAGGCCGCGCGCCTGATCGTCTGTCCCCAGAACCTGGGCAACGACGTCAGGGCCCGCTTCGCCGCCGAGCTGTTCACGTTCGTGCGGCCGCCCCTGGAGCGCGTCTTCCTCTCGAACTCCGGGACCGAGGCGAACGAGGCCGCGCTGAAGTGGGCGCGGGTCGCCACGGGGCGCAAGAGGTTCGTGGCCGCGAAGCGCGGCTTCTCCGGCCGCACGCTCGGCGTCCTGCCCCTGACGTGGGAGCCGAAGTACCGCGAGCCGTTCGAGAGCGGGCCCTCGCAGGTGACGTTCGTGACGTACGGCGACGAGGACGAGCTCAGGGCGGCCGTCACCGAGGAGACCGCCGCCGTGGTGCTCGAGCCGATCCAGGGCGAGAGCGGGATCCGGCCCGCCCCCGACGGCTACCTGCGGCTGGCGCGCGAGCTGACGCGCGCGACCGGCGCGCTGCTGGTCCTCGACGAGATCCAGAGCGGCGTCGGCCGTACCGGCACGTTCCTCGCCCACGAGCCCTCCGGCGTGGAGCCCGACGTCGTGACGCTGGCCAAGGGCCTGGCCGGCGGCGTGCCCATCGGCGCCACGCTGATGACAGCGGCCGTAGCCGCTGCGATGCCGCCCGGCGGCCACGGGACCACGTTCGGCGGCAACCCGCTCTCGGCCGCCGCCGGGCTAGCGGTGCTGGCCGAGCTGAGGGAGCGCGACCTCATGCGCCGCGCCGTCGAGCTGGGCGCCCGCCTCGTCGCGGGCCTGAGGTCCCTGCGTGACCCGAGGGTCGTCGAGGTGCGCGGCCGCGGGCTGATGGTCGGCATGGAGCTGTCCGTGCCGGCGGCCCCCGTGGTCTCGGCGCTGCTGCGCGCCGGCGTCGTCACGACCACGGGCGGGGGCGACACCGTGCGCTTCCTGCCGCCGCTGGTGATCGCCGCGGAGCAGGTGGACGAGGTCGTCCGCCGGGTGGGGGAGACCCTCGCGGCCCAGACGTGAGGAAGTACTGAGCCGCCCGTGAGGGCGTGCGCGTAAGATGGCGGCGATGTCGCTGCTCGAAGCCCTGGCCCTCGAGCTCCTCGAGTACAAGGTCGAGGAGTACGTCGCGAAGCGCACGGTGCGCGGCGGCGTCAAGGCGATGTGGGACCTGCTCGGCATGCTGACCCGCGACCGCGAGCGGCTCACGGGCGAGCAGCGCAAGCGCCTCGACGAGGCCGCCGCCAGGCTGCAAGCGGCCGGCGGCACGACCGAAACGGCGCCGGCGGTGGCGCTCGACATCGACGCGCTCGTCCTCGGCACGGACGCGGCCGTCGAGCTGGCCGAGGAGGACGTGCCCCCGCGGCCGGCGGACACGCCCGAGGAGCGCGAGGAGAACGCGGTGCTCCAGCGGCTCGCGCGCCGCGTGTGGTGGGACGACCTCGACGACTTCGTCCAGCAGCTCGCCGCGAGCTGGCGCTCCCAGCGCGACCGCTACGTCGCCCGCGTGGCGTACGCCACGCTCCAGAACCTCAAGCTCAACACCTCGCGCCAGACCTTCGTGCGCGACGCCAGCCTGCGCGGCTTCAAGGTCATCCAGCCGATCCCCTCCCTGTCGGACCCCCTGGTGTCGCTCTCGGACGTCGACAGCCTGGCCGAGATCGCCAGGGACCTCATCAACCTGATCATGACGCTGGGCCGGGAGGGCAGCCCGATCCCCGAGCTCGTGGTCCCCGAGTCCCAGGCCCTGCAGTACGTCAGGCAGGCGGCGATGGCCGTGGCGGCCGACCCCTACGCGGGTCGCGCCTCGCCGATCGACCCGCGCCTGCCGAGCAGCCGCCAGCTGCGGCTGGCGATCCAGGAGCTGAACCGCGAGCGCATGGCGGAGGAGCAGAAGGCCGTGCAGCGGCGCGAGCTGGAGCGCCGCCTCGCCGAGGCCCTGGCGATGGAGCGCAACGAGCGGCTCGCGTTCCACCGCGACGCCGCGATGCTGCAGGACCTCGTGCACGCGTTCTTCGAGCGCCTGGCCGACTACCTGCCGACGACCGTCGGTGGCCGCGCCGGCGGGCCGCAGCTCGGCGGCGGCGTGCTGTTCGGCGTGAACCCGGCCCTGCGCGTCGAGCACATCGGGCCGACGACGACCGAGGTCACGGTGCGCCTCGTGGGCCCGGTGCGCCTGTCGCTGGGCGGGCACGACTTCGCCTTCTCCGGCGCCGGCGGCTCGCACGTCCTGTTCGTCGACGACCAGGAGGTCGAGCTCGGGCGCGCGAACGTCGTCCAGCTCGGCCGGGAGCGCCTCTCCGTCTTCCGCGAGGGCGACTACGTCCACCTCCGCCTGCGCGACGAGGGGCGCAGCCTGGCGGTGCGGCTCGCCGAGGCGCTCGTCGTGCTGCACGTCCTCACCAGCCCCAGGCGGGAGGACCTCCTCACGGTCGCGAAGGTCATCGCGAACACCGTGCGGGGCGAGCCGCAGGAGCTCGTCGTGCAGGCCTTCAACCGCGCCAACCAGATCTCGTCGCGGGCGCCGGACAGGCGCCAGGCGCTGGTGGGCCTGCTGCGCGGCGCGGCGCGCGCCACGGGCGTCGACCTCGACAACGCGACCGTGACGGCCCTGGTGGACAGGATCATGGACGCCGTCACCCTCGACCCCGGCGACGTCGACGGCGCGCTGGCCAAGGCGGCCGCCGACGAGCAGGCCTTCCACCCGCTGACCGGGGAGCCGCTCACCGTGGAGCTCGCGGGCCAGAAGATCACCGTGCGGCAGTACCGCGGCCGCACCCGCGGGTCGCAGGAGAGCCTCGTGGCCATGCTCCCGGGCCAGGTGCTGGGGTCGTTCACCGACTACCTGCTCGCGCCGCTCGGCCCCGGTACCCTGCTCTTCGTGCGCGGCGACTCGGACCTGGCCGTCCTCTACCTGGCGCAGGCACGCCTCTACAGCACCGCGGTCTGAGCCTCGCCGCCCGAGGGAGGTGAGCCATGGCGGAGGTGCTGGGGGCCGAGGAGCTCGGCCGCGTCGCGGGTGAGCTGCCGGGCTGGACGGTGTCGCCGGGTGCCTTGGTCAAGGAGCTGCGGTTCGACGGCTTCTCCGCCGCGTTCGCGTTCCTGACGCGCGTGGCCCTGCTCGCGGAGAAGCGGGGCCACCACCCCGACTTCACGTGCTCGTACTCGCGGGTGCGGCTGGAGCTGCGCAGCCACGACGCCGACGGCGTCACCGCGCGAGACGTCGACCTCGCCCGCGCCATCGAGGGCCTGCTGGCGGCTCCGCCGGCGCCGCGTCCGAGCTAGGGCCCGTCGGGGTCCTCGGGCTCGTCGGGCGCCGAGGGTCCCTCCGGCTCGTCCGGGACCTCCGTCTCGGGGTCCCCGGGCCCCGGCTCGGCCTCGTCGCCGGGCGCCGCGGGCTCCACCCCCTCGACGGCCTCCGCGCCCGCCGGGGGCGCGAACGTGTACGCGCGCCGGAGCTGCGCCAAGTCGTCGTCGTCGACGTCGCCGTCGCCGTCCAGGTCGGCCGGCAGGTTGACGCCCGAGCGCCCGTACTCGGCCGCCATGACGAGCAGGTCGCCGAAGCCGACGGTCCCGTCGCGGTCGAGGTCGGCCGGCTCGAATGCGTGGATCGCCGCCAGCTCGGCGAGGTCGGCCGGCCCCGGCGCCGCGTCGGGGTCGGCCACGGCCATAGCCATCACGCCGGAGGCCGCGGGCGGGAGGCCCAGCAGCGCCCCGACCTCGTGCCGCAGCGCCACGTCGAGCGCCGGGTGCTCGTCGGGGCGCACGAGCACCCGCACCGCTCCGGGCCGCGCCAGGCTCAGCGTGAGCACACCGGGCCCGAACAGCTCCTGGGCGCCGTAGGCGAACCCGTGGTCGGCCCCGGGGTCGGGGAGGACCTCGATGTCCCCGGGCGCCAGCTCCGCCCACGCCGCGGCGGCCGCGGCCACGCGCTCCGAGAGCAGCAGCGGGCCGCCGGCGTCGTCGACGGCGTACCGGGCCGCGACGGGCTCGTCCGGCAGGTCGATCGGGGCGACGGCGGCGCCCGCGTCCTCGTCGGCCCGCTCGCCCGGCTCCTCGCCCGCGGCGCCGGGCTCACCGGCCGGCTCCTCGTCTCCTGGAGCGTCCGGTCCCTCGGGCTCGTCCGGCTCTTCGGGCGGCCCCGGTCCCTCGGGCGCTGCCGGCGAGGCCGGCTCGTCCGCGTCCTCCGGGTCGTCCACCGGCTCGGGGGCCTCGCCGGCGAGGGTCGCGCGCACGGCGTCGACGACGGCGGTGGGGGCCTCCGGGCGGTCGGAGCGGGCGAGCGCACCGCCGGCGTCGAGGCCGAGGAAGCGGCCGTCCTCGTCGACGAGCCCGCCTTCCTGGCTGCGCCACAGCCCTTGCCTGAACCCGACGAGCGGCGACGCCAGCCCCGCGTTCGCGTGGGCGGCGACGAGGACCGCCTCGCCCGGCCGCCACGTCGGGCTGCCCGACACGATCAGGCGCCTGCCCTCGGCCTCGCCACCGAGGAGCTCGAGCACGACCTCGGACCTCGGGGCCTCGTCCGCGCCGGACTCGGGGTCGTCCGTCAGCCACTCCTCCACGCTCAGCGTCACGACGGTCCAGACGTCGTCGCCGTCGACGCGTGCCGTGACGTCGGCGACCGTGGCGGTGAAGACCGCGTCGGCGAGCGCCATGACCTCCTGCGGCGACAGCGCCACGTACGTAGTGGCGGCCGCCGGCGGCGGCGCCGCCAGCAGCAGGGCCAGCGCCATCGCGAGCACGCGCGGCCTCACGGGGCTTCCCCCGCCGCGCCCGGCCGCGGCGCCACGGCGGCGGCGCCCTCGGTGAGCCCGCCCGTCTCCCTGACCAGCTCGCCGCCGCGGCGGGAGGCGAACTCGGTCGCGCTGGTCAGGCGCAGCGCGGCGGGGGGAGCGAGCGGCGTGAGCGCGAAGCGGAACAGCTCCGCGTCCCCGGTGAGCGTCGTGCCGAGGACGGCGAGGTCGACCTGGAGCCTGCCGGGGCCGGCCTCGCTGAAGAGCGTCACGTCGGGCAGCGAGGGCCGGAGGCTGCCCTCGACGAGCGCGAACGCGCCGGCGTCCCAGGTGATCAGCGTCGAGAGGCCCTGCAGGCCGCGCGCCGCGCTGAGGCGCGCCCGGAGCGTCACCTCACCCCTCACCTCCGTCTGCGGCGGCGTGAACGTGAGCGCGGGCGGCGGCGGCTCGACGACGCTCAACGTGAACTCCTGGAACGTCGACGAGAGGTCGGCGTCCGAGACGGCCAGCGTGAAGCGGAACGTGCCGAGCGTCGTGGGCGTGCCCTGCAGCACGCCGCCCGACAGCTCCAGGCCCGGCGGCAGCGTGCCCTGCTCCAGGCGGAACTCGTACGGCCGCAGGCCGCCGACGGCGTGCACGGGGGCGCGGTAGGGCTCGTTCACGAGGGCGTCGGGGAGGTCGGCGGCGAGGAACCGCAGCGCCTCGCCGGGCGCTCCCAGCTCGCCGGCGCAGGCGGCGAGGAGAAGTGCCAGCCACATCACGCGCCCTGCCTGCCTCACCACACGGGCTCCCTCCACCACGCACGTCGTCGCGGGTGAAAGCCTACCCTATGCCGTATGAGCCTCGCCCCGCGGCCCGCCCAGCGCACCCCCGAGCGCGGCAGCCGCGGCGGACGCGCGCTCCTGACGCTGCCGCTGGGCCCCGCGGTACCGGAGAGCCTCGAGCGCGGTCTGCACGTGACGGCCGCGGCCCGTGACCGCTTCCGCGTGCCGCCCGAGGGCTTCGGCCTCGGGGGCAGGCTGGTCAGCGTCGACCTGCGCGCGGCCGCGCGCGTCGCCGACGAGCTCAGGGCCGCCGGCGGGCCCGGCGCCGCGGCCACGGCCGCCGACCTCGCGGCCGCCGTCGTGCTCCACGAGCTGATGCACGCCGTCCTCGCGACGGCGCCCTGGCACGAGGCGGCGCGGCGCGAGCTCGCGGACCGCCTGGGCGACGACGGTGCCCGTGCCGCGCTGGCCGCCTTCGCGCGCCTCTACCCGGGCCCCGGCGCGCCGGCCGGCGCCGAGGTGATCGCCGAGGAGCTCGCCCTGCTGGGGCTGGCGCTCGACAACCCCGCGCTCGCGCCGCTGCTGGCGCTCTTCGATCCCGGTCCGTCCCGGGCGGGCCTGCGTCCGGCCTGGGAGGCCGTGCACGCCGCGCTCGCCGCTACCCCGGCCCCGGCGGCGTCTCCCGGAGCCGCCGGCGCCGAGGGCGCCCCGACCGGCGCCCGCGACGCGGCGGCGGGCCCTCCCGGGCCCCGGGCGCCGGCCGTGCCCGCCGCCGACGCGCCCCCGCGCGACCCCCTGGCGCTGCTGACCTTGCCACGGCGCCTGCGTCCGACGTCGCTGGCGGCGCAGCTCGAGGTCGCGCTCGCGGCCTGGCGCCCCGTCCTGGGGGACCCCGCGGGCGTCACCGCGGCGCTGCGCGCCCTCGACCGCCTGCGCGAGCAGGCCGTGCGGGCGCCCGGGCCCGCCGCGCCGCAGGGACCGCCGCCCGCGTGGCAGCTCGCCGCCGAGGACGTCGCGGGGGAGGAGCGCTTCAGCCGGGACGAGCCGTGGATGCTGGGGGCCCGGGTGGTGGCCAAGAGCCTGCCGGTGTGGTTGGCCCAGCTCTCGGCCTGGTACGGGGCCAGCGTCACCCGGCTCGACGAGGTGCCCGACGCCGCGCTCGCCGACCTCGCGGCCGACGGCTTCGACACGCTGTGGCTCGTGGGCGTGTGGGAGCGCAGCGACGCCTCGCGCCGGATCAAGCGCCTGCAGGGCATGAACGCCGCGCTCGGCAGCGTCTACGCCGTGCACGACCACGTCGTGGCGGCGTCGCTAGGGGGCGAGGCGGCCCTCGAGCGGCTGCGGGACAGGGCGGCCGCCCACGGCATCAGGCTCGCGGCCGACATGGTCGCGAACCACACGGCCCTCGACTCGCGCTGGGTCGAGGAGCACCCGGACTGGTTCGTGCAGCTGCCCGAGCCGCCGTTCCCCGGCTACTCGTTCGCGGGCCCCGACCTGACGCCGGGCCGGCCGTTCGCCGCGCGCATCGAGGACGGCTACTACCCGGGCCGCGACGCGGCCGTCGTCTACGAGCTCGAGGACAGGGCCACCGGCCGGAGGCGGTACGTCTACCACGGCAACGACGGCACCGGCCTGCCGTGGAACGACACCGCGCAGCTGGACTTCCTGAACCCCGAGACGCGCAGCGCCCTGATCGAGACCGTGGTGGCCGTGGCGCGGCGCTTCCCGGTCCTGCGGTTCGACGCCGCGATGGCGCTGGTGCGGCGCCACGTCAGGCGCCTGTGGCACCCGCGGCCGGGCGAGGGCGGCGCCGTCCCGTCGCGCAGCGAGCACGCCGTCGACGGCGAGCGCTTCGACGCCCTGATGCCGCGGGAGTTCTGGCTCGAGGTCGTCGAGGCGGTCGCGGAGCGCGCGCCCGGCACGATGCTCCTCGCCGAGGCGTTCTGGCTGATGGAGGAGACGTTCGTCGCTCGCCTCGGGATGCACCGCGTCTACCACAGCGCGTTCATGCGGCTGCTGGCCGAGCGCCGCGACGGCGAGCTGAGGCGCCTGCTGGCGGACGTCCACCGCCGCGACCCGCGGGTCCTCGAGCGCTACGTGAACTACCTGACGACGCCCGACGAGGAGAGCGCGCGCGTCACGTTCGGGACGGGCGACCGCTACTTCGGCCTCGCCACGCTGCTGTGCACGCTCCCAGGCCTGCCGCTGTTCGGCCACGGGCAGGCCGAGGGCCTCGCGGAGACGTACGGCATGGAGTTCGCGGCCCCGCGCCGCGACGAGCGACCCGACGAGGGGTTCAGGGCCCACCACCGCCGCGTCCTGGCACCGCTGCTGGCGCAGCGCGAGCGCTTCGCCGCCGCGAGGGGGTTCGTGCTGATGCGCGTCCTCGGGCCTGACGGCGGGGAGCTCGAGCACGTCCACGCGCACGGCTTCGCGGCCTCGGCTCGCTGGGGCGCGGCGCTCGTCGTGTTCAACCACTCCGAGGAGCGCGCCGCCGGCACGCTCGTCGCCCCCGGCGGGCCCGCCTGGGAGGCGCTGGGCCTGCCGCTGCCGGGCGACGACGCGCGCCTCGTCGCCGCGCGTCACCCCGACGGCCCTTCGGTGGCCTGGGGGCGGGAGGAGCTGCTGGGGGGCTGGCGCGTCGACCTCGCGCCCTTCGAGGCGGCGGTCTACCTCGACCTGCGGCTCGAGGCGGCGCCGGACACCGGCGGAGCGACCGCCGGCGAGCGACCGAGGCGGCGCCGGGTAGCCGACGGCGCCGCGCGGTCCGCGGCGCTCAGGCGCGCCCGCGCGCGGCGGCGGCGAGGCGGCGGCTCTGCAGGTGCGTGAGGGCTAGGGCCAGCGCGTCGGCCTCGTGGTCGCTGGCCGGCTGCCGCGGCAGCTCGAGCAGCGCCCTGACCATGAACGCGACCTGGCCCTTGTCGGCGCGGCCGGTGCCCACGAGGGCCAGCTTCACCTCGAGCGGGCCGTACTCGTGGACGGGCACGCCGAGGTCGGCCGCGCACAGCATGACGACGCCGAACGCCTGGCCGACCTTGAACGCCGTCCCCTTCTGGCGGTGGAAGTACTGCGACTCGATGACGAGCGCGTCGGGGCGGTGACGCTCCAGGAACGCCATCACGCCGTCGCGCAGCGCGCCGAGGCGCTCGGGCGCGGAGGACCGGGAGCTCGTGGTCAGCAGGGAGGAGCCGAGGAGGCGCGCCGCCCTGCG
>Ga0079223_10000601_pt1 | contig 19078 bp, 17 predicted proteins | sample Stecom2011_FD_75072 | JGI IMG/M metagenome (GOLD analysis project Ga0079223, IMG submission 75072) | Agricultural soil microbial communities from Utah to study Nitrogen management - Steer compost 2011 | ecosystem: Environmental > Terrestrial > Soil > Agricultural land | place: USA: Utah...
ACGCTCACGATAACGATCTGAATTCCGGGTGTTTTATGGTAATTTACGATATAACGGAACGCTGGAAATATGAACAGATGCAAAAGGAATTCGTGGCCAATGTTTCTCATGAGTTGAGGACTCCTTTGGCCTTGATTCAAGGGTATATCGAAGCCTTTATCGACAACTACGTTGAAGATCCCTCTAAATCTCTGCAGATCATCTATGATGAAACCATCCGCCTAAAGAAGATTGTTAATGATCTTCTCTCCTTGGCCGCCTTGGACCGAGGCGATGAGGAAAAAGAACCCGTGTCCCTGCGGCGGGCGGTCCGTAACATCATTGAGCTGGCTGAGGCCAAAGGGCAAAAAGAAGGGTTCTGTTTCAGCTGGGGAGTGGAAGAGTCGTACTTAGAGCCTGAGCAGGAGGCGGGCGCGGGTTGGAAAGTAGAAAAGAAACCTGCAGGTGAGAATGGTTTTTATGCTGAAGACTCCTTGAGCGATCATGTGCAGAGTAGAGATCTAATGGTGATGGGGAGTTATGATCGTCTGCAACAGGTCATCATCAACCTTATTGATAACGCCTTACGCTATTCCGAACCTCCGGGTAAGATTGATGTTTCTATTGGGCGCAAGGCCCGGATTGGCACGCCCCAAGACCAGAAGCATTATTGTTTTATCCGTGTACAGGATGAGGGGATTGGGATTCCCGAGAGCGACCTGCCCCATATCTGGGACAGGTTCTATCGGGTAGATAAATCGGGCAGCAGGGCTAAAGGGGGATCAGGACTGGGTTTGGCTATTGTCAAACATATTATTGAGTATTACGGCGGATTTGTTACAGTGGAGAGCAAGGAAGGAGTAGGGTCGGTCTTCACTGTGTTCCTGCCGGCTTTGTAAGTATATTGGTAGATTTATAGAAATATTGGTAGAGAGGTATCACAATGAAAAATGAAAAATCAAACGTCTTTCCTTTTTTATTGTGAGCGGTAGCAAATAAGCAACCACTATTTTCACGGTGGTTGCTTATTTGCTCAAAATGATGAATGAGAGGCTTTAGTCATAAAACCAGGTGGAGCAGGTATACTCCTACTTTTTAAAGCTGGCCTAAGGAAAACTGCACCATCAAAGAGACCGCCACCACAATGGCAGAAACCAGGAAACCCAGGACCATCGGGTTTATGCCTGCTCTAGTAACTTTTTTTAGATCAGTGTTGAAGCCGATCGCCCCCAGGGCCATCGCCATCAAGAACTTACTCACGACTTTCAAAAAACCGCTGATTTGTACGGGAATAAAGCCTAAACTGTTAATGATCGCCATAGCGACAAAGAGCAGGATGAACCAGGGAGCAATCTTTAGCAGGTAGCTCCATTTGTCTAGTTTCGGTTGGTGATAGGTGGTTTCTGTCTGAGCGCTGCAAGTTTTTTTCATCTCATGTTCTCGCTTGTGAGTCCCAATAAATGAAAACAGTAAAACTATGGGGATAATCGAAAGTGTACGAGTGAGTTTGACGATGGTGGCGAATTCACCTGCGGCATTACTGAAGGCATACCCTGCAGCCACTACAGATGAGGTATCGTTGACTGCGGTACCTGCCCAGAGACCATAGGCCAGGTCGGACAGGCCCAACATTTTTCCCATCAGCGGAAAGAGCATGATCATCAACATATCAAAGATAAAGGTAGCGGCGATGGAATAGGCGATATCACTCTCATCCGCGTCAATAGTGGGGGAGAGGGCGGCGATGGCCGAGCCTCCGCAGATTCCCGTACCCGCGGAGATTAAAGTACTCATCTTCCAGTTAATCTTGAGCAGTTTACCGAGGAGAAAACCGAAACCAAAAGCTGATAATAACGTGAAGACCATTACATAAAGGGAGTATTTACCCACGGTCATGATTTGGGAGATACTCAGTCCGGCGCCTAACAGAACAATGGCAGTTTTTAAAATAGTCTTACCGGTGAATTTTAAACCGGGGGAGAGGACGCTCTTCTTTTTAACCAATAGATTAAGAGTAATCCCGAACAATAGCGCGAAAATACTAGCGCCTACTAAAGGAATACGTTCACCGCAGTAAAATGAGACAAGGGCAATCATGAGGGTTGTGCCTATTCCGGGTAGATAGAGTCGAAAACAATGAGGATGGTGATGATTCATACGCAAACTAGAAACATTCCTTTCTATGTTGTAATAAAACCGTCCTGAGCTTTATGAAGAGTATAACACCGATCGATTCAAAGGTAAAATACTATATTAATATAAATGTAATAGGTATTTACCTATTGAACTTATTTAGCATCGATGTTAGGATAAAAGAGGGGGAGGTGGAAGAGGAACATGAATTTTCGCCATCTGAAGATCTTTATTACTGTTTGTGAAGAGAAGAACATGACAAGAGCCGCTAAGAGGCTTTTTATCAGTCAGCCTTCAGTTAGCCAGGCGATTGCGGAATTGGAAGAGTACTACCAGGTTAAGCTCTTTGAACGTCTTTCCCGGAAGATCTATATTACCAAAGCCGGGAAGGATTTGTTGTCCTATGCCTACCATATTGTAGCCCTCAATCAAGAGATGGAAGAGGTTATCAGGAAGAACGGACGTCAAAGAACTATAGTGTTAGGGGCCACTGTAACCATTGGCACCTATGTTTTACCCAGTCTCCTTGCGGGTCTTAGAGGAGAAGACAATGAACTGGACATAAACACAGTAGTTAAAAATACAAAATTCATTGAAGAAAGCATTTTAAACTCCCAGATTGATTTAGGGTTGGTCGAGGGAGAGATCAGTTCTGCCGATCTGGAGGTCAAGCCTTTTTGCGAAGATGAATTGGTCCTGATTTGTCATAAGGATCACCCTTTGGCTGAAGAGGAAGTTGTTACCATCCCGGATTTACAGGGGCAGTCTTTTTTTGTGCGCGAGGAGGGGAGTGGCTCGCGGGCCTTGTTTTTGAACGCCATGAAGAAAAGGGGAGTATCAGTTAAGCTTCAAGGGGTATTCAATAATACGGAGGCGATCAAGATCGCCAGTATGTATAATTTAGGATTGGGCGTAGTCTCCAAAATCTCCATCTCTCTGCACGACCAAGACTTAGTGGTGTTGAACGTTAAAGAGCTTTCCCTTAAGCGTAATTTTTCCTTGGTTTATCACAAGGATAAGTATATCAGTCAGGAGTTGGCCTGGTTGATGGAGTATATTCAAACTAATGGCGGTGGAAGCACCAGGCTGAAGCTGCCTTTTGACTGGATGAGGGGAGAAGTGTAGGGTAAAGCTAAAGCTAAAGCTAAAGCTAAAGCTACTGATTTTTTGTATGATTTCCCTCCTGAATATTAATAATATTTGTGGAGGGATGCATTATGATTTTGTTTGCATTGAATAATATCATAGCTGCGGGCAGAGAAGGGTAGGGAAGAGGAGGAAGGCTATAAACGGCTAATCTTTGACGAATAATACAATACTATTAAAATAAAAATACTATGAATAATATAGTAAAAGTATTTAATAATATTCTCGAATTTTTACAAATTGTGGGTTTTGACCTTTAGGTTTTTGACAAACAACATATCTGAAAAGAATTCCGGGCTATAACCGTGAAATCTATGATCAAATTCATTACGAAACTGCTCCAGTTTTTCATCTAGTAATTTGATGTTTTCCTCCAGTAGTTCATTAATTGCCGTTAAATCCATAAATTCTACCGTTTTTTCCGGTGCGTTTGTTTTTTCCGTGCTGAGTGTAGTCACTGTGGTCATTGAATTTCCCTCATTTCTTTTTTAGTTTACATAATATGTATTATAGGACGTTAAATTTTTTAGCCAAATAGTATTGTTTAACTTTTTTTCCATTTTATTGTTTTATCTTGTATTTTTAATTTACTCTTCTTTACTCTATGTATTATAAAACTTTTGTGTATGGTTTATATACTTTACACGTGCACTTTATTTGCGTTGGTTACACTATCTCTACTGGTCTTTAACAGTATTGTTCTACGCTCTATTCGAACATCTGTTTGTTTTTATTATAACGCGAACAAGTGTTCTTGTCTAGGGTTTTTTTAATCCTCTTCCTCTCCCCTTCCTACCGGCGGGAAACAAAAAAGCGGCGCTGATTTTACTGAACGATTCTACGATAAAGTAGTGGTATTCGGTTCTTTGACCGACATTTCTACTTTCACCGACGATCCGATATTGACTTGGCCGTTTCTGGTATCCCCGATGAAAGATTTTATGCTGCAGTTGGCGCTGTAACAAGGACAGTAGAACGATATAAAGTTGATCTCTTGGATCTGGATGATTGTAAAGCTGGTTTTAAAAAGACAGTTGAAAGGGATGGTATTGAGATATGACCCGGACTAATCTGCTACTTATTAGTAGGGTGAATGAAGAATTGGTTGAGTTGCGTACGATATTTGAACGCACCAAGATTATGCCATAGTCTTAAAAGTTAAGTCAGGTCAGGATAGTACCTCTCCAACCACTCCAGTTCCCTACGCTCCGGGTTTTCTTTATACCACCCCTTGCCAAACAAGCCGTTGATGCGTTGGAAGTACTCTTCATACATCTTGCCGATGCGTTCGAGGGAGTAGTTTTTCACCGCCCATTTCCGGCAGTTTTGAGGCTTGATTTGGTCAATATTCTTAACTGCCCAGCAGAATTCTTCAAATGTTCGGCATCTGTAGCCGGTTACTCCGTGTAAGATCGTTTCCGAGAAGGCCCCCCAGTCACTGGTGATGACAGGGGTACCACATAGTTGGGCCTCTACATTCACTCCACCGAAGGGTTCCAGGTAGAAGGTAGGCATCAGGACGGCCTTGGCTTTACCGAGGAGGTTGTTTCTTTCTTCCGGACCCACTGCGGGTAGATATTTTATGTGCTTCTCCCCTCCTAACCTCAGGCCTTCTTCTGGATTATCCAGTGCTCCCTGTCCTACTATATATAGTTGGTTTCCTGTGGCCTTGGCCACGTCTGAGGCGACTTGCACTCCTTTGCGCCAGATGATTCTGCCGAAATAAAGCAGATAGTCCTCTTTTTCCGATTGGAAGGTAAAATCGTCAACCTCGAAATAGTTGGGAATCACCGCATCGTACCATACTCCATTATCTTGCTGTAAGAGACCGTACACATAATGCATCCAGGCATAAGACTCAAAGACCCGAAACGAGGCGAACACACCGGTGTACCCGATTCCTGATTCCACAGTCAAAACATTAGTGGCTACAGAGATTGCTTGTTGGTAATTGCCCATGGGACACAGCAAAATATCATTTTCCTGTTTTCGTTCTAGTATGGCCTGGATGGCGTGTTTGTTAAAGGTCCGGTGGGCAAAGTCCTTGGGGTCATGTTTGTAAAACTCTCTTGTCTTGTCATAGTTTCCGTATGTGGCGTTCAGGACATTCTGGGTTGAGACGGAAATAATTTCATCACAATCCAGAGCGGAGCCTTCCACTCCGTAAAAAAAAACGGTATGCCCGTATTTTTTTAAGATTTTTGCCAGCTTAACTATTTTTTGCGTGTAAGCGCAAGCGGAATTTTCCCGATGTGTAGGTAGATGAGCTAGGCCTAACAGATGAAAACGCAGTTGCGCCATGATAACCCTTCCTTATATTCATTATGAAATATTTTGACAGAGCCCTTTTTGGTTTTTACTTAGTTCTTAACAGTTCTCAACAATGACTTTTTTTATATAGAAATTCAAGTATCCGGATGAATTGACTTTACTCTAATGGGAGATTTTAGGGGTTTATTAAGGGAGCAACCGGTTCAGCCGCTTGCTCCCCTAATTATCTGTATATAATATACTATGCTGTTTCCGTTAGAAAAGGTTAATTGTGTTTAACCTGATAATCCGGATTGAGGCGTTAACTACTGCTTCGATACCGCCGACCTGTGTGGGTAGTGTAACTGTACCGACGGAGGTATGGTTAACTAAGGTCAGAACAGTAGGTTCTGTAATGCGTATTACAACGAATCCGGTTGTCATTTGGTCAGAGCCATAGATTGATTCTTCGACTGGTTCACCATCTAAGAATAATGCAAATTGGTTTTCTGGTACTCCGGTTACAGAATATACTATGGCGTAATCGCCGGTTTCATTGATTAAAATTTCCGTGCTTCCAGGTTCGTGTTGGATATTACCCACAATTAAGCCGTTATTATTGAAAACGACTGCCTCTTCCTGTTCGATATTTTGGACAGTGCCTTGGTTGTAGATATAAGCGTATGCCCCTGCGATTCCTGGACCGGTTGGACCCTGTGGTCCGGTAGGCCCGGTGGCGCCAGTGGCTCCAGCCACACCCTGAGGTCCTTGAGGCCCAGTCGCACCTGTAGCACCTGTAGCGCCTTGAGGGCCGATGGCGCCAGTGGCTCCAGCCACACCCTGAGGTCCTTGAGGCCCAGTCGCACCTGTAGCACCTGTAGCGCCTTGAGGCCCGGTGGCGCCAGTGGCTCCAGCCACACCCTGAGGTCCTTGAGGCCCGGTTGCACCTGTAGCTCCGGTAACACCTTGAGGTCCTTGTGGTCCGGTGGCGCCAGTGGCTCCTTTTGGCCCTGTAGGTCCGGTTGGACCTGTAGGCCCGATGACTCCGATGGGGATTCTGATCAAGACTTGCTGGATACGGTTAATGAAGAGCAGAAGCGGGATGATTACCGAACATAGATCCGGACAGTTCAGTAATTGGGCTACAAGTTTATCAAAGATCACACCCAAGACGTTGAGGACACAAAGTATATCCTCATCCTCCAGGCATTCCATAGCCAGTTCAACATCTCTGGACAGAACAGCCCTGAGATCTTTCGGTAATCTGGCTTCATTTATCATGTCTTTAAGTTTATTTAACAAATCGTCAAGGTTGGGAATATTAGGCCAGTGAAAATTCATAAAGATTCACCTCCCTTACCGATTTATAATATTAATGTGAGCTTGAAAAGGAGATACAGCAAAAGACATTTTAGAACAAAAGGGCTTAAAGATGTTATCAGATGAAAACAATAATAATAAGGGACAAAAAAGGTTATGGTAGTTTGGAACCATAACCTGATAGTTAGTAATTTATCAGTAGCCGTAGCCCGTGACAAAAAAGATTTATACTATTTACTATACTAATAGTAGTTTTTTGTTCTATTAATAACCCCTGAAGAATAGACCGATGGAAACATGTTTACCTTTGTGACAACATCTAGTTGTCTCCATTCTAAGACATTTACTAAAATATGCGCCACTATAATCTGCCGCAGACATCCGGGAATACAGCGGTTGGTTGGAGTCAAACTGTAATCAACACTGATATCTAATAAATGGTTCTGAACTTTTGTCAGGGAGCCGGGTTTAAGTCCGGGGATTTCTACGGTCAGCATAAACGGAACATCTTCTGTCATATACCGCAATCTGCTTTGGGGATCAATGTAAAAAATTTCTTTACGGATTGTCCCGTTCTTAATAACCTTTCCGGTAAATAGGTGATCGTTTGATTTTAGCAGTTTAGCTTTAATTCGGTCGATTTTAAGCGCATTAATACAGGTTTTATTCTTCAAGACCAGCTGGCCAAGGCCGCTACCGATTAGCTTTAAGGCGTTGATTTTTTCTCTTTCAACCGTGCATGGCCAGGGATTAGGGTATTGATTGTAATGGTTATATGTCACCTTCATTCTTATTCCTCCTTGGTTTTCTACCCTACTGTATTTTATCGTTTTATGATTATACGGTAACCTGCATTATGAATAAAATAGTATTGCTAAGGATGAAAAAATTTTTTCATGAAATTTTAATTCTTTTGTTCTTGGCTTTTCTACTGTTTTAATTTTTGCAATAAAAATGCCCGTAGTATAAATACGGGCAAGAAGGCCTTATCTAGGGACTAGGGATGTGTAACAATGACTCAATTTATAGTATCTATCCCCTCCTCTACTACAAGGACAAAAGTAAAAAGCAACGAATTCTAACAAGCGATGCCTTGCCATGAATAATGAGTTAGAGCGCGAGTAATGGTGATCAGCGTCAAGATTTCTAATAGCCTTTAATATGTATTTGTAGATCTACCTTATCTTGGAATGGCCAGTATTTGACCGGGATAGATCGTGGGGTCCGAGAGCTTGTTGATCGCTCTGAGCTGAGCAACGATTGTTCTTGGATCACGGTTGGGAAAATACCGCTGGGCAACAGTCCATAGGGTCTCACCTTGGTTGATAGTGACTTCGGTATAGTATTCGCTTCCGCCTTGGCTCTGAACTGCTGTTAAGGACAGCAAAACATAGAAAAGCAGGCATAGGTAAAACAAAACCATGATAAACATTAGTGTCTTTAGAGGATTCCATCTTATTCGGGTTCTTCTAATTACAAACATCATGCTTGTCCACCCCCATTTCCAAACATTTGTTCGTTAATATTTTACACGAACAAATGTTTGTTGTCAAGAGAAAGATCGAACAACTGTTTGCAAAATTCTCCGGTTTATGGTATACTTGATTCGTAAAAATATCCTATAGCTTCGTGTTTTGTTTGCTTGTCCGTCGCTAATCCATATATAAATATATTTATGCGATGAATTTATTTATTATGACTGATTTTTTGAGAGAATCATATTACATAGATTCAATATAACAAGGAGGGACAGTCCAATGGATGACCTCACCAAACGTCAACAAGAAATCCTCAACTTTATCTGTGAAGAAATTCAGAAGAAAGGCTATCCCCCATCTGTACGGGAGATCGGGGAAGCTGTCGGGTTGAGCTCAAGTTCTACTGTTCACGCCCACCTGGAAAAATTACAGGAGTTGGGTTATGTGAGACGCGATCCCACTAAGCCAAGGGCTCTGGAGGTATTAATTCCTACCGAGGATAGTAACTTTAATTTTAATATTACCCCGGTTCCGGTTGTAGGGAGGGTAACTGCAGGTGAACCCATCCTGGCCGTGGAGAATATCGACGAGTATTTTCCTCTACCCAAGAATTTTACAGCCTTCGAAGATTTGTATATGTTGAGGGTACGGGGTGATAGCATGATTGAGGCCGGTATTTTTGACGGAGATTTGGTAATTGTGCATAAAACTCCTTTTGCAAAGAACGGTGATATAGTTGTGGCTTTACTGGAGAATACTGAGTCTACTGTGAAACGCTTCTATCGTGAAACCGACGGACGGGTCCGTTTACAACCTGAGAATCCGTTATTTGAACCGATCTATCCTACACAAATCACTATTCTCGGCCAGGTAATTGGCTTAGTTAGAAAGTTCTAAAAAAACCGCCGATCAGGCGGTTTTCCTTGACTATATATATATAACTAAGTCGCTCGCGCGTGGTCAGTTACTGTATTCTCTCCTGAGCTAACTGGAGATCAAGATCAAGCGGCACATTTCCCGAACGGGAAGATCTTAATTCATCAGGAGTTATTCCCAGGATTTGGAAAAATAATTCCAAAGACTGCTCTCTTCCTTTGTATTCCGGTAAATCCATGGATTCTGTAGTAGGCAGGTTTTGATATGTGTGTAAAGCATAAACGCACGCATTCTCGACGCCGGAATTTTGAGTCAGGTCAATTAACCTTCGGTATTCCGTCCGACGTGCCTCTGCGTGCGTTCTCCAATAAATGGGGTCGGGAGTTAATTCACTTGTTAGAAGATCCTGCTTTGCCAGGCCTTTAAACCTTTTTAAGGCCTTAATCAGGTCTTCCCCAGTTACCTGTATCACGGCGCATTCCTCCTTAAATTTTAACTATACTGTAATATTCGCTTAAACTTCTTCACCTCCTTCTTTTTTTATAAATGGTTTTTTTTGAATTCCCCAGGTCAAAGTCGTTCTTTGTTATAGTATAAAAAATTATACGTTTTTAAATGAAGACAAATCAAATATATAATAGGTCTGGTGATCAAATTCCAACCTATAACAGGCACAGGGTCTTCCTTCCTCATCAAATTCACCAACCAGCTCCGCTTCACCGGCGAGAATCTTCTCCCTGATTATTGCATCCGTCAATTCCTCAACCTGTTCTTCATAAGGGGAAGAGCAGGATTTATTTAACGGGAAAGGTATAACCTTACCCATTAACCACCTCTCCTTTCCAAGCCGATCCTAACGCCACTTAATATTCTTCATCCCCGGCAAGGATGTTAGTTCTTCTAAAATTTGCTCTTTAGGAATATTATGCCCTTTCAGGTAGACGGTAATTACAGCTTTTTCATGATTTTCGTCAACACTTAGATCTACGTTTTTAATATTCAGACCGCGTTCGGCAAAAACTCTACAAAAATCCGCCAGTTGTCCTGGTTTATCCTCCATTACGGCCTTAACTTTTATTAGCTTAGAATCAATGTATTTTTTTTCAATATTGTTCAGGAAGACCAGAGTAAAAACAGAAACCAGTGTGGTGATAATTCCACCTAGATAAAAGCCGCTGCCGATCGCCAAACCGATTCCCGCTACCACCCATAAAGTTGCGGCGGTTGTTAACCCCCGAATGGAAGCCCCTTCCCGCAGGATAGTACCGGCTCCTAAAAATCCGATACCACTGACGACCTGAGCAGCCAGACGCGCCGGATCTCGAGTGGGGCTATCTTGAAAGGCATAGATGGAAATCAGCATAATCAAACAAGACCCCAAAGCAACTAAGGTGTGTGTTCTTAACCCGGCGGGACGACCGTGGGCTTCTCGTTCCAGCCCGATGAAGGCGCCCATTAAAGCGGCGATTATTAGTCTTCCGGCAAGAATTAGTTCATTAATCATGATCACCCTTTATCTGCTTTAGTATTTTGTCTCGATCTGTACAGCTCTAAAATGAGTGCAAATCATCTAGTCTTATTCGTATTTATACTAAATTTTATTTGTGATATGCAAATAAGGTAACCTATTGGATTCAGTTTCCTAAAAGAGTAAATTTATGGCAACTAAAATCCCTTTATGAAGGAGAGGTTCTATTTGTAATTAAGAGTCTGTTAGGTTGGGGGAATGACAATGGGGACATCTGGTTGCTTCCCAGTCAACGGTCTCATGACAACGCAGACATTCTCTTTTTACAGAGTTATGACAAAAAGGACAAAAGGCCAGGATGTAATGGATTTTCTTTTTGCAATGGGGGCAAGGATTCAGGTCTCCTTTGGGACGCGCATTCAAATAGATTAGCAAGAGCACGCTCAGAAAAAAAATACTGGTGGTAAGAGTGGAACCAAATAGGACAATCGCCGGCAGTAAGGTCCACATCAACCAGTTATAATCTCTGGCTTTGGCATCTTTGTACAAAAAAAAGGCCAAGGCTCCAGCAAATACCAGTTTTATAATCAAGGTTATCAGGGTAGAGTCCATTCTTTCATCTCCTTTATCTCCAGTGGTAGAGGAAAAATCTTTAATGGTATTTAGTTTATATATTCAGGATAGAGGCGTAAGAATCCTCCCTTTTTTTGCGGAGAAGGGGAGCGGTTTTTATTTCAGCAGTTCGGTTTGTTTCATCTTTGTCAGGATCATACCTAGCGCCAGTTTGGCATGGAGATAAGACAAAGCCCCTTGAATAAATAGGCTATATGGTGGCTTCATAGGTGCGTCGGCGCTTAATTCGCTGGTTGCGCCGGAGATAAAGGTTCCGGCGGCCATCACTACTTTACTGCTGTACCCAGGCATTTCCCAGGGTTCGGGTTTCAAGTAGCTTTCAACCGGCGACACCTCCTGGACTCCTTGACAAACAGCAAGTAAGCGTTGAGGGTCACCAAGATCGATGCGTTGAATAATATCGGACCTTTTTGCATCAGGAGCAGGATAAACGGGAAAACCATATTCCTGAAAGACCTTGGCATATAAGACAGCGGCCTTCAGCATCTCCATAACGCGGGAGGGGGCGTTAAACAGACCTTGGTAGAAAAGGCGGAGGTTGATTAAGGACGGACCGACCTCCCCTCCTAGCCCTGGAGCATAAAGGCGGGCAGCAGCCAAATCTACCAGGTCTTTACGGCCGACGATATAACCGCCGGAAGGCGCTATCCCGCCTCCCGGGTTTTTTATTAAGGATCCGGCCATCAGGTCTGCCCCGACAGTGGTAGGTTCGTTTTTCTCGGTGAATTCACCATAACAGTTATCCACAAAGATAATGGGTTTTTCTCCGGGGAATTTAAGGTTTGAAAGGGCGGAAAAAACCGTCGCCAGTTCTTGAACGGAGACGGAAGGGCGGGATTCGTATCCACAGGAGCGCTGAAAGGCCACGATCTTTGTTGCCTTAGTGAGCCGGCGCTTCAAAGCACTCAGATCAATATGGCCGTTTTCCAGAAGCTGTACATAATCGGAATTAATCCCAAACTCCCTAAGATTGCCTTTGGCAAGCTTGGGATTGCCTTTGGCAAGCTCGAGGTTACTCTGGGCTGTATCCTCCATTCCCAGGATGGTCTGGAGTGTGTCATAAGGACGGCCGGTGGCGAATAATATTTCGTCTCCGGGGCGAAGAATTCCCGCCAAACATGAGTGGATGGCATGTGTCCCCGAAACGATTTGTTGTCGTACCAACGCGCTTTCACTCTCAAAAACCTCGGCGAATACCCGTTCTAAGGTTTCACGGCCCAGATCATTATAGCCGTAACCAGTAGAAGCAGTAAAGTGATGTGTGCCAACCTTGGCCCGTTTAAAAACACTTAAGACCTTATCTTGGTTGTACAAGCCGGTTTCTTCGATGTGGGAAAAAATAGGCGCCAATTCACTCTCTGCTTTGCTGATTCGTTCTGAACAATCAGGCTCTATGCTGGGTATCATCATGATGAACCTTCCTTTCTCGGTGTGGATAGCTTCCTAAAACCTTTTTCCAGCCTTCGGTCTCTCGAACTACTTGTTCAATCTCAAGAAATGCCTTCTTCAGTCTTGGATCGGATTTGTGCCCAATCATCTCAAAGATCAGGACATACTGCTGGGGGCGGACTTTATAAGGCCTTGATTGGATGAAGGTTAGGTCAATGTGCTCTTTGGCCAGCAGCCCGGTGATTTTATGTAGTTGTCCAGGGCGGTTTTCGCCAAAGCGGACTGCCAGCAGAGTGCGGTCGTTTCCCGTAGGCGGACTGTCCGTTAAGGCGCAGACAAAAAAACGTGTGACATTATTAGAATAATCGGCCAGATTAGCCTCGATGATTTTCAGACCGTATTTTACCGCAGTCTGTGCCGAGCAGATGGCGGCGGTTGATTCTTCTGTCGACGATTTTCGTGCGGCCTCTGCTGTGGAGAGAATCGGGATCTGCGGAATGTCTTTATAGTTTGATGACAGATTGCGGGCGCATTGATTCAGCGCTGAGGGGTGGGAGAGAATCTCCTTAATCTTTTCACGTTTTCCGGTTTTGTTGGCTAGAACATGGTTGATCTCCACATGAACTTCATCACAGACTTTGACAAAGTCATGGTACTCAATGAGGGTATCAAAGGTTAAGCCGATAATTCCATCTACCATGTTTTCCGCAGGAAGAATCGCGTAATCGGCTTTGAAGGATTCAACCTCCAGTAGACAGCGGTGAATATTGTAGAAAGCAATCTCTGCACTGTCTGTCTCTCCCCTAGATTGCTGTTGATATAATATAGCGGCTTCTTCCGAATAGGTGCCTTTCGGTCCTAAAGTGACGATTCTCATATATTACCTCCTTAAGGTGTACATGGTCCCTACACGTGGCAATATACTCAAAAACGGGCCTTTACGGCCCGTTTTCCTGTATTAAAGCTCGATACGAGTATCTCTATTCGTAGGCTCCCCACTGAACTCCCTGAGCGGACGGGCAGGGATAATTGTTGAAATAGCGTGTTTATAGACCAACTCCGGTTTTCCTTCAGCATCTATAATAACGGTAAAGTTGTCAAACCCTTTGACCAGTCCTCGGATTTGAAAACCATTAACCAGATATATAGTGACCGGAACACTTTCTTTACGAACTTGGTTCAAAAAGCCGTCCTGTAGATTTATCACTGGTTTGTTCAAAGTGTTTCACCTCCATATTTATAATTGAGAAAACTGCCGAACCATTCCTATATTCATTTATTCGACACTTGGTTAATTCTACCTTCTATATATTTCAATATTTTTAGGAAAGTTTTCTGCTCATCCCCTTTCTCCAAGGCAAACCAGCGTTCAATCGGTTCCCTTCTGAACCAAGTCAGTTGACGTTTGGCATAACGCCGGGTACGCGTCTTCAATAATGTCAAGGCCTGATCCAGGGTGGTTTCGCCTTTTATGACCGGGATAATCTCCTTATAGCCCAATCCCTGCATGGACTGGAGTTCCGGTCCGTAACCCAGTTCCAGTAAACTTTGAACCTCCTCGCGCAATCCGGTTTTAATCATCTGATCCACCCGGAGTTCAATCCGTTGATAGAGTTCTTCCCGTGTTCGTGAGAGGCCGATATAGATTGTATCCTCCGACAGTTTGTTGCCGCCTACGGACTTTTGCAGCTTTGAAAAGGGTGTCCCTGTATTGACATAGACCTCTAGAGCACGGAGGGTTCTCTTTACGTCATTTACATGAATTTTGGCGGCGCTTTTCGGATCAACCCGGGACAGCCACTGGTGGAGAGCGGTCTTGCCTTCCGTTTCTGCCTTTTGTCTGAGTTCCGCACGGAGTTTGGAATCAGCCGGGGGATCAGGAAAGGAAAAGTCCTGGGTGACTGCTCTGACGTAGAGTCCCGTTCCTCCCGAAAGTATGGGTATGCTTTTTTTTATTTCTAATTCTTTAAGTTTTTTTCTGTAGTGTTCTTGGTAATCCACGACGGTGAAAGTTTGATCCGGATCGACCAGATCAATAAGATGATGGGGAACTCCTCTTCGCTCTTCCCGAGTGGGTTTGGCGGTTCCGATATTCATTCCTTTATAGATCTGCATAGAGTCGGCGGTTAAGATCTCCGCTTTGAGTTCTTCTGCCAAGCGGACCGCCAGATCGGTTTTACCAACAGCCGTCGGGCCGACCAATACAATCAGGGGCGGCAAGCGGTTCACCTCCGTTTAAAGATCCGCTCAATTTCTTCTTTGGTAAGTGAAACCATGGTAGGACGACCATGAGGACAGGTCTGGGGAAGCTCGGTCTTGCGTAAGTCGATTAGTAAAGCTTCCGCCTCTTCCTGCGTGATAGTATCTCCGGCCTTGATTGCTTTTCGACAAGCCATAGTCATCAGGGCTTCTTTCCGTTGAATGGTTCTTTTTATTTCTCCGGTGGAAGCCCATTCGGAGATTATATCATAAAATAGTTCTTGGGCTTCACTAGCCGTCAATCCTTGCGGCGCCGAACGTAAAATTATGGTCTGGGGACCGAATTCTTCAAATTCAAATCCAAGTTCCTGTAAGAGTTCTGCCTGAGCCAGAACTGTTTGGTATTGGTCGGTACTAAACTCTATGGTCAACGGAGTCAGTAAAAACTGGGCCGGAGCGTCCGTCTCCTTTAAAAGGCGTTCATAGATGATCCGTTCGTGCGCGGCGTGCTGGTCAATGAGTAAAAGACTATCTTCCTGTTCCAGCAGGAGGTAAGTGCGGAATAAACTGATGATTTTTCCGTCCAGGCTTACATCCTTTTCTGGGGAGAGCGATTTCACCGCCATTTGCGAATTTTCTAATCTCGAGGAAAAGCTGGCTTCTTCAGATACATGGGTCGGCGTCCCCTGAGGCGTACGGTGTTCCGGTAATTCAGGGGCAAGCTCCGATTTGATCTCTTCTTTAACCAGTCCGGTCAGATCCGGGGTTTTTTCTTTGGCCACTGTTCCATCCACCCAGAGCGGTAAATCTTCGTGTACCGCAGAATTAAAACTGCGGGCGGTCATATAAGTGGATGGCCTAGAGCTAGGTTCATACCTTGTAATCCAAGGCGTGTCAATTAGTTTGCTCTGTAAATTGTCTTTAATGAGGCGAAAGATACCTCGAAAGATCTCTTTTTCATCTTTAAATTTAACCTGGAGTTTGTTAGGGTGTACATTTACATCCACCATCTCCGGAGGTAGTTCCAGATTAAGAAGGAGAAAAGGGAAGCGGGCTACAGGTAGTAATGTGCCATAGGCTTTTTCCGCAGCAGAAGAGATCATTCTGGAATTAAAGTAACGCTTATTTAAGTAAAAATATTGATGAATCCGGTTGGATTTAGCAATCGTCGGCCGTCCGACAAAACCGGAGATTCGTAAAGGACCGAAGCTTCCTTCTACCGGAATTAAATCTTTGGTCACCGTAGGATTAAAGACCTGGTTAACAGTACGATATAGATTATCGCCGCCTATTGTATTCAGAAGTTCCATGTTTTGATGATAAAGCCGGAAAGAGATCCTGGGATGCCCCAAAGCCAGACTGGTTACGACCTCCTTGGCCTGGTTAACTTCGGTGGGGATGGTCTTTAAAAATTTTGATCTGGCCGGGGTATTATAGAAGATGTCTTCTACCAATATATTGGTACCCTTCGGCATTCCCTGGCGTTCAATGGAGACCACCTCTCCCCCCTCCACTATTATTATTGTTCCGGGTCTTTCCGGAGAAGCGGAAGTTTTGAGGGTTAGGCGGGAAACTGCGGCAATACTTGGTATGGCTTCACCCCGAAATCCAAGAGAAGTAAGGTCGGCAAGGTCTTGATACTTACTGATTTTACTGGTGGCGTGACGCTCCAACGCCAGTAGGGCGTCTTCCTTCTCCATCCCCTCCCCATCATCAATCACTTGAATTTTTTGTCGTCCACCGTTTGCCAGGTGAATCTCGATCTTGTTTGCTCCGGCGTCGATGGAGTTTTCTACCAATTCTTTGACGACAGAAGCCGGTCGTTCAATGACTTCGCCAGCGGCAATCTGATTAATGGTTAATTCATCCAAAAAACTGACTTTACTCAAGGTACCGGTCCTCCAATTCTAGGCCTCTTTTTGCCTACAGGTGTTTTTTTCCCGTAGTTTTGTTTGGTATTTATATAATAGTTCCAACGCTTCCCGGGGTGATATTTCATCCAGGTTTAGGGCTAATAAGTCCTGGACTAAAGAGTGTTCTGTCGGGAGGAAGAGGGGCAATTGCCGCCTGGGGTTTCTTTTTTCCGCCGTCTGTTTGGAACGTTCTTTTAACCCTTTTTTCTCCAGATCAATGAGGATCTGGTCTGCTCTACACAGAATTTCCTCAGGGAGTCCGGCTAAGCGAGCGACTTCAATGCCATAACTCTCATCACTGCCCCCGGGAATGATTTTGCGTAGAAAAATAATTCGGTCGTCTTCTCTGGAGACGGCAATGTTTAAGTTTTCTACGCCCGGTAGGTTGTCTTCTAAGACCGTTAATTCATGATAATGGGTGGCAAACAGGGCTCGGGCCCCGATTCTTTCCGGATTCCACAGGTACTCCAGAACAGCCCAGGCAATGCTTAAACCATCGAATGTACTGGTTCCTCTCCCGATTTCATCAAGAATCAGTAAACTGTCGGCGGTGGCGTGGCGCAAAATGTTGGAAAGTTCATTCATCTCCACCATAAAGGTGCTTTGACCTCCGGCCAGATCGTCCGCTGCCCCGACCCGGGTAAAAATTCTGTCCACTACACCAATTTCGGCCTGATCGGCTGGAACAAACGAACCAATCTGAGCCATGAGTACGATTAAAGCCAGTTGACGCATGTAAGTGGATTTGCCGGCCATATTGGGACCGGTAATGATCTGCAAACGGTGGTCTTCCCCGTCCAGCAGGGTATTATTTGGTATAAACTCCCCTGGGGGGAGGACTTTTTCGACTACGGGATGCCGTCCTTCCAGAATCTTAATGATCTTTTTTTCTGTGAGTCTGGGCCGACAGTAACGGTTTTTGACCGCCACCTGAGCTAAGCCGGAATAGACATCAAGTCTGGCCAGGATTTCCCCGGTTTTAGTCATTTCCTCAAGCTTCTCGAGGACCAGTGCACGGAGGTCTAAAAATAACCGATACTCTAGTGCGGACCGCCGTTCCTCCGCTCCTAAAATCATGTCTTCGTATTGTTTTAATTCCGGTGTGATATAACGCTCACTGTTGGCCAGGGTTTGTTTTCTAATATAGGAAGAGGGAACCGCGGATAGGTTGGCTTTTGTCACCTCGATGTAATAACCGAAAACCTGATTAAACCCGACCTTTAGCGATTTTATTCCTGTGCGTTCTCTTTCGGTTTGCTCCAGATTGGCCAGGTATGATTTGCCGTCTCGAGCAGCAGTAATCAACTGGTCAAGCTCTTCATGGTAACCCTGACGGAAGATATTTCCCTCTTTAATTACGAGCGGGGCGTCATCCCGAATCGCTTTCAGCAATAGATCGCAAAGCTTAGGTAAAGGGTTTATTTCTTGCCCCAATCGGCATAAGGGTCCCAGCTCATCCTGGGAGAGCAGGCTCTTTAATTCCGGTAGGAGTTGCAGGGTTTTTCCTAAAGCCAGTAGTTCACGGGGATTAGCGGAACCGCAGGATAACCTGGCTAACAACCGCTGTAGATCACAGGTCTTTTTTAATAGTTGACGGCATTCTTCCCTGAGCTGGTGATGGCGGAAGAACAAATCCACTTTTTCCTGTCTCTCTTCGATCTCTTCCACACGACGCAGGGGTTGTTCAATCATTTTCTTCAGTAGTCGCCCACCCATGGCAGTCACTGTATCATCTAAAACCCATAGTAAAGAACCAAAGACTTTGTTCTCCCGTAGAGTACGAACCAGTTCCAGATTTCGACGGGTAAAAACATCCAGGTTCATATAATCCCCTAGGTGATATGTGGAAAGGGCAGCCAAATGAGAAAGTTGAGCCTTTTGGGTTTGGCTGAAGTAAGCCAGGAGAGCTCCGGCCGCGCTGACTGCTGCCGGCAAATCCTGACACCCGAATCCTTCCAAAGAAGAGAGATGGTAATGGTCTAGTAAGCGCTTTCTAGCGCGTTCCGGATAGTATTCTCTTTCCGGACGGGGCGTAATGGTCACAGTGAATTTACTTTTAATCCAGGACAGTTCCTCTGCATAATTCTCCGGCAAAAGCAGTTCTTTTGGCTGCCAGTGGGATATTTCATTGAAAAGAATATTTGGATCCGCCGCAAATTGGGTGACCATGAATTCACCGGTGGATAGATCTGAGACTGCCAGTCCAAAGAGGTTATTGTTCTCCAGTAATGAGACGGAGAGTAAATAGTTGTTGTCTTTCTCTTCCAGCATTTGGTCATCGATGAGTGTTCCGG
>Ga0079223_10000602_pt1 | contig 19068 bp, 16 predicted proteins | sample Stecom2011_FD_75072 | JGI IMG/M metagenome (GOLD analysis project Ga0079223, IMG submission 75072) | Agricultural soil microbial communities from Utah to study Nitrogen management - Steer compost 2011 | ecosystem: Environmental > Terrestrial > Soil > Agricultural land | place: USA: Utah...
CGCTCTAATCTGGGCAAACTCACCGTTTTCAGAAAGCTACTTTGAACTTTGGAAAACATCGTTTAGAATTGGCGTTGGAAGTTTTGAAATCAATAAGAACCTACACCATTGGATTGATGATGGTTTAATGGCAATTTTCTTTTTTGTAGTCGGATTAGAAATTAAAAGAGAAATTATGGCCGGTGATCTTTCCACTTGGAAAAAAGCATCCTTGCCTATAGCTGCCGCAGTTGGTGGAATGGTAGTTCCCGCACTAGTTTACCTTTTATTTAATGGTGGAACGGATACAGAAGCAGGATGGGCAATTCCTATGGCTACCGACATTGCTTTTGCACTAGGCGTTTTATCATTACTAGGTAAACGAGTTCCTATAAGTCTTAAGCTTTTTCTAACAGCACTTGCTATTGTAGATGATCTTGGCGCCGTACTTGTTATTGCTTTCTTCTATACAGATAATTTACTTTTTTTATACCTTGAATATGGTTTTGTTTTCTTTGCTATATTGGCCTTAGGAAATTGGGTTGGAATTAGAAATACGGCTTTTTATGCAATTATCGGGATTTGTGGCTTATGGGTTGCTTTTATGCTTTCTGGAGTGCATGCAACCATTGCTGGTGTTTTGCTCGCAATGACTATACCCGTAAAAACTAAAATCAACAAACACAGCTTTATACATCAAATGAGAGTGCTATCAAGAAAGCTAAAGGTAACAGGAGACGATGAGGGCTCGCTCATGAGTAATGAGCAATATGAAATTATTGAAGATATGAAAGAGGCTCGCGCTAAAGTTGAAGCACCATTACAAAAAATGGAATATGCTCTTAATCCTATTGTTTCCTTCGCCATTCTTCCACTTTTTGCCTTGAGTAATGCTGGATTAAAGCTAGACACAAACTTATGGGAAGTTTTAACTTCTAATGTATTCTTGGGTATCTCACTAGGTTTAATCATTGGTAAGTTTGTTGGTATTGTTTCCTTTTCTGCACTTTTCGTAAAAATGGGAATTTCAGAGCTTCCAAAAAATACTTCATGGGGGGTTTTATCTGGTGCTGCTGTAATGGCAGGTATTGGTTTTACCATGTCAATTTTTATTTCAAACTTAGCATTTGACGACCCAGTTGCAATTGATGAAGCAAAAATGGCAATTTTAATCGCATCGACATTAGCAGGTGCACTTGGTATGTTTCTTATTGATTATTTTTTAAAGAAAAAAAATACAAAAGACAATAGTACTACTACAAAAGAGCAGAATGCTTAAATTTGTTTTATATTGTGACAAGTACATAAATATTCTCCCCCCCAATGAGTGATCAAATCAAACACGAATGCGGAATTGCCTTCATTCGGCTGCGCAAACCTTTAGCTTATTATTTAGAAAAGTATGGCACTGCTACTTATGGACTAGATAAGCTGTATTTACTAATGGAGAAACAACATAATAGAGGCCAAGATGGTGCAGGTGTTGCAAATATTAAATTAGATGTTGAAGCTGGATCAAGGTTTATTAGTAGAAAGAGATCCAACAGCAATCAACCCATTAAAGAAATTTTCGAAAAGATAAATCAACAGTTCTACGATCTTCAAGAAAAAAATCCAGAACTTTTAAAAGATGTAGACTATTTAAAGAAAAACCTCAGCTTTACAGGTGAAGTTTTTACGGGCCATTTGCGCTATGGTACTTTTGGAAGGAATAGCATTGAAAACTGTCATCCCTTTCTTCGACAAAACAACTGGATGACAAGAAACCTTGTTCTTGCAGGAAACTTTAACCTTACCAATGTAGATGAATTATTCAGTTTGCTTGTTAATCTTGGTCAACACCCAAAAGAGAAATCCGACACCGTTACTGTACTAGAAAAAATTGGTCATTTTTTAGATGAGGAAAACCAAAAGCTATACAACGAATACAAACTACTTGGATATCCAAAAAAAGACATCTCTAGCCTAATCGCCAAAAACATGCGGGTTGATGAAATACTAAAAAATGCTGCTGAAGACTGGGATGGAGGATATACCATGGCAGGCATGATTGGTCATGGAGATTCTTTTGTATTGCGAGACCCATCGGGTATTCGTCCTGCTTTTTATTATTACGACGATGAAGTTGTAGTAGTTACTTCAGAGCGACCAGCAATTCAAACAGCCTTTAATGTAAGCGTAGATGATGTAAAGGAGCTAGATCCTGGCACGGCTATTATTATTAAAAAAGATGGCAGCTTTCAGTTGAAAGAAATAAGAAAACCTTTAAAGAAAACGCCCTGCTCTTTTGAACGAATTTATTTTTCGAGAGGAAGTGATAAAGATATTTACAACGAGCGAAAAGACCTTGGAAGATCAATTTGTCCAGAAATATTGAAAGGCATTAACTACAACCTTGAACACAGTGTTTTTTCTTTCATACCAAATACTGCAGAAACTTCATTTTACGGAATGATAAAAGGACTTGACGATTATTTAAATGAAGTAAAAAAGAAAAAAATCATCCAACTGGGCGACCGAATTGACCCTGCAAAGCTGCATGAGATTTTGTCGATGAAAACAAGGGTTGAAAAGATAGCTGTTAAGGATGCTAAGCTCAGAACATTCATTACACAAGATGATGCGAGAGATGATTTGGTTACCCATGTATACGACATTACATACGGAACTATTGAGAAAGGGGTTGACAATCTTATTATCATTGATGACTCTATTGTAAGAGGAACTACATTAAAGCAAAGTATTTTGCGAATTTTAGATCGCTTAGGTCCTAAAAAAATAGTTATTGCCTCCTCTGCCCCTCAAATACGTTATCCAGACTGTTACGGTATTGACATGGCTAAGCTTGGAGAGTTTATTGCCTTTCAAGCAGCAATTGCCCTCTTAAAAGAAACGGGGAAAGAAAAAATTATCCGCGAAGTATATCAAAAATGTAAAGCTCAAGAGAATTCACTTCCAAAAGAAATAAAGAACTATGTAAAAGACATATATGAACCCTTTACAGCAGTTGAAATATCGAATAAAATTTCAGAGCTTTTAAAACCAAAAAACATGAATGCTGAGGTGCAAATTATTTATCAAACTATAGAGGGTTTACACGCAGCAATCCCAGAACACAAAGGCGATTGGTACTTTACAGGAAACTACCCAACGGCAGGTGGAAACAAAGTGGTGAACAAAAGTTTCATCTATTATTATGAAGGGAAAGATATAAGAGCTTATTAAAGCAATAAACATATAAATTGTCTGTTCTCTAAGCTATTATTTTTGACTAAAAGAAAACACAAATTGTACTATCTTTGTTTGTTTTCACATCAAGCTTAAACTCATGGAATTTAAAGCAGGAAAATTATTATCTCAGATTGATATTCCAGAAGATTTGCGCGCAAAAATGCAAATTTCTGATTTACCTGAGTTAACCCAAGAACTTCGCGATTTTATTATCGACGTAGTTTCCGCAAAAGGCGGGCACTTTGCTGCAAGTTTAGGCGTTGCAGAGCTAACTGTAGCTTTACACTATGTTTTCAATACTCCACACGACCAATTGGTTTGGGATGTTGGGCATCAGGCTTATGGACATAAGATCCTAACAGGAAGAAGAAAAAAATTCCACACCAACAGGGTGTTTGAAGGGCTTAGTGGATTTCCAAAAAGAAGTGAAAGCCATTACGATACTTTTGGTGTTGGCCACAGCTCTACCTCAATTTCAGCTGCACTTGGAATGGCAGTTGGCGCTAGATTACAAAATGATAGAGAAAGACAGCATATAGCCATTATAGGAGATGGTGCCATGACCGCAGGAATGGCTTTTGAAGGGCTAAACCACGGTGGTGTTGAGGATTCAAACTTATTGGTGGTTCTCAATGATAACTGCATGTCAATTGATCCTAATGTTGGTGCTTTAAAAGAATATTTAACAGATATCACCACATCTCAAACGTACAATAAAGTAAAAGATGAGGTTTGGACCTTACTGGGAAAAATTTCAAAGTTTGGTCCAAATGCACAGGCAATCGCTCAAAAAGTAGAAAATGCAATCAAAACTGCTGTCTTAAAACAAAGCAATTTCTTTGAATCTCTAAACTTTAGATATTTCGGACCAATCGATGGGCACAATGTCACCCACCTTGTAGAAGTACTCAAAGATTTAAAAGACATTCCCGGCCCTAAAATCTTACACATTCTCACTACCAAAGGAAAAGGATACAGTCTTGCAGAAAAAGAACAAACAAAATGGCACGCTCCTGGTCTTTTTAACAAAGAAACCGGAGAGATAATAAAAATAACTCCAAAAGATCCACAGCCGCCAAGATACCAAGATGTTTTTGGGCACACCATTGTGGAATTAGCTGAAAAAAATGATAAGATTGTCGGTGTTACACCTGCAATGCCTTCAGGAAGTTCATTGAACATAATGATGAAAGCAATGCCCAAGAAAGCTTTTGATGTGGGTATTGCCGAGCAACATGCCGTTACATTTTCTGCAGGAATGGCCACCGCCGGCTTAATCCCATTTTGCAACATTTATTCCTCTTTTATGCAGAGAGCTTATGATCAGGTAGTTCATGATGTTGCCCTTCAAAACTTACATGTTATATTTTGTCTCGATCGTGCGGGACTTGCAGGAGCCGATGGCCCAACACACCACGGCGCCTATGATTTGGCATTTATGCGCTGCATACCCAACATGATTGTAGCCGCACCAATGAACGAAGAAGAACTGAGAAACATGATGTACACTGCGCAAGCTGAAAATTATGGCCCTTTTTCTATTCGCTATCCACGCGGCCAAGGAGTAATGCCTCAATGGAAAACACCATTTAAAAAATTAAAGATCGGTAAAGGTCAAAAAGTAAGGTCGGGTGAGGATATTGCCATTTTGAGCATTGGACATATTGGAAACTATGCTTTAAAAGCAACTCAAGCTCTCGAAGAAGATAATATTTCAGCTGCTCTTTACGACTTGCGTTTTGTAAAACCAATCGATGAACTTCTATTGCATGAAGTTTTTGGTAAGTTCGACAAAGTAATAACGGTGGAAGATGGCTGCATTCAAGGTGGTATGGGAAGTGCTGTGTTAGAGTTTATGGCAGATCATGGTTACCACGCACAGCTTGTACGTTTGGGCATTCCTGATAGGATAATTGAACATGGTTCGCAAGATGAGCTTTATGCTGATTGTAACTACGATACTGCAAGTATTAGAAAAGCAGCCAAAAAATTATTAAACGAAGGCAGAGAAAGCAAAGCAGAAAAAGCTTTTGCATAAAAGGTAATTCTTAATGTAAAAAATCAGCCTTTTTACTTTCTTGGCTTTTTGTACAAGGGCACTGTAGAACATGGCTCGCCGTACATAATTATTTTTGCATAGGGACGTATCATTTCTGTTAACTTGATATAAGCCGAAGGTGGAATTGCAGAATTATCGCTACATCCTTTAATTACAATACGTGCATCTTCATAAGCTGCTGGATCTAATTTTTTGTTTAGTTCAGCCTCAAATAAAATAGTTTCCAAAGTTTCTAAATCTCCAAACACTACTCTTTTCGCATAAGGAGCCAGTCTAGTGGCCAACAACATATAAGCCCAAGTAGGTACTATGGCATCAACTGAGCAGTATAAAGCGACATATTTTCCTTCATAAACACTCCAGTCATGCTCTTTTACAAAAGATCTAAAGTCTTTTTCTTTCAATGCAATACCTTGCCAAAGGTTGTCTTTGATATCATAAAGAAAACGCTCTCCTTCTGGATAATATTCTTCCAAATTGAGCGTAATCAAACCACTTTTAGCAACGCGGTTAATAATTTCTTCTGTCATAATTACATAAAGCCTAATTCTAACATCGCTTCTTCACTCATCATTTCTTTTCCCCATGGTGGATCCCATACAATTTCTACTTTCGAGCTTTTTACTGACCATAATCCACCTACCTTTACTTCCACCTCATTGGGTAGCGACTCTGCAACTGGGCAGTTAGGTGAGGTTAAAGTCATGTCGATGTTAACATTAAAGTCATCGTCAACTTTTACAAAATAAATCAACCCCAAATCGTAAATATTTATTGGAATTTCAGGGTCATAGATTGTTTTAATAACGTCAATCACCAGGTTTTCTACATCTTTTTTTGATAGGTCTTTGATATCTTTTTTTTCCATTGTTTTAAACTTTTGTTTGAAATGCTATAGCATACATTTTAATTTGCTTAATCATGCTAACTAAACCGTTAGACCTTGTTGGCGAAAGGTGTTCTTTTAAACCAATTTCATCAACAAAAAATAAATCGGAATTGATAATTTCTTCTGGTTTGCTATTGTTAAATACGTTTATCATTAAAGAAATTATCCCTTTGGTAATAATGGCATCACTATCAGCAGTAAACTGTATTTTCCCATCATTTAGCTTTGCCGCCAACCAAACTCTCGACTGGCAACCCCTAATGAGGTTGTCATCACTTTTATCTGCTTCATCAATTATAGGAAGATCTTTCCCCAAGGAAATAATATATTCATATTTATCCATCCAGTCTTCAAACATTGAAAACTCATCAACTATCTCTTCCTGTCTTTCTTTAATCGTCATAAATCTTACTATTTCAACATATTTATTGATCTTTTCAAAGCATCTATAAAAATGTCCACTTCACTCTTAGTATTGTATAAAGCAAAAGATGCACGAACTGTGCCGAGAATATTAAAACGTTCCATCAAAGGTTGTGTACAATGGTGTCCTGTTCTCACTGCCACACCTAATTTGTCAAGTATTACTCCAATATCATAGGCATGAATTCCCTCAACAATAAAAGAGATTACGCTCGCTTTGTTTTCTGCTTCTCCAATAAACCTTATACCTTCAATTGCTTTTAATTGATTTGTAGCATATGTCAAAAGCATTTTTTCATATGCGTCAACTTGCTCCCAATCCAATGCGTTTAAATAATCAATCGCTGCTCCACTTGCTATTCCACCAGCAATGTTTGGCGTTCCAGCTTCAAATTTGTGTGGCAACTCATTGTATGTGGTTTTTTCAAAAGTCACAGTTTTTATCATGTCACCTCCCCCTTGATAAGGTGGCAAACTTTCTAAAAGTGCTTTCTTTCCATAAAGTATTCCAACTCCTGTAGGTCCAAACATTTTATGCATGGAAAAGGTATAAAAGTCAGCGTCTAAATCAAGAACATCTATTTTTTTATGGGGAACTGCTTGCGCTCCATCAACCAACACTGGAATGTTTCTCTCATGCGCTAAAGCAATCATTTTCTTTATGGGATTAATAGTGCCTAAAGAGTTGCTAACATGAACAATGGAAATTATTCTAGTTTTAGAATTCAGCAGTTTTTCATAGGCATTTAAATCAAGTTCTCCGTTATCTGTAACGGGAATTACTTTCAACTTGGCTCCCTTTTCTTCACAAATCATTTGCCAGGGCACAATGTTCGAGTGGTGTTCCATTTCAGAAACCACAACCTCATCTCCAGATTTTAAATTGTGCTTACCAAATGAACTTGCAATTAAGTTAATAGAGTCGGTTGTTCCTTTAGTAAATAATACTTCCTCTTGGTATTCTGCATTAATGTATTGTTGAATCTTAATTCTGGCTTCTTCATAAGCTGAAGTAGCCTCTTGACTCAATGTGTGTACGCCTCTATGAATGTTGCTATTCTCTTCAGAGTAATAATGATTTAATGCATCAATTACCACTTGTGGTTTTTGGGCAGTTGCTCCATTGTCTAAATAAACAAGTGCTTTCCCATTAACAGTTCTTTTAAGAATCGGGAAGTCAGCTCTTATTGCTGAAACATCGTATTTATTTTTGACAACTTTGTTCATTTTTTAAATTATTTCACTCCTTGATAATGATCGTCAATGTATACTTTAAGCTCCTCTCTCAATGATTCAATACCTACATGCTGCAGCACATCAGATGCAAAAGCATTTAACAAAATTGATCTAGCTATTTTCTCAGGAATCCCTCTAGAGCGCAGATAAAACAATGCTTCTTCGTCAAGTTGCCCAATGGTAGAACCATGGCTACATTTCACATCATCCGCATAAATCTCAAGCTCTGGTTTTGCATTTATCTTTGCATCATCAGTCAATAGCATATTTGCATTTGACTGATAGGCATTTGTTTTTTGTGCTTCTCTATGTACAAGCACTCTACCGTTAAAAACGGCACTCCCCTTATCATCAATAATTCCTTTGTACAACTCATGAGATACGCAATTTGGCTCTCTATGGAAGACGCGAGTATGATTATCAACATGCTGCTTTCCTTCTAGCAAATAGAGTCCATTTAACCATGTCTCTGTATGTTGCCCCATCAAATCTATGTTTAGGTTGTTGCGTACCAAAGCTCCTTCTAAAGTAAATGTGTTAATTTTAAAAGTACTGTTTGCTTCTTGCCACACTTCTTCATTGGCGATTTGAAAATCATCTTTACCTTCTTGTTGAATTTTATTCAATTCAAGATGTGCTGACTTATCAACAAAAATCTCCGTCAACATATTTGTAAATGAAGCTCCTTTGTTAGTTGAAATTGTTTTCATTACAACTTTTGCCTGGCTACCTTCTTCAATCACAATTAGGTTGCGCGGATTTGATAAAGCTGCTTCTGAATCTACAATATGAACGATATAAATAGGCTCTTCAACAATAGTGTTTTTCTGTAGGTGCAGGAAAGCACCATCTTGATGATAGGCAGTATTAATTGCTGCAAAAATTTGCTCATCATCTTTTGATCGACTCGCAAATCGTTTTCTAATTACTGTACACTGCTCATCTTCCTTTGCTTTTGATAAAGCTGAAAAATAAACTCCATCTTTTAGTTTAAAGCTACTTAATCGCTCACTATAATATCCATTTATCAGCACAATGCAGTTTTTTGCAGTTATTGATAAGTCTAGTGCTAGCTTTTCATTAGGGTAGTCAAATTTATAATTCCCCCTAATTATTCTGTTAATTCTTGTAAATCTCCAATACTCCGTTTTTGAAGTAGGAAACTCAAGATTTTCTATAGCTTTTAAAGCCTTATCCCTTTTCTCTTTTGCAAAATCGGCATCAAAAGAAAAGTCAGATTCTCCAAAATGTGATAAAAAGTGATCTTTTGTTTTTATTGCTACTGTCTCCTTCATTACTTTCCCCATTTTTTATGCAGGCACTGAAGCCTGATCTTTTAACCAATCATACCCTTTCTCTTCTAGCTCTTTAGCCAATTCCTTACCGCCAGTTTTAATTATCTTACCGTCGTGTAATACGTGCACAAAATCTGGTACAATATAATCTAGCAATCGCTGATAGTGAGTAATTACTATGGTTGCATTTTCTGATGTCTTAAGTTTGTTAACACCATCAGAAACTACTCTTAAAGCATCAATATCAAGACCTGAATCTGTTTCATCTAAAATTGCCAACTTTGGGTCGAGCATCGCCATCTGAAAAATTTCATTTCGCTTTTTTTCTCCACCTGAGAAACCTTCGTTTACAGATCTATTTCTAAGCTTTCCATCCATTTCAACGAGTGCGGATTTTTCTTTTACTTCTGCGAGAAATTCTTTAGCAGTATAAGGAGCTAAATTTCTATATTTGCGAATCTCATCTATAGCAGTTTTTAAGAAATTGATGTTGCTCACTCCAGGAATTTCAACAGGGTATTGAAAAGCTAAGAACAAACCTGCCCTAGCCCTTTCTTCTATTGCCATATCCAATAAATCCTTGCCTAAAAACTCGACTTTCCCTTCACTCACTTCATATTCTTCTCTACCAGCCAGAACACTTGCTAATGTACTTTTTCCAGAACCATTAGGCCCCATTATAGCGTGTACTTCTCCAGCTTTTACTTCAAGGTTTAGTCCTTTTAGAATTTCATTGCCTTCAATTGAGACGTGTAAATTTTCAATCTTTATCATCTTAGTATATTCTATATTTGTCTTATTTATTGTCAATTAATTTACCCTACTGAACCTTCAAGGCTTATTTCAAGTAGCTTTCTTCCTTCTACTGCAAACTCCATTGGCAGTTGGTCAAGTACTTCTTTTGTATAACCATTTACAATAAGCTTAATAGCACCTTCCATATCCAATCCTCTTTGCATACAGTAAAAAATTTGATCTTCTCCAATTTTTGATGTAGTTGCTTCATGCTCTACTTTTGAAGATTTATTATTCACCTCTATATAAGGGAAAGTATGAGCACCGCAATCATTACCTATAAGCAAAGAGTCACATTCCGTAAAGTTTCTACTATTGGTAGCTCCTTTATTTATTTGAACTAATCCTCTGTATGAGTTTTCTGCTCGTTGTGCTGAAATCCCTTTAGATATAATTGTACTGCTTGTATTTTTACCGATATGGGTCATCTTAGCTCCAGTATCTGCTTGTTGATGCTTTGAAGTAACTGCCACAGAGTAAAACTCCCCAATAGAGTTATCACCTTTCAACACACAGCTTGGATATTTCCAAGTAACTGCAGAGCCAGTCTCTACCTGAGTCCATGAAATTTTGGCGCTTTCTTCACACAATCCTCTTTTGGTAACAAAGTTAAAAACTCCACCAACACCTTCGTCATTACCTGGGTACCAGTTTTGAATTGTCGAGTACTTGATTTCTGCATGGTCTAAAGCAATCAACTCTACCACTGCAGCATGCAATTGATTTTCATCGCGCATTGGCGCTGTACAGCCCTCGAGGTAACTTACATAACTACCTTCATCTGCCACCACCAATGTTCTTTCAAACTGACCAGTGTTAGCTTCATTAATTCTAAAATAAGTTGACAATTCCATTGGGCAACGAACCCCTTTAGGGATATAGCAGAAAGAGCCATCAGTAAAAACTGCAGAGTTCAATGCCGCATAAAAATTATCTCCTGAAGGAACAACTGTCCCCAAATATTTCCTCACCAATTCAGGATGGTTTTGAACCGCATCACTAAAAGAGCAAAAGATTATCCCCAACTCACCAAGTTTTTTGGTAAATGTTGTTTTAACAGATACACTATCAATCACAGCATCAACTGCCACTCCTGTCATTCGCTTTTGTTCTTCCAATGAAATCCCCAACCTTTTAAAGGTATCTAACAATACTGGGTCAACTTCATCCAAGCTTTCTAACTCTGGTCTCCGCCTAGGGGCTGAATAATAATGCAATTCTTGAAAATCAGGCTTGTCATATTTTACATGAGCCCATTTAGGCTCTTCCATTTGCTGCCAAATTTTAAATGCATTTAGCCTATACTCTAACAGCCATTCAGGCTCATTCTTTTTACTAGAAATTAAGCGAATAATATCTTCATTCAGCCCTTTTGGAGCTTTATCAGATTCAATATCGGTAATAAAACCATATTTATATTCACTTGAAATTACTCCTTCAATTAATTCATCTTCACTAGCCATAATATTATCTATTTTTTAAATTGAAAAACTTTCACCGCACCCACAAGTTCTAGATGCGTTTGGGTTTACAAAACTGAAACCTTTCCCATTTAATCCATCGGAAAACTCCAATTCTGTTCCAACTAAATAAAGGACACTTTTTTTATCGATGACAATCTTCACTCCATTGTCCTCAATTACCTTATCTTCCTCTTTCAACTCAGAATCAAACTCTAAGTTGTACATCAATCCACTGCATCCACCCCCTTTTACACCAACTCGCACATAGCTGCCAAGTGCTTTCCCTTCAGCAGAAAGCAAGTCCATTATTTTTTCTCTTGCGCTGTCTCTTACTTTTATCATTTTATCTGATACAATTTTTTGTAGAAACAAAGTTACTTATCTTTATTTAGATTTCGTCTAAATAAGGAACTTATCTCTACTTTTTTCTGCAGATAAGGGACAAAAGTATCTCTTTTAAACCAATTGACAAAAGATGTAGATAATTTTATTGTTTAATTACCTTTGCAAAATGCAAGAACAAAACGACCCCACCCCTTTATCAAGGGTTGGTGAATTTGGATTAATTGACAGACTCACCAAACAGATAAAAATTTACAACGATTCAACCATAGTTGGCGTAGGAGATGATGCTGCTGTTATAAGCAATGAAAAAGGATTCAGCCTAATTAGCACCGACATGTTAGTAGAAGGAGTTCACTTTGACTTACTGTACACGCCCTTAAAACACTTGGGATACAAAGCAGTGGTTGTCAACCTTTCTGATATATATGCAATGAATGCCCACCCCAAACAAATAACCGTATCAATTGCTGCCTCAAACCGTATTTCTGTAGAGGCCTTAGAAGAAATTTATGAAGGAATCCAGCTTGCTTGTGAGTTTTACAAAGTTGATCTAGTAGGAGGAGACACTACTTCTTCACTCAGTGGTTTAATAATTAGCGTTACTGCTATAGGTATAGCTGACAAAAACAAAGTGGTAAAACGAAGTGGCGCCAAAGAAAATGACTTAATTTGTGTGAGTGGAGACCTGGGGGCAGCTTTTGCAGGACTGCAATTGCTAGAAAGAGAAAAGGCTGTATATGAAGAAAATCAAAATATGCAACCCGATTTCAGCGGTAAAGATTATGTTTTAGAAAGACAATTGAAGCCTGAAGCAAGAAAAGAAATTATTGACTTTTTTGAAAAAGAAGGCATTGTTCCTACTGCGATGATTGACATTTCTGACGGTCTTTCTTCTGAATTATTACATTTGGCAAAAAGCTCAAATGTTGGTATTCAAATCTATGAAGAAAAAATACCTATCGACCCAACAACGGTTACAGCATTGGAAGATTTTAACCTAAACCCTACTACTGTGGCTCTAAATGGAGGAGAAGATTATGAATTGCTATTTACTGTCCCATTAAGTCTTCACAATAAAATAAAGAGTGCCCCTAATATTCAAATTATTGGACACATTACAGATAAAAAAGAAGGAACACACATGGTTACAAAAGGCAGCAATACACTTGTTGAACTTCAAGCTCAAGGGTGGCAATCAAAAATGGATGAGGAATATTAATCATCTAATTTAAGCACGGCGAGAAATGCATCCTGCGGCACTTCAACATTCCCAATTTGACGCATGCGTTTCTTTCCTTCCTTCTGCTTTTCAAGCAATTTTCGCTTTCGGCTAATGTCTCCACCATAACATTTGGCAGTTACATCTTTACGTACAGCCTTTACAGTTTCTCGAGCGATAATTTTTGCGCCAATAGCCGCCTGTATTGCTATATCAAACTGTTGTCTAGGCAACAATTCACGGAGTTTACCACAAATCTTTTTACCTAAATTAAAAGCCTTGTCTTTGTGAATTAAAGCAGACAACGCATCTACCTGATCGCCATTTAACAACAAATCCATTTTAACTAAGTTTGACTGTTGATAACCTATAGGAAAATAATCAAAAGAAGCATACCCTCTGGATATGGTTTTTAAGCGGTCATAAAAATCAAAAACAATTTCAGCAAGTGGAAGATGGAAGGTCAACTCAACACGGTCGGCAGTCAAATAAACTTGATTTTGCAACTCACCTCTTTTATCAATACACAAGTTCATCACCGGGCCTACATATTCAGCTTTAGTAATAATTGATGCCTTTATAAATGGCTCTTCTATCCTATTTAAATAGCTAGGATCTGGCATATCTGAAGGGTTATTAATCAACACTATTTCATCGGGCTTACTGTTCAAGAATGCATGGTAAGAAACGTTGGGAACAGTAGTAATTACTGTCATATTAAACTCTCTTTCCAAACGCTCTTGAATGATTTCCATGTGCAGCATTCCAAGAAACCCACAACGAAAGCCAAAACCGAGTGCAGCAGAAGACTCAGGATCAAATGTTAAAGATGCATCATTTAGTTGAAGCTTTTCCATGGCTTCGCGCAATTCTTCATACTCATCAGTATCTACTGGATAAATACCGGCAAATACCATAGGTTTAACGTTTTCAAAACCTTGAATTGCTTCCTTACATGGATTCTCTACAGTGGTTAATGTATCTCCTACCTTTACCTCTTTGGCGCTTTTAATACCAGAAACAATGTATCCAACATCTCCAGTTGATATAACCTTTCGGGGTAATTTCTTTAATTTTAGTGAACCTACCTCGTCGGCATTGTACACTTTACCTGTATTAACGAACTTTACTCTATCTCCCTTTTTTATCTCCCCATTCATAACTTTAAAATAAGCATGAATTCCTCTATAAGAATCATATACAGAGTCGAAGATAAGGGCTTGCAATGGTGCGTTAGGATCGCCAACTGGCGCGGGAATCCTATTGATGATTGCCTCTAAAATAGCATCAACTCCTTGACCAGTTTTACCACTGGCTTCTATAATATCTTCTCTATCACAGCCAATCAAATCTACAATCTGGTCCTTAACCTCTTCGGGCATTGCCGAAGGTAAATCAATTTTATTTAGTACAGGGATAATTTCTAAATCAAAGTCTAATGCCAAATAAAGATTAGAGATAGTTTGAGCTTGAATTCCTTGAGCTGCATCCACTATGAGTAAAGCCCCTTCACATGCAGCTATAGAACGAGAAACTTCATAAGAAAAATCAACGTGTCCAGGCGTATCAATTAAGTTCAGGATAAATTTTTCGCCATCTCTCTCATGCTCCATCTGAATCGCATGGCTTTTTATAGTAATGCCACGCTCACGCTCTAAATCCATATCATCTAAGGTTTGAGCTTGGAGGTCCCGCATGCTAATCGTTCCTGTTTTTTCTAACAAGCGATCTGCCAAGGTGCTCTTCCCATGATCAATATGAGCTATGATACAAAAATTCCTTATCCTTTCCATCCTTAAATTTTGATTTGCAAATTTAAGATTTTAAAAGTACATGGGTTAGAAAGTGTTTTTGTTAAATGCAAGAGTTTGTAGCTTCTCTATTATTGATTGTGACTCCTACTTTCCCAATAGATTCTAGCAGGTTTTTAGAGGGTTTAGTTAGTACAAAAATAAAGTGTCGCCACTTTGTGAAAAATATCTATATAAACTATACTGACAATAGTATCTTTATTTCTAAAATCGATTAAAAAAGTTGCTTTTAACTCTCTACCGCTTCTACTGCTACAATTTCAGGCACCGCTTTTTTTACCGCCTCTTCAATTCCAGCTTTTAAAGTCATGGCAGACATACTACAGTCTTTACAAGCACCATGGAGTGTAACTTCAGCAATATTGTTTTCTACGCGCAACAGGCGAATATCGCCACCATCCGCTTCTAAAAACGGGCGTAACTGACTAATTGCCTCCTCAATTCTATCAATTATTTCTTTTTCTTCTATTGTTTTCATCTTATCATTAACAATGTTACTCATTTATATTCTATTCAGATTGCAAAAGGCTACACTACACTATATGATAAAATTATATTGTAATTGACGTTAGTTGTTTACTTCTTTCAAGATATTTTCAACCAGATTCTCAAATGCCTTGGCTTGAGGTGTGTTATCTTGCAATACCGCTGGTCGCCCTACATCACCAGCTTCTCTAATACTTTGCACAAGTGGAATTTCTCCCAAATAGTTAATCTTCATTCGTTCTGCCAAATCTTTTGCTCCATTTTTTCCAAAGAGATAGTATTTATTATCGGGCAATTCATCAGGTGTAAAGTAAGCCATATTTTCTACTATTCCTAAAACTGGAACATTAATTTGAGGCAAGCTAAACATCCCCAATGCTTTTCTAACATCTACCAAGGCAATTTCTTGTGGCGTGCTAATTACCACTGCTCCGCTCAATGGAATTTGCTGTACCATAGTAAGATGTACATCTCCAGTTCCAGGAGGCAAATCGACAATCATATAATCTAAATCTCCCCAATAAGCATCTTTAAAAAGCTGGGTTAATGCTTTTGTAGCCATAGGGCCACGCCAAACCACTGCTTGGTCTGGTGTTGAAAAGAAGCCAATGGAAAGCATTTTAACACCATAATTTTCAACAGGCTTTATATACTCTTTACCATCAATCTTTATTGCACTTGGCTTTTCATCGCTAACATCGAACATAGCTGGCACTGATGGTCCATAAATATCGGCATCTACCAATCCAACCCTAAGTCCCTTTTTTGCTAAACCAGCAGCCAAGTTAGCTGCAACAGTAGATTTCCCAACTCCACCCTTGCCAGATGCAACAGCGATAACATGTTTTACACCAGGCAAAATGGTTCTGTGCTCTGGTTTCCGTTCATGCGCTTTTCCCATGGCGGTTATGTTCACTTCAACTTGAAGATCATTTCCCAAGAAACGTTTCAATTGATGCTCACATGCTTCCTCGAGCCTCTTTCTATAATGCATTGCAGGATTAGAAGTTTTTAAATCAAAACTTACTACTCCATTTTTGTATTCAACTTTAGACACTAAATCTAAAGAAACAATGTCTTTCTTAAGATCAGGCTCCATTACAAAAGAGAGCGCTTCCAATATTTTATCAAAAGTAACTTCCATAGCCGCAAAGTTAAGAAATGAAAAGTCGAAATCTATTAAAAAACAGAAATTCAATCGAGCATTGTAAGGTTATAAAATGATATAAATTTTAATTTATAATGTGCACGTTTTAAACATGTTGGGATTTAAAACGAAATTGCAAACAACTCCTATTTATTTAATTAAATCTCAATCCTCAAAATCTAACTCCTTTGACGGATCCCAAAAGTGGACTAAAAAGTCTTGAATATGATCATCGACAACTTCAACTCCTTCTTTTTCCAATTGAGTTTGCATGGGAGCACCTTCTGGAAAGTGATGCTTTCCCGTTAGCGCCCCATTGCGATTAACCACTCTGTGCGCTGGAACATACTCCTCTTGATTGTGGGCAGCATTCATTGCCCAGCCCACCATTCTCGCACCTCTTTTACTTCCTAAATAATTCGCAACAGCACCATAAGAGGTAACTTTACCTTTTGGAATCATTCTTACCACAGCATAAACTTGTTCAAAAAAATCGAGATTCTTTTCAGAAAGTTTTAAGGGCTTTACCATGGGGCTTAAATTTTAAGTAATGTATTTTATGGCCCTTTTCAGTGAAAATTTTCTCATAGTGAGTTTTGATACTCAAAATCTCTCTCACTTCAAGGTCAAAACCTTCTATCTTCTCACCATACAAATCGGCTGTAGCTTCAATAATTTCATACCCATTTTGCTGCACTTGATCTAAGCTATATTCATAAAAAAACTGACTGTCAGTTTTCAAATGAATACATCCATCATCTTTTAAAAACTTCAGGTAACGGGCTATGAAAAGTGGACTAGTTAAACGTTTTTTTTCCTGCCGATCTTTGGGTTGAGGGTCAGGAAAGGTAATCCATATTTCTTCTACTTCACCTTCGGAAAAACAACTTTCTATAAACTCTACCCTTGTGCGCAAAAAGCAAACATTCTCAATTTTTTCCTCTAAAGCTGTCTTTGCACCTCGCCACATTCGAGCACCTTTAATATCGATACCTATAAAATTATAGTTGGGAAAGCGCTTAGCCATTCCTACACTGTATTCACCTTTTCCGCAACCCAACTCTAATATTAGCGGATTTTTATTTTTAAAATGTTGTGCACTCCATTTCCCTTTCATTTTATAATCTGTGCGAAAAACCTCTTCCAATGTCGGTTCATAAACATTAGAAAAGGTTTTCATTTCTGCAAAGTGTTCTAATTTCTGTTTGCCTGCCATATTACATTGTTACGCCCAATAAATCATCTAAAGTAGATCGAGAAACTGCATGGTAATTTGGCCTTGCCTTTTCATATATTTCTAATGCTCTTTCTTTTCCTGCTTCAGACTTTAAAACTACTTTGTAGATAGGGGTTAAAAACTTTCGCCTTCCAACTTCAATAAGGAACTCTTCTGTTGGTACTTTTGCAGCTTCATAGTTATTGGGTATTACCTTTTCGAACCAGGCTGATTTAATTTCTGCATTTCCAATTTGAGTAAAGCCAAAAGCTGCATCTAACTCTTTCATTTGCGCCTCAGTTATATCAACAGGCAGAAAACGAACAAAACGCAACCATTCGGCCGTCACCCAGCCTTCTGTATTCAGTTCTTCAGCTGCTTTTCCATCTATCCAATCATTGTATTGATTCTCCACCTCTACAAATCGATTCGATTCAACCTTCGGGCAGTTGTTTGGCAAGCCCGTTTCATAAACCCACTCCTCCAACCGAATAGTTTCTTTCCAGTTGGCATTTTCATCGAGCAACTCCTTGTTAATGTAATTTACAAAGCGTTTAGAGGTCATCACTTCAAAAGCAAACTCATCGAAATATTGTTTAAGAAAGCTATCCCATTTCTCTCTACCTACTGTCTCTTCAATTAAACGCAATAAAAAATATCCTTTATCATATGGAACGCCAGTTAATCCATCATCTGGATTACGCCCTTCTAAATCAACTTTTAGTCGGGTGTCTGCTAAACGATCTTCACTAATCAACCACTCAATTTCTTCTTCAAGGTCTTGGTGGGTCAAAATGGCCATCATGTTGGCAAAGTCTTTCCCATAAATTTCCTCCATAATTCTATGCTCAAAATAAACGGTAAATCCTTCATTCAACCATATATCTTCCCATGTAGCATTGGTGACTAAGTTGCCAGACCAAGAGTGCGATAGCTCATGCGCAATTAAGGCAGTAAGTGACCGGTCGCCTGCAATAATGGTAGGAGTTGCAAAAGTTAAACGCGGGTTTTCCATTCCACCAAAAGGAAAAGAAGGTGGCAAAAATATTACATCATATTTCCCCCAGCGGTATTCTCCATAAAGTGCCTCAGCAGTATCCACCATGTTTTGCACTTCACCAAGTTCATAAGCTCCTGCTTCAATTACTGATGGTTCAGCATAAACCCCAGTAATTTCTCCAATTTTTCTATATTCTAATTTACCGACAGCCAATGACATTAAATAAGAAGGCACAGGCTGATCCATCTTAAATTTATATATTCCTTCTGCATTGGTTTCAGTTGGGTTTTCAGCACTCATTAACGCCAACATTCCCTTTGGAACTTTCACTTCTGCTTCAAAAGTAAAACGTATTCCGGGGCTATCCTGGCAAGGAATCCAAGTTCTAGCTAAAATGGCTTGAGATTGAGTAAACAGAAATGGCATTTCCTTATCGGCAGTTTGCTGTGGATCTAGAAATTGCAAAGCATCTGC
>Ga0079223_10000603_pt1 | contig 19063 bp, 14 predicted proteins | sample Stecom2011_FD_75072 | JGI IMG/M metagenome (GOLD analysis project Ga0079223, IMG submission 75072) | Agricultural soil microbial communities from Utah to study Nitrogen management - Steer compost 2011 | ecosystem: Environmental > Terrestrial > Soil > Agricultural land | place: USA: Utah...
CCGCTAGAGGCCTTGTTTAATCAGGACGATTCAATTACTTATGTTTATAAAAAATCGGGGTTATCTACTGTAAAACAAGAGATTAAAGTCAGCAATTCAAACCGGAATGATGTAATTGTAGAACTGGGTTTAAAAGAAGGCGATCAGGTTTATTTAAACCGGGTAAAGGATATGGACAAGTCTAAAATCAATTTGCTTCCTGAGCTTGACGGTAAGCGTCAGCAAAAACAGGAACCCGTACCGGAGCCTACCAAAGACGACTTGATTCCTGATACATCTCTGATGCGCAAGCTTCCGGCGGGAGTATTGGATCAGTTAAAAGCTTTGTAAATTATGCGCGAACGCTTATTGGCCAATTTCCTTATTGCTTTAGAAGCGCTTATCAGCAATAGAATGCGATCATTGCTCACCGCACTCGGAATAATTTTTGGGGTGGCTGCGGTAATTGCCATGCTCGCTATTGGCAATGGTACCCAGCAGGAACTCAATGAGCAAATGAAACTGGTAGGTGTAAACAATATTGTTATCACCCCTATTATTGAGCAAAAGGAAGAAACATTAAACTCAGAAGAAAGTGCGCAGGAGAAGGAGAAATTTTCGCCCGGGTTGCGAATGCAAGATGCTGAAGCTATCAACGAAAGCATTCCGCATATTCAAAAAATCAGCCCGGAGATTATTCTCGACACCTACATTATTAAAAGTGGAATTAGGCGTTCTGCAAAATTGGTAGGTGTAGAACCTGTGTATTTCGACATATTCAATTTCAATCTTTCAGACGGGAAGATGTTTAACGATAAGCAGATCGATCGGGGTTCTCCGGTTTGCATAATTGGTAAATCGATAAAAAACCGTTTTTTTCCAACCGAAAACCCGATTGGCAAACAGCTAAAAGTAGGTGCGCAGTGGTTGGAAGTAATTGGTGTGCTCGAGCAGCGCATTATTAGCGATCAAAGCATTAGCAATCTGGGAATTCGCGACTACAACATGGATGTTTATACACCGCTAAAGACCGTTTTGGTACGCTACGAGAACCGCGAGCTTATCACTGAGCAAATGATTAAGGGAGCCAATTCAAACGACAATAGCGACCTGACCGATGAGCAGCGAAAAGCGGCAAAGAACTACCATCAAATAGACCGAATGGTTTTGCAAGTGGAAGAAACCGCGCTTTTAAACCCCATCGCCGATATTGTTTCTCGTCTTTTGGCTCGTAGGCATTTTGATGTGGTAGATTATCAAATCGAAATTCCCGAATTGCTTTTAAAACAACAGCAGCGCAGCAATGAGCTTTTTAATTACGTCCTTGGTGCCATTGCCGGTATATCTTTGCTTGTAGGTGGAATCGGCATTATGAACATCATGCTCGCCTCTGTTCTTGAGCGTATTAAAGAAATTGGCTTGCGACTTTCGCTGGGCGCAAAAAAGAGCGATATCGTTTATCAATTTATGTTCGAATCGGTTTTGATCAGCGTTACGGGCGGACTATTAGGGGTGATTTTAGGAATAGCCCTTGCGTACATCGTCAGTCATTTCGCCGATATAAAAACCATTATTTCGCTGTCCTCCATTTTGATTTCGTTCGGGGTTGCGGCTTCAATAGGTTTGATTTTTGGAATTACACCGGCGCGCCGGGCAGCACAACAAAACCCGATAAATTCTCTGCGTTATGAATAAAGTTGCTTTCATCTTATTTTGCTTTGTCTGTATCGCCTTTTCGGCAAATGGCCAAAATGTTACCACACTTTCTTTATTCGATGTAATTGAACTTTCAAAAGAACAATCTCCATCGGCAAAGCAGGCAGAAACTCGGGTAAAAAACCGCTATTGGCAATATCGATTGTATAAATCAAATTACAATCCGCAGCTTGCCCTTTCGGGAAACTTGCCGGGGTACAACCGCGATTATTTTGGAAACGTATTAGACGACGGAACCATGATTTTTCAGGAACGCGAGCAGATAAATAGCCTTTTAAACCTGGGGATGGAGCAGCCCATCGCCTTTACCGGGGGAACTGTATCGATAAACTCGAACCTAAATTACTTTGCTGATTTAAACCGTGACGAAGATCGATTCAATTCAACTCTGGTAAATATTCGATTAAATCAGCCCCTTTTCGGGTACAATTCTCTAAAGTGGGATAAGCGTACCGAGCCCTTGCGATACGAGGAAAGTAAGCGAAGCTTTGTAGAGGAAATGGAATTTATAAGCCGCGAGGCAGTTCGGTATTTTTTTGATTACCTCGATGCGCAAATCAACTTGCAAATCGCCGAGACCAACTTATTCAATACTGATACTATCTATCGTATTGAAGAGGGCCGCTATAATATAGGTACTACATCGAAAGACAAGTTGCTTCAAGTGGAGCTTCAACTCCTGCGATCGGAACAAGATGTTACCCAGGCACATTTAGATATGCAAACATCCAGTCAGAAGCTGCGCGCCTATTTAGGATTAAAAACCAGTGACACACTTCATTTGATTTTGCCCGACCACATACCTGAATTTGATATTTTAATGCAAGATGCGCTTATGTACGCCAAATTGAATCGATCGGACTACATCGCTTTTGAGCGCAGTAGAATTGAATCGCAACGAGATGTGGAAAGAGCGCGGAAGCAGCGATTTCAAACAACTTTAGTAGCGTCATACGGTTTAAATACCGCTTCAGATGATTTTTCAGACGCCTATTCAAATCCGAACGATCAGCAAAGAGTAGATATCGGGCTTGTTGTACCCATTCTGGATTGGGGAAGAAACAAAGCACGTATCGAAACGGCTTTGGCAAATCAGCAACTAAATGAATTTGTGTTAGATCAGGATATTCAGAATTTTGAGCAGGAGATAATCACCTTAGTAAGGCAGTTTGAAGTTTTACGCAATCAAATGCGCATTGCCAAAAAATCGGATGAGGTTGCTGAAGAAAGGTACACCGTTTCTCAAAACAGATATTTAACAGGAAAAGTTGATATTACCAATCTGAATATTGCCCTATCTGAAAAGGATGCGGCCAAGCGCTCGTACAACAAAGCACTTCGCGATTTTTGGATAGCATATTTTGATTTGCGCAGACTCACACTTTACGATTTTGCAAACAAGGAACTGCTCTATACTCCCGAGTAACTCAATCCTATTCCTCGATGGGAACCTTTACTACATCAGAACTTTGTAGTTTGTCGAAAATAGAAACATCACAATTTAAGAAATTCACTACTTCCGATTCTGAGCAAAATATTCCCACTTTATGCAGGTGATTCATGCGGTCTTCGTACATCGTGACAATTGCCGCCGAAACCGGTGCCTGAACTAAAACAGCAGCTTTACCCCGCATAGAATTGGCACTTTCTTTAATGACTTCAACAAAGTGTCGAAACTCTTCTCTGGAAAAAACAAGGTTAGAATCTTGAAAATCAACAATTCGATCAAATTCTTTATTATAATGAGGATGATCCCATATATGGACCATAAGCTTTTCAATCGAACCAATTCGGGTAATTCCGGCAAACTTTTCTATTATTAGTCTGTTTTCTTTATCGATGTAGAACGTCAACATTTCTTTTGAATTATTTGTACTTTTAATAACGGGTTCGTCAATTTCGATAAATAAGGTTATGATGAAACATTAATCAGACTAACTATAAATCTTTCGTCCAAATATGCAAAGATTAAATGTAATTCCGCTGTATTTTAAAAGTAAATTTCAAAAGCTAATCACCAAAACATTAATACTTTGTGGACTACTATTGAGTATTGCAGCATATACTCAAAGTACAAACACCTCTTTGCCCCAATTTGTAGAAATTAAAGCCAATCTTCTACTAATTCAAACCGATGTGCGTTATTCGGGCTATAACAATTTTGTTGGCAGACCTATTCCGGGCTATAACTCTGAGCGGATACTACTATCGAAACCCGCTGCCGATTCTTTACACAAAGCCATTAAATATCTAAACAGCTTAGGATATGGAGTTATCATTTACGATGCATATCGTCCTCAAAAAGCAGTAGATTATTTCGGTAAATGGTCGAGAGATAAAGGCGATACACTTATGAAAGCAGATTACTATCCCGACATCGCTAAAAAGGATTTATTTCGGCTCGGATATATTACCTCAAAGTCAGGACATTCCAGAGGAAGCACGGTAGATTTGAGCTTAACTGATTTAAACACAGGCCGCGAAATCGATATGGGGGGCGAGTACGATTTTTTTGATGAATCCGCTTCGCCTTCTACAGACATGATCTCTGCCAAACAGCAAGAAAACCGATATATATTGCGTGAAGCAATGATTAGGTACGGATTTAAACCCCTTCACACCGAATGGTGGCATTTCACGTTAAAAAATGAGCCCTATCCGGACACGTATTTTGATGTAAATGTGGAATAAATTCCAATTGGAAAAAAGATGGTGTTTGAAATAGTATTAACTTGCATAAAAATCTGGCGCCATGAATAAAATATTGAAATGGTTTCTCATTGGAATTGGAATTCTCCTGATAGCCGGTATCGGGACATTTCAAATAATGAAACATCAAACTAAGAAGCATAGCCCCGAAGAAAAAATCTCCTTTAAAGAAAACGGCTTTGACATTGAAGTCACATATTGCCGTCCGTTTAAAAAAGGCAGAGAAATTTTTGGTGATCTTGTGCCCTATAATGAAGTGTGGCGAACGGGCGCCAACGAGGCAACAACTTTTTCTACCGGAACCAATCTAACCATTCAAGGGCAGACTTTGCCGGCAGGCGAATACACGTTATGGACCATCCCCGATGCGAAGGAATGGCAGATTATTTTCAATAGCGGCCACCCCGGCTGGGGAGTCGGATTTGACGAAAAGGCTAGCCGCGAACCCGATTTAGATATTGTCAATGCTCGTGTAAGAGCAGAAAGTAACTCACAGCCTGTCGAACAATTTACAATAGACTTAACTGGGAATCCACCGCATTTAGTTTTGGCTTGGGATGATGTGCATACCGATTTGGCATTATACAACAAAGAATAAAAACACAGAAATTTGTCAAAACGAGATCTTCAAAAATACCTGAAAGAACTTACCAAAAACCAGCTTCAAGATCAAATTTTAGATTTATACGACCGCTTTAAAGAAGTGAAAGTTTTTTATGATTTTGCGTTCAATCCAAAAGAAGACAAGCTTTTAGACGATTTTAAAACACGGGTCGGCAAAGAGTATTTTCCTTTAGGCAATCGGAAACCTAAAATGCGGCGCTCGGTTGCTCAAAAACTCATCAAACACTTTATAACGATTGAAGTCGACCCTACTCTACTTCTCGACGCGATGTTGTTTAATATCGAGACTGCTCAGGCCTATACCCAAGAACGTACAATTAATCAGGAGGCATTCTATAAAAGTATGCTGGTGTCTTTTCGGCAAGCAGTAAATCATGCAAAATATCATGGAATTCTTTCGGAGAATTTGTTCCGAATAAATCGAATTGTAGAGCTGGCTGCAGAGCAAAATTGGATGAATGCACACGAGTTTGCTGAATGTTTATCCGATTAAACCCTAGAGATTAAGCAAGAATTTTGCGATAAATCCCGAGCACTCCGGCCCCCATATTTTCATTTGTAAACAACGTAGATCTTTGAAAAGCACGTTCCGACATTTCCCGACGAAGATCTTCGGAATCCAATAAACGGTTTATTTTATCGGCGAGACATTTATAATCGCCAATATCGCACAGATATCCTTGCTCATCATTTATTACCAGTTCCGGAATGCCACCGGCACGCGTGGCAACTATCGGAACGCCATTGTAAAGTGCATCTATAACGGTTGTACCCAGACCTTCTGTATCAGAAGTGATTAAAAATAAGGTTAGTTCGCGGAACAATTCAGAAATATCTTTTCTAAAACCCGTAAATGTTACATGGCTTGTGAGCTTCATAGATTTGGCCATTTTTTTAGTTTCGGATTCTAAAGGTCCGTCGCCAACAATCAAAAAGTGGCAATCATTACGGGTAGAGCTCACTTCTTGAACAGTACGCAAAAACGTTTTATAGTCTTTGTGAGGAGCAATAGCTGAAATATTTGCAATTAGCATTTTGTTGCGATCAATCTGAAATTCCTCATGAATATATCCAGTGGGTGGATTATGTGTAAATCTTTTGGGGGTTATTCCACTGTAAACTGTTATTACTCGTTCGGGATATTGAACAACTTGCCTAACCATACCGGCTATTGCATTTGAAACACAAACGATTGCTTTCACGTTTTTATGATTGAACTTCGCCAAAGAAAACCCTTTGGTTTTTAACGGAAAGTCGACCCGTCTGTGAACTACCAGTGGTTTATCGAGTCCAAATTTACATGCTAAATAGGCCAGACTGTGTGATTTTCCGGAATGAGAATTTACAATGTCCACTTTTTCTCTTTCGGCTATTTGTTTTATCCTAAGCGCAGTTTTAATATCAACTCCGTTTTTAAAGCCAAGGTTGTAACAAGCGATTTCATTTTCCCTGCACCATTTCGAAAAGGCCGAATTTCTTCTCGCACATACCACCACATCCACGTTTTGAGACTTTAAAAACAGAATTAAATAAGCAATTTGCTGCTCACCACCGCGCCATGATTTTTCTGAACTTAATTGCAATATTTTTAGCGCCTTCATGTCGCAAATATCGGAGAATATCCTTAGAAATTTACTTATCTTGCAATTACAGTTTTACCTAGTTTTCTCCAAAATGTTTAAAAAATAATATTAATGCACAAACCAATTCATAGTTTGGAGATTTGTTTACTTTTGGCTTTAATTAATTTTTATTAAATGAGCAGCTTTTCTGAAAAAACAACCCGCGCAAAATCAGGCGTGAAGCGATTCTTTAAAAGACTCTTAGTACTTTTAATCATTGTAGGTATTGGTCTCATGTTCTTCTTTTATTACGCCACTATCAGTAAAGGAGTTAAGGCCGGAGTTGTAATCGAAATAAGCGAGCGTGGCGCCATTTTTAAAACCTACGAAGGTCAGCTTGATGTAATGAGTTTTGGCGCGGTAAAAAGTCAAAACACACTGTCTCAAACTTTTATGTTTTCTGTCGAGAAAAATAATACGGAGATCTTTCAAAAGCTTGAGGAGGCTTCGCTTACACGCGAATACGTGGGGCTGCGCTACGAGAAAAAATATGTTGTTCTCCCTTGGCGCGGTGAAACAAAATACTTTATTGTTGGAGTAGAAAAAGCGCCTAAGCCAAATACTCCAGATAGAAGCTCCGGGTTTTAAAACCAGCTGGAGTTATTATTGGTACATCTAATTGCATACCAACTTCCTAACCATGTTTTTTTTGAACTCGGGAAAATAGATTAGCCCTTTGCCGATTTACTAAATTATGCTAGGGCCATTCGCGTACATTCACCTGAAGTATGCTCGAAAACGCCTTTTTCTGGACACTTAGCTATCACACACAACTACCTGCAAATCTATCAATTACACATCTTTCGTTTATTTGATTAAGTAGATATTTTCGAACGCTTGTATCTTTTTCTTCATTTTAGCATCTACTTATATGTGTGAGCAAAGTGCTTAGACTTTAAAATGAAGCCGAACAATAATTCTACTTATATGTTGTAGGCTCGAGGTATTCTCCTTAAACTAATTTTTTAGTTCATGAAAAAACATATACTCTTATCGCTAATGATGATCCTAGGGATTATTGTAGCATCTGAAAGCATAAATGCACAGACTTTTCACAACGTGAATGTTGCCAATTTTGAATTTACTCCTTCTCATTTAGATATAAATGTGGGCGACACCGTAGTATGGACCAATAGCCAGGGTCAACACAATGTAAACGGTACAATCGCAACATTTCCTGATAATCCGGAAAGCTTTGGCAACAGCCCGGGTCCTGCCGGTTGGTCATACATGTATATTTTCACCATTCCCGGTGATTACAGCTATCGCTGCGATGTTCATGCGGGCTCGATGTTTGGCTCATTAACTGTATCCGATACTCCTGTGACTGTTGAAAGTATGGAACAGCCGGAGTCTTTTGAATTCTACCCCAACCCGGCTACCAGCAGTCTATATTGGAAATGGAATAAAAGTGGAAAACTAAAAGATGCACATGTTCAAATTTACGACGTAACCGGTAAGCTAACCGAGAGTTTTCAGTTAGGATTTGAATCGAGCAGGGATGTTTCTAATTGGACTGAGGGAATGTATATTTATACCATAACATCAGAAAACCAGCGCGTTCAAACCGGTAAGCTATTTATTCTTAAATAGACACCATTTCAATCGACTGATTTAATTTAGTATTGTATTACGCGAACCGTATCGAGATCGAGACGTAACTTCATAAGACGCTCGATTTTATCTTGATCTTTATTTAGCTGCGCTCGCGAAACTCCTCTTTTCCATTTTACCAAAATGGTAGGAATTGTATCGACTCGGTCATCGAAACTGCTTTCCAGGGCTTCTGCATAAGACATGCGCTCCAAGTTTTCGAATTGGATTTTTAACTCCTTTGCCAATCTAGCCATTTGAACGTCGCGAGGTTGCAACTTTCTTAGTTCTCCTTCTAATAGTCTTATTTGCTCATCTTTTCCCATAGCCTCCTCCTTACTGAGGGAATACAGTTTCTGCACGACATCCGCCTGAATTGATTCTTTGAGTTTACCTGTCATCGCTTCAAACTCCTCATCGATTTGAGAATCACCCATTCCGTACACGTCGAGTTTTACCCCTGACAGACTATAATCAGGCATTAAACTTTCCCATTTCGAAATAGTGTCTTCCGGAATATCTCTACCGATCAGAAATAGCTCAATAGAAGGGACCGTATCGTTGTAAATAAATTTTTGATCAACTAGCCTAGCCCCGTGCATCACAATCACCTCACTTACAAATCGATCTGCGTGACTTCTAAACCACGACTCGCGCACAACTCCATAAAATATCCACAAGCTGGGAATAATGATTATAGTCATTACAATTGCCATCCATGTTTTCACCTTTTTTTCGCGGGCTTTATTCACGAATTTTTTCATGGGGAAACCCAGATATCTTACTCCAATTATGGTAGATACACAAATGAAGATGCTGTTGAGCATAAATAAATAAAAGGCTCCAAAGAAGAAAGGCCAGTTTCCGGTAGCCAGCCCAAATCCTGAAGTACAGAGCGGCGGCATTAGTGCAGTTGCAATGGCCACACCGGGTATTACGTTGCTTTTTTCTCTTCTGCTACCAGCCACAATACCGGCAATTCCCCCAAATATGGCAACGAGAATATCGAGCGTCGTGGGCTTGGTGCGCGATAATAATTCGGGTTGATGTTCGACCAGCGGAGTAACCAAAAAATACAGGGTACTGGTTACCAGGCTGATGATAATCATAACGCCAAAATACTTCAGAGATTTGCCAAGGAGTTCTGCATCATTGGTTCCAAATGCCAATCCCACCCCAAGGATAGGACCCATAAGCGGTGCGATAAGCATCGCACCAATTATTACAGCCGGAGAATTCAGGTTTAACCCAATCGACGCAATAAATATCGAACAGATTAAAATATATACTGTTGGTCCTCTAAAGGTTACGTCCTTAACAATTCCTGTTCGGGTTCCCTCATAATCCGTTTCATCCTTCAAGCTCATTAGCTCTTTTATGAATTCATAAACATCTTTAAGGAGTTGTTTAAAATTCACAAAGAGATTGGCCGAGCTTTCCTTTACACGAAGTTCCTTTTCTTTTGTAGCCCGATCAAGTTGTTCCGAATCGTTTTGATTTTCTTCTGTCATTATAATTCTGAAATTGTCCGCAAGATAATCGAATTTGAATTCTTATATTTAAAAAATCAATAACAAATCAATGGCTGAGGAAATTTCGGAGCTAAGTGCACCTGATATAAAACACCGACATCAAGACGCCTTCTTTGAGTCGAAGCGATCTTTTTTTGACAAAGGGATTACCCTTCCGTATGCTTTCAGAAAGTTGATGCTCGAAAAATTGAAAGGCGTAATAAAGGCAAAAGAAGAATTGATTGTCAGTGCATTAAACGATGATTTAAAAAAATCGCATACAGAGAGCTTCCTTACGGAAATAGGGGTTGTAAACTCGGAAATTAATTATGCTTTAAAGCATCTAAAGGAATGGATGAAGCCCGAAAGAAAGTCTACTCCGCTTGCACTACAACTTTCAACGAGTGAGGTAAGGTACGAACCAAAAGGTGTAGTATTGATTATTTCTCCTTGGAATTATCCGTTTTATTTGGTGTTTGCGCCATTAGTTGGCGCCATTGCAGCGGGAAACTGTGTGGTTATCAAGCCTTCGGAAGAAGCTCGGGCAACCGATAAGATCATCGAAGAAATTATTTCAGAGACGTTTCAAAACGATTATATAAGTGTTGTTCGGGGCATCGGTTCTGAAGTTGTACCACATTTACTAAAATCATATGTATTTAACCATGTCTTTTTCACCGGTAGTCCGGGCGTGGGTAAAATAATCGCGAAACAAGCTGCCGATCATCTGGTTAGCACCACTTTGGAATTGGGAGGAAAGAGCCCGGCTATAGTAGATAGTTCTGCAAACTTAAAGATTGCGGCAAAACGAATTGTTTGGGGAAAGTTTATTAATGCGGGTCAAACCTGTGTAGCACCTGATTATTTGCTTGTTGAAGAAAAAATTAAGTCTGAATTTATCGATTTGCTCAAAAATACAATTATAGACTTTTACGGGCCAAATCCTCAAGAGTCACCCGATTATCCACGATTGATCGACGAAAATAGATTTGATGTGGTATCCGAATTTTTACGTGAAGGAAAAATTGAACATGGAGGGAAAACCGATCGAAAGGATTTATATATAGAGCCTACGCTTTTGACTCAGGTGGATATGGATTCGAAAGTAATGCGGGATGAAATTTTCGGTCCGGTTTTACCGATTTTGAGCTTTAACAACTCTGATGAAATACTGAAAATCGTAAGGCAAAATCGATATCCTTTGTCGTGTTATTATTTTGGTACCGATCAAAAAAGACAGGATCTTGTTCTTAACAAGCTTTCTTTTGGAGGCGGATGTGTAAACAATGTTTTAGCACATTTAGGCAACCCCGATTTACCCTTTGGAGGCGTACAAACCAGTGGCAGCGGCAACTATCACGGGCGGTATAGCTTTCTGTGCTTTAGTCATGCAAAGAGTATAATGAAAACTAAGACCTGGATCGATCCATTTGTTAAGTACCCGCCGTTTAGTAAATTTAAACTCAAAGTCTTAAAGAAACTTCTCTAAACTAAGCTAACTTGATTACCCATCCGCACATAATCGATTTTGGAATAAATAAATTCAATTCCCGCTCGGTATTTGAAAGTGATGATGGTCGCACCAGGTTTTTTTTAAGCGGAAATAAAAGAGCGAAATCCGTAAACCTCATAGCAGATTTTGTTCCCGGATCACAGGCTCAAATGCAGAAGAAAAAAGATGGGTGGGAAATTAATACCCGCTTAAAACCCGGAAAGCACTACTATAAATTTAATATCGACGGTAAAGATTTTCTCGATACAAAAAACGAACTAAAAGAAACTCATTCAGAGCTCGGGCAAACCTCGGTATACTTCAAAACGAACTATACTTTTGAATTATACGATTACCCTGATGCTACTAGGGTATTTTTAGCGGGCAATTTTAATAATTGGCATGTAGGAAGTTTGGAACTTAGCCTTAAAAATGGCAGTTGGAAGCTACCTGTTTATATACCTGATGGGACTTTTGCCTATAAGTTTATCGTTGATGGGCATTGGATTACCGACCCACAAAATCCGATATTGAGACCTGATGGGGCGGGAAATTACAATTCTTATATTTCAATTGGCGATATCAGCGTCTTTAGGCTATACGGTCATCTCGATGCACGGGAAGTAAAACTCGCCGGAAACTTCAATTTATGGAATTATACTGAGCTTGTTATGTCGCAGACTCCCAGTGGTTGGGAAATACACCTAGCGCTTCCCCCCGGAATGTATGAGTACAAATTTATTGTGGGCAAAGAATGGATTACCGATCCCAATACCCCGTATTTCTTCTTCAGGAAAGAAGGTCGAAACAGCTTGGTAAGTATTAAACCCAATCACATTTTTAAGTTAAGAAATTATGATTTGGCCAAGGAGGTAATTCTAACCGGTACGTTTAATGACTGGGATAGAGAGAATTATAAAATGGTCAGGGAAAATATCGATTGGATATTCCCATTATACCTTCCACAAGGTCTACATTTGTATAATTTTGTGGTTGATGGTGAACTCATCGAAGATCCGAATAACCCCGAATCTAAAACGAGTGAATTTGGATGTAATGCATCGGTCTTAAAACTATGATTATAAATCACTTAATAACACTAACATAAGAAATACACGTCCCATAATTGAAAAAGCTATAAAAAACTAATGCTTAAATACATCTTTCTAAAAAGGTCAACGTCACTTCAAGAATTCGTTTTAACCTGCAAAACTAAACGGATAGGCCACGCATTAATTGATTCGATTTTGATCATGCGGTATTTAATGAAATTTTAAAACCAATAAATGAAACCATTTTACCTCTCTTTATTCTTATTAATTTTTTCTTTGAGTGCGATTGCACAAAATGAAACCGAACTTGAGCGATGCGGTACCGATGAGCGTCATGCTATTTTAATGCAAGATCCCGACTACGCTGCCCAACATGCTGCCAAGAAAGAAAAAGTACGTAAATACCTTAAGGATCATGCGGCTGCACCCAAAGCCGGTTGTGAAGAAACGTTATACATCCCAGTGGCCGTGCATTTTCAAGACGTGGGAATCGATCAAGCCTGCGCAGTTGAAATGGCATTAAGTCAAGTCGAAGTCTTAAACAACGACTTTGCCGGAACCAATGCGGATATTACCAATTGGCAACAAGGTCAGCCCATACGTTGGCCACAAATTCAGAATAAAAAATCTTGTATTGTATTTTGTTTGGCTAGCATTAATCACCCGGAAGGTTCGGGTATTGCTGAAGGTAATTATGCGGTTACACTAAATCAATATCCCGACGGAACAGACAACATACCCGAATGGGCGGGTTATATCAATCTGTTTGTTCGAGATATGACAAATCCGCTCGGGTTTTCTCCCCTAAACGGGAATGGTAATGGCGACGGTGTAACTATAGGAATAACCTATTTTGGAACCGTAAACTGTGGCGGAAACACATTAGGAGCGAGCTATAACTTGGGTAGAACTGCTACACACGAAATAGGACACTACCTGGGATTGGAGCATCCTTTCGGAAACGATTGTGCAACTGATAATGATGGATTTGCCGATACGCCCATCACAGATGCCGCGACCTATGGGTGTCCGGATGTAGGCGAGGAGCTAATAAATTGTACCGACCCGATTCTCTGGCCTACTTATATGGAATACTGCAACGACGCATACCTCTATATGTTTACTAAGGCCCAGGTTGAAAATATGGATGCCTACGTGAGTACGGGCCTCCAAAATCTTTTAAATTCGGCTACTATCAAATGTTCCGAAATTGCATGTTTAGACTTTACAGTCGGAAGACAAGTTGTACGCGAATCTTGCGCCGGTAATGACGGCAGGATAACGCTGATTGCCAATGGCGGGCTACCACCGTATCAATACTCTATTACGGGCGGTCAAACCTTCTCGAATAATGGTGTTTTTCAAAATATTGAGCAGGGTACTTATCCTGTTGTCGTAACAGACGATGCGGGTTGCAGTTATATCGACAGTGTAAAAATATTGCGCGAATCACCAAAAATGGAACTTATAGCTTCTAAAAATGCATTTTGTGGAGATAATTCCGGGAATCTAGCTGTAAAAGTCATCAGCAATGCTACTTTTCAATACAAAATTGAAGGTAAAACGGGTTGGCAAGATGCTCCGTTTTTTGAAAATTTAATTCCCGGTACTTATGATGTTTTGGCACATACAGAATCGGGATGCGAATCTTCCCTTCGCGTTGTTGTTGGCGATGATTCAGATCTAGAATTTATTATAAAATCGGTCAAGCCTGTAAACTGTCCTTTGTTTGACAATGGGCTCATTGACTTGGGGGTTAGCGGTGCTGAAGAACCTATTGAGTGGACAATGGATTATCAATTTCGTTCAGACAAAGGATTTTATGAAAACCTCAGCCCGGGAACTTATTTTATCGAAGTGAGCGATGGCCGCGGATGCCGAAAGGAAAGCGAATTTACAATCGGCATATCTTATCTCGACGTAGGCGATGATTGCCCGTGCGACATGTTTATTCCAAATGCCATGACCCCTGATGGAGATGGGCTCAACGACATGTTTGTTATCGTTCCCTCCTGCCCAGTTTCAGAATTCAATCTACAAGTATATGACCGCTGGGGCACCATGATTTTCGAAAGTCATGACTTGGAAACTAGATGGAACGGTGGGATAGACGATTACTTCGTAGAGCCCGGCATTTACTTTTATCGGGTAGCCTTCCGCTGGGGCGAAAAACAAAACCAAAGTCTGGAAGTGCAATTGAGAGGCGGATATATAAGTGTAATAAGGTAAGATGCGATTGGGCTGTTTTCGGCCTACACTTTTCTGTTTCATTGCTTTGTACTCACTGCGACAGTACAAATATTGCTTAGACCAAGTTTCAACCTATTGAACCAGCCGTGGGCTACACTTAAGAACACCCTAGCTTACCAAATACCACCCTTATGGTCGAAAAAGATCTGTATAGATAGGTTATCCACAAAAAAATTTTGGATTACCTGTTTTCAGGATATTGCGTTTTAATCTTTCGGGGCTATTCTGTTATTGTCTTACATCAGTTTCTCCGTTTTTCGTTTTTAAAAGAGCATCCTCAATGTGTCATGTTTGATGCGATATCGCAGACTATATCCATAAAAAATCTCTACTCAGAACTAAAAAACCTACCCTCTCGCCGTGCAACAAGCTTTACACTTCAGAATCATAAATGTTTGAATTTTCAGGCAACTTTACGGCAATAAAAAAGTCAATTATGTGAAAACCAACCATCACTTAACCCGGCTTGACATGAAATCACTTCTCCCCCTACTCTTCTCGCTTGTAATTTCTTTAACCTCATTTGGTCAAAACAACGGCGTATACCTTTATGGATATATGGAAAATGCCCCTTCCCAACCTGTCTCAGTCGAAGTCTTACTTGTTGACGAATTAAACTATACCATAGGTGTTATTTTGGATACCGATCCAACAGGAAATATCCCTACTCAATGGGTCGACCTACCTCCGGAATTTGAAATATTGTGGATCGGTGCTGGATTTATCGATTGCACGAACGAATATAATTATCAGACTTGGGATGCAGCCGAATTTGACAACTCAATAGATATACCTCTTTATTTTAATTTTTGTACCGACTCCCTTATATATGGGTGTACCGACCCCGATGCGATTAATTATAACCCGATGGCTATTTTCGACGATGGAAATTGCGAATATGCCTTAACGTGCGACTTAAACGAAATCGCCATTAATTTCCAAACGAGTAACTGGGCTTCTGAAATATCCTGGAATCTTTTAGCTGATAGCAATGTTGTGGCAAGCGGAGGTCCTTATCAAAATGGCACGACCATATCGACAAACTACTGTCTTTCTGATGGATGCTATACTTTTGAAATGTACGACACCTTTGGCGATGGCTGGAACGGTACCACTTTTGAAATCGTTTTTAATGGAAGTGTACTTGCATCGGGCACGTTGGGTCAGGGTAATTTTGGCTCAGTCAATTTCGGAATAAATCAAGATAACTGTGGTGAAAATATTTACGGGTGTACCGATCCACTCGCACTAAATTACAATCCCATAGCCACCCACAACAACGGAACATGTAGCTACCCCGTAGAAAATGATATCTGCGAAGATGCTTTACCAATACTCCCGGGAATTACGCTTGTGGATAACACAAATGCTATCGTAAATGTGGGCATCTGGGGAGAATGCTGGGGCTTTGGCCAAGGTGAAGGCGAGCAGTCAAGCGTGTGGTATAGTTTTACTACGCCAGACTATCCGGCAAGAATACATCTCGAGGCACTCTATGACAGTTCCAATACCCTCACCGATACACAATTTGGAATATTTGAAGAATGTGGAGGTGAAATAATTTATTGCGACGGAAATGGTGGACAAGGACTTATGTCAGCACTTAGTTTTGAATGTGGTGAATTAGCTGAAAGTACGACCTATATATTAATGATAGACGGCTGGAATGGCGATGCCGGAACCTGCCTATTGGAATATACAATAGACTCTGTCTGTTTCGATCCGATATACGGCTGTATGGATCCGGATGCACTAAACTACAACCCCGAAGCTACACAAGATGACGGTTCGTGTGAATACCAAATTGAATGCGACCTAAATACGGTTAATATTATCATATCCACTCAGTCTTGGAGTAATGAAATTTATTGGAGTTTGTTTAACGCTGACAGCGTTTCGGTTGCAAGTGGCAATGGTTACAGTATCAACAATTCAGAATATTTATCGCAATGGTGTTTAGAAGATGGATGCTATACCTTTGCAATGTACGACACATTTGGCGACGGCTGGAATGGCGGAAGTTTTGAGATAATATTAGATGGCGAGACCCTTGCCTTTGGAACATTGAACAGCGGAAACTTTGGCTCGGTTGACTTTGGTATTAATCAGGAAGGCTGCGTTCAAGCTCCACCGGTGTATGGCTGTACCGACCCCGAAGCTTTGAACTACAACCCCGATGCCACTCATGACGATGGTTCCTGTCAATTCGAATTAGATTGCGAATTAAACCTCGTTCAGGTTTTGATTTTTACCCAAAGCTGGGGAAGTGAAATCTCTTGGAGTCTGATAAATGCAGATAGTATTCAGGTTGCCAGTGGAAGCGGATACAGTAACAACACAGAATATTTATCGCAATGGTGTTTAGAAGATGGCTGCTATACTTTCTTAATGTACGACGCCTTTGGCGATGGTTGGAATGGCGGGGAGTTTGAGATATTTACCACCAACGAAGTCCTTGCGTCGGGAACCTTGAACTACAGCAATTACGGGTTTGTAAACTTTGGAATCAATCAGGAAGGATGTGGTGAAGTACCGATAGTATATGGGTGCACAGACCCTAACGCCATAAATTACAATCCCGATGCAACAATAAACGACGGATCTTGCATTTACGAAATCGAATGTACGGAAGTAACAATTGATATAGATGGAAATATCGATTCTCAAGCCCAGTGGCTACTTACTTCAGATGCCGGGTATATTAATTCGGGGACCTATCCCAGTTCCGATATAACTATAACCGATTGCTTGGCAGACGGCTGCTACACCATTCAGTTAGCAACCATCGACACCATGACTCAAGCAAGCTATACCGTTTTTGCTAACAATCAGATAATTGCATACGGAGATTTCAGTAATTATCAAACGGGGCAATTCTCAATTGGTGCAGGATGCGATTCCACAAATGTGGTATACGGCTGTACAGATCCAGAAGCGTTAAATTACAACCCCGAAGCTACTCAAGACGATGGCTCATGTGTTTATCAATTTGAATGCAGCATTGACTTTCTGGTAATTCCCGATTCCACCGGCGAGAACATTATTTGGATTTTACCGGACGAAAACATCCTTGCTGCTACATCTGTATTATGGGATTTTGGCGACGGAACTACAAGTACAGAATACTTTCCACAACATGAATACAGCGACGAAGGACCCTTTACCCTCTGTGTAACTGCAACCTTTAATGGAGCTGATGGCAGCTCATGCTCAATTACTTATTGTACTGAGATATCAGGCAATATGGTTGGCGGCTCCGGGTTTGGCGCAAGCGATACCGGGTTTTCGATTAATGTGATTAATGCGCAAGGACCGGTAGGAATTGCTGAACCTCAGATATTCTCCAACATCAACCTTTGGCCAAACCCTGTGAGCGATCAACTAAATATTAAATATTATACATCTCTTAATTCCGCCCAAACAATTTCTATTATGGACATTACCGGTAAAACCATTATCCAAGAAAACTTTGGCGCCGGAGCGGGTGAATTCACTAAAGTTATTAATGTAAGCAGGCTGCCGGCAGGAGTTTATCTCTTGCGATTAAACGCAGACGAATATGTGGAGGCTAAGCGATTTATAATTGCTAAATAAGATCTTTCCTGTTTGATACAAAAAAGCCCTTTCCACTCTTGTGAGAGGGCTTTTTTTTGATCTCTGATGGATGAAATTTCTCGAATAATAAACCACCTCACTACTTCAATGCCCTCAATAAAATCTCAGCAGGATGGTAAGCCGTAGTTTGCACCCCGTCCAAAATCTGATGGCGGCAGCTCGTCCCTGCAGCAGCAATAATCGTATTCTCGCTTTTGCGAATGTGCGGAAATAATACCAATTCGCCGATTTTATTACTTAGCTCAAAATGTTCTTCTTCGTATCCGAAACTCCCGGCCATACCACAACATCCCGATGGAATGGCGAGTACCTTGTAGTTTTTGGGGACACCCAAAATGATCTTACTATACTTGATGTGCGACAACGCCTTTTGATGGCAATGCAGCTGAATATGGACATTCTGCTCATTTTCTGTGAATAGACCCGAATGAATTTTCCCGGATTCTACTTGACGGAATAAAAACTCTTCAAACGTATAAGCAAGCTGCGCGAGGCTCTCGGCTTGAGAACGCTGACTAGGCTCAGCAAGCTTTATAAAGTCATCTCTAAAACCCAAAATACCGGAGGGCTCCAGCCCTACCACCGGAATAGATTTCTCTATATAGGGCTTAAGTTTTTCCAAAGTCTCATACGCACATTCACGAGCAAGCGGCAACATGCTTTTCGAAATCGCAGCCCGGCCCGATGGAGCGTAAACCACCCGAAACTTAAATCCGAGAGCTTTAAACAATCTAGATGCAGCTACGGCAATATGCGCATCTTGAAACTCAGTAAACTCGTCGATGTATAATACCAAGTCGGGAGTTTGCGATTTGGTATTTGATTTGATTGCTCTTGAAGCTCGCTTTCGCGAAAAAGGCGGAATAGATCGCTCCTTCGCAATACCATATTGCTTTTTGA
>Ga0079223_10000608_pt1 | contig 18998 bp, 15 predicted proteins | sample Stecom2011_FD_75072 | JGI IMG/M metagenome (GOLD analysis project Ga0079223, IMG submission 75072) | Agricultural soil microbial communities from Utah to study Nitrogen management - Steer compost 2011 | ecosystem: Environmental > Terrestrial > Soil > Agricultural land | place: USA: Utah...
CTATTCTATCGTGTCCTAAAAGCATAAACTTTAAACATTTTATGCATTACGTCGATACTTTTGCAATATTTTTTCATTTCATCGTAAAATTTTATAGTTCATAAGAATTATTTTGAGTCAATAGGCCTAATGACATAGTTTTAAGGTAATTAATTATCCATTAGCTCATGAAAAACCTCATTGTCATTTTATCGATTGCCCCTTTTTTATATTTTTCACCTACATTAAATGCTCAGGATTCTGCCAATGTTTTAGAGGAAATTCCATTCGATTATGCGTCTAGAAATCCTATTTACGATTTTTCTGAAAAGCATTTGAGCAATACAGATACCATTCCCGATTTTGAAACTATGGAAAACAAGTTGAAAATTACAGGAACTGTGTATCTAAAGGATGGAATTACACCTGCAAAAGATGTTATTCTCTATATAAACCAGGCCAATGAAAATGGTGAATACGATTTAAAGTTTGAAAACGACAAACGTTATGTGTATCACAGAGCATGGATTAAAACCAATGTGGATGGCGTTTATACGTTTTACACCTTTATTCCGGGTTCTTATAGACATACTAGAGAATTAAGACAGATTCATCCTATGGTTAAAGAAGCTGGAAAGCCAGAATATGCGCTAAACACCTTGATTTTTGAAGACGATCCGTTTTTAACCAAAGCATGTCGAAAAAAACTAAATAAAAAAGGAATTAACAACATCCTGACCACCTTAAAAAAAGAAGATATGTATGTGACCAATTATAATATCATTCTAAAATAAAAATATTTAAAAAGGTATTACAGATTACTTAATAGCCTTTTCCAAAGCTTTAAGTTCTACGCCTAACTCGTTAAACATGGTCATGATACTGCTTAGTTTTAATTCTTCTTCGCTGTATTCTTGGGTATTGATACTACAGGTAAATTCCCATAACTCTAAAACTTCATCTATAGATACGCTATAATCGTGATACATTTTATTATCAGATATTAACAAAAGTGAGTTATTGAAATCAATATTGTTCATCACGCGTTTGTAAACCATCCCATCATTTAAGGTCAATAAAACATAGGTTTTTCCTGTTTTTATTTCTTTTCTATCTTCAATAAACCTGCCTATAACAAAAGAACCATCTTTCATAGGAAGCATGGAATCTTTCTTAACAGGAAATGCGCGATGTTTTCCTGTAGGCAAAAACGGAAGTTTTATTTTTTGTAATTGCTCAATATATTCCGGGTCATCATAACCAGATAAATAACCTGCGCTAGCCTTAACCGGAACAACTTCTATTAAGTTTTCGTTGTCAGGGTCTACCAAAATAGGAAATAGCACCCGCTGATTGCCCACTTCAATAAATGAGGTGGTTCCAGATTTTCTTAAATCGTTTCGTACTAAAATATCGATGGGGATTTTTACATAATCCGATAGTTGGACGAGCTTTTCTATAGAAGGGAAGGAACGTCCTTCCTCATAAGCTCCAACCTGCGATTTGGACCAATCCAACACCTCGGCAAATTGTGCTTGAGACAAACCTTTCTGATTTCGAATGAATTGGATATTATTTTGAATAAACGACATAAAACTTATTTTTTGAGTCAGTGAGACTACAAATTTAAGCTAATTTTGTCACATGCAAAAGAATATTTTACATCTGGACCTAGATACGTTCTTTGTTTCCTGCGAAAGACTGATAGACAGCCGGTTAAAACACCGACCGTTAATGGTCGGCGGCGTAGGAGATAGAGGGGTTGTAGCAGCTTGTAGCTACGAAACCCGCGTTTTTGGCGTGCATTCTGGCATGTCTATGAAAGTAGCTAGAAGACTCTGTCCTCAAGCTGTAGTTATTAAAGGAAATGCAGGTATTTACACCAAATACTCGCAATTGGTAACGGAAATTATTAAAGAAAAAGTGCCTGTTTTTGAAAAAGCCAGCGTGGATGAGTTTTATGCCGATTTAACAGGCATGGACAAGTTTTATGGTACTTATAAATATGCTTCAGAACTTAGACAAACCATTATTAAAGACACCGGACTTCCAATTTCTTTTGGTTTGTCCACAAATAAAATAGTCTCTAAAGTAGCTACAGGAGAAGCAAAGCCGAATAACCAATTAAAAATAGACTCAGGTTTTGAAAAATCGTTTTTAGCACCTTTATCCATTCGAAAAATACCTTCTGTTGGAGAAAAAACCTATCAAATACTTAGAAACTTAGGCGTGGAAAAAGTAGGTATGGTTCAACAAATGCCTGTGGAAATGATGCGAAGCGCTTTAGGACTTTCAGGAGTAACTATTTGGAAAAGAGCCAACGGACTTGATAATCCGCCATTAATTCCCTATCACGAAAGAAAATCCATCTCTACCGAAAGAACTTTTAATAAAGACACCATTGATATTGCCTATTTAAGAACCATCATTTTTGCTATGGCAGAAAATTTGGCGTTTCAATTAAGACGAGCAGATAAATTAGCTAGCACTATAAGTGTGAAAATTAGGTATTCAGATTTTAACACTTATAACAAACAGGTTAAAATAGCCTATTCAAGCGCCGACCATATTATTATTCCAACGGTGTTGGAACTGTTTGAAAAACTCTATAACAGAAGACTTTTGGTAAGATTAGTAGGTGTTAAAATGAACGATATTGTGAGTGGAAATTATCAAATAAACCTTTTTGATGATACCGAAAAAATGCTAGGCCTATATAAAGCCATGGATGGGATTCGAGGCAGATACGGCGATTCTAGTATTATGAGAGCTTCTTCCATTGGCGCAAAAACCATCGGGAGATTTCAAAATCCTTTTAATGGCGAACCTCCAGTTTTATTAGCACATAGAAAACAATAATGTATTTAAATTGTCATTCATATTACTCGCTTCGCTATGGCACATTTTCTGAAATAGAATTATTGGAATTGGCCAAAAGCAATAACATATCGTGTTTGGCTTTAACAGATATCAATAACACCTCTGCTTGCTTGAATTTTATTAAACAAGCCGAAAAACAGAAGATCAAACCTTTAGTTGGTATCGATTTTAGAAATGGTGCCAAACAACAGTTTGTAGGAATTGCTAAAAACAACACTGGATTTCACGAGCTAAACAGCTTGCTTTCGCAACATTTAGAGAATAAAAAACCCGTTGCAAATAAAGCTCCAGAACTCCAAAATGCCTTTATAATCTATCCCTTTGAAAATGTGTTGGAATATGAAATAACTTCTTTTAATACCAATGAATTTATTGGTGTTTCGGTTGAAGAACTCAGGAAACTCCCTTTTTCAAAATTAAAAACCCTTACAGATAAATTAGTCATACAACAACCAGTTACCATTAGGAACAAAAAAGATTTTAACGCACACAGATTACTTAGAGCCATTGATAACAACTGTTTGTTGAGCAAGCTTTCAAACACCGAAGAATGTCGTCCTACTGAAAAAATGTACTCTAAGGAAAATCTATTACAAGCGTTTTCCAATTTTCCGCATATTATAGAAAACACACAGAGTTTAATGGATCAATGTCAAATTCATTTTGGCTTTGAAACCGAAAGAAGTTCTCAAAACTTAAAAATTTATAAAAATAGTTTGGAAGCCGATTTTGAATATCTCCAAGAGTTATGCCGTCAAGGTTTGCCAAATCGCTATAAAAATCCTAATAAAAAGGTTTATGAACGACTAAATAGAGAGTTGGAAACCATAAAAACATTAAACTTCGTTAGTTTCTTTTTAATAAATCACGACATTATTTCTTATGCTAAAAGCCAAGGTTATTTTCATGTGGGACGAGGAAGTGGCGCCAACAGTATTGTGGCTTATATTATTGGGATTACAGATGTGGACCCGATTGAATTGGATTTGTATTTTGAAAGATTTATCAATCCTTTTAGAGCATCTCCTCCAGATTTTGACATCGATTTCTCCTGGAAAGACAGAGAAGACGTCACAAATTACATTTTTAAAAGATTTAAAAACACGGCACTTTTAGCTACTTACAATACCTTTAAATTTAAAGCGGTTGTTAGAGAGTTGGGAAAAGTTTTTGGTTTGCCAAAAGAAGAAATTGATAAATTGAGTAAAGGAAAATCCACAAATACATCATTAGATGAGATGGGGAAACTAGTTTTAAAGTATGGAGGTTTAATCCAAGGTTTTCCAAACTATTTAAGTGTGCATTCGGCAGGAATCTTAATTTTAGAAGCACCTATCCATAATTATTCTGCAACTTTTCTGCCTCCAAAAGGCTTTCCAACCGTGCAATTTGATATGATGATTGCGGAAGAGGCAGGGATTTTTAAATTTGATATTCTAGGACAAAGAGGCTTGGCTAAAATTAAAGATGCTCTAGAAATTATAGCTGAAAACCAACCCGAAGCGCCAGCAATAGACATCCATGATGTGGAACGTTTTAAAAATGATAAGAACATCAATAAACTTCTTAAAAGTGGCGGAGCCATTGGTGCTTATTATGTAGAATCTCCTGCCATGCGAGGTTTAATGATAAAGCTACAAACCCAGGATTATTTAGGTTTGGTGGCGGCTAGCTCGATTGTTCGTCCAGGAGTTTCTGGATCGGGAATGAAAGATGAATTTATAAAACGTCACCGATTTCCAGAGCAAAGAAAAAAGGCACATCCCATTCTCTTGGAAATCATGCCCGAAACTTATGGCGTGATGGTGTATCAAGAAGATGTTTTAAAAGTGGCCAATCAGTTTGCCGATTTAAGTTTGGGCGAAGCGGATGTTTTAAGAAGAGGAATGAGTGGGAAATACCGTTCCAAAGAAGAGTTTTTGGCTGTAGAACAAAAATTCACTTCCAATTGCAGAAAAAAAGGATATACAGACCATTTAATTTTCGAGGTTTGGGATCAGATTAAAAGCTTTGCGGGTTATGCCTTTGCTAAAGGACATTCAGCATCGTATGCTGTAGAAAGTTATCAGAGTTTGTTTTTAAAATGTTATTATCCCATAGAATTTATGGTAGCTGTGCTTAATAATGGCGGCGGGTTTTACAGTACAGAACACTATTTGCACGAAGCCAAAATGCAAGGCGCTCAAATTAAACTTCCTTGCATCAATAACAGCGATCATCCAAATAGGGTAAAGGGCAAGGATATTTATTTAGGCTTGGGATATTTAAAGAATCTGGAAACTTGGGTCGTACAGAGAATATTAAATGAAAGACAGATTCATGGTAATTTTCTGTCTTTAGAAAATTTTATAGATCGTATACAAATAAGCATTGAACAACTGTCTATTTTAATAAGAATCGGCTGCTTTCAATTCACAAACAAATCGAAAACAGAGCTGTTATGGCAGGCTATTTTTAAGCTTCAAGCAGGTAAGACACAAAACAAGCAACCTAAGCTGTTTCAAACCAAACACAAGCATTTTCAGCTACCGGAGTTACCTGTAAACACCATTGAAAATGCCTACGATGAAATGGAGTTGCTGGGTTTTCCCTTAGGTGGTTATTTTGAATTAATAGATGAAGTTATGGAACAGGATATTTGTGCTAAAAACATGGATCGGCACGTAAATAAAGAAGTTGTTATTTATGGAAATCTGGTAACTACAAGATATAATACCACTTCGCAAGGAAAACGCATGCGATTAAGTACGTTTGTCGATAAACATGGAAGTTATTTTGATGCAGTTCATTTTACCGAAACAGCTTATAACTATCCAATTAACGGTTTAGGTGTTTATAAATGCTTAGGAACCATAACCGAGAAATTTGGGTTTTGTAGCATGATTATTTCAAAAAGCAGAAAAGTGAAGATAAAAGCAAATCCTAGAGCTATGTAATATAACGAATCGCGATACGATGTAATACTTTAAAATATAGAAAGGAGAGAAGCTACTCTTAAGCCCATCATCATACTTTAACATGATTAAATAATAATTTCGGTTAATTTCGCGTATATTTGCGGCTTAAATTATTCAGATAGCTTTTTTTCTTTAATCTTCATTCAATTTTAAACAATCCATCGCTTTCTCCAGTAATTTTAACAACGTAGTATATTAGACGTTTTATTTGTCAAGACTTTTCGGGTATTCATAAACCATTCACTCTGGGAAACCATCTTCATAATTATCATTCTCATAGTAGTACGAAACTTCAGAACAACTTATTGCACTTAAAGGTGTTTTAAGCTTTTGGGGTATTAAATGCCACAAATCAATAAAACAAGTAGTACTATGGAAAATCCAAAGTTTTCAAGAGTAACTGATAACGATTTTTCAAAAACGTTAAGAAGTCGAGTTAATTTATATTTCAAGGAAAATAATTTGAGCAGAAAGGCCAATGCCAATATGGTTTTAAAAACCATATTAATGTTGTCTTTATTTTTTGTACCATTAATCATACTCTCCACTGGTTTGGTTACTAGCGCTTGGTTGCTTTTTACTTTATACATTATTTGCGGATTTGGCATGTCGGGAATTGGAATGGGAGTGATGCACGATGCCATTCATGGTGCATATTCGAAAAATAAAAGAATCAATACCTTATTGGGTTACACTTTTAACCTTATTGGTGCCAGCGACAAGGTCTGGAGGATTCAACACAATGTCTTACATCATACATATACAAATATTGATCATGCAGACGATGATATAAATACCCCGTTTTTTCTACGCTTTTCACCAAATGGCAAACATCATTGGTCACAACGATTTCAATATATCTATATTTGGTTCTTTTACGGAATCTCTACTTTATTCTGGATAACAGCTAAAGATTTTGTCCGCTTAACCCGTTATAACCGGATGGGCCTGTTGCCAGAAAAAAACGAATTCACCAAAGGAATCCTTAGTATTACGGCATGGAAACTATTTTATTATTCCTATGCTTTGATACTTCCAATGATTATGGTACCTTTATCCTGGTGGATTATTTTACTTGGCTTTTTAAGTATGCATGTGGTAACAGGCCTTATGGTGAGTTCCGTATTTCAAATAGCACACATTATGCCTGAAACCGATTTTCCATTACCTAATGAAAAAGGAATGATGAAAAATGAGTGGTACAGACATCAATTTGAAACTACTAGTAATTTTTCACCCAAAAGCAAACTCTTATTTTGGCTGATAGGAGGGTTAAATTATCAGGTAGAACATCATGTTCTTCCAGATGTTTGCCACGTACATTACAAAAGCCTAACGAAAATAGTATCTGATACGGCCAAAGAGTTTGGCATGCCATATCATGTCAAAACAAGTGTTTATCAGGCTTTAAAAGATCACACCAAAATGCTTCGAGCACTAGGAAGAAAACCCGCGATAAACTTGACATAAGAAGTATTGCACAACACTATTTATTAAACAAAAACAGAACAAAAATGATTAAAAAAATATTAAACAAATTAATTAGAACTAAAAAAGTAAATCAAATGAAAGAAGGTACCGTAAAATTTTTCAATAATGCCAAAGGTTTTGGTTTTATTACCCAATCCGATTCAGAAGTAGATGTATTTGTACATAAAAATGATCTAATCGATCAAATTCGCGAGAATGACAAAGTAACCTTTGAAGTAGAGCAAGGTGAAAAGGGACTTAATGCCATAAATGTTAAATTGGCCTAGTCAACTAGTATAAAAGCCCATTTAAAGCTGTCATTTTTTGATGGCTTTTTATTTTAAAATAACAAACATATTGCAGATAGTAAATTCCGATTAAATCATTTATTAAAATTATTTGATCGGAAGCGCTTCTTGTAAAACTGTGATTATCTTTGTTGAAAATTATTAGATGTCAAAAACATTTTCAGATTTAGGGATTCATGAACATTTACTGCAAAGTTTAACTGCTTTACAGATTTCTGTTCCTACAGATATTCAACAAAAAGCAATCCCAGTACTGCTCAACCAAAAAGAGGATGTGGTTGCCTTAGCAAAAACAGGAACCGGTAAAACGGCCGCCTTTGGTTTGCCACTATTACAATTAATAGATATAAAATCCATAGATATTCAAGCGGTTATACTAGCACCAACGCGAGAATTGGGACAGCAAATCTATCACAACTTAGTCTCTTTTGCTTCTCATAGCCCAGAAATTTCAATAGCAGCAATTTGTGGAGGAATTCCAATTAAGCCACAAATAGAGCGCTTGCTATCAACTACACATATCGTGGTTGCAACTCCTGGGCGTTTGGCCGATTTAGTAAGCCGAAATGCCATAAACATCAAAAACATCTCTTATTTTATTTTGGATGAAGCCGATGAAATGGTGAGTGCTTTAAAAGAAGGTCTAGATAGCATTATCAAAGAGATTCCTAAATCCAGAAGAACCTTGCTTTTTACTGCTACCATGCCGGGAACCGTAAAACAGCTGGTTCAAAATTATATGTCTAAAAATGTCATTCACATTGAGGCAGATATGTCAACAGTGGGACATCAAGGAATCGATCATCAATACGTGGTTGTAGAACCTATAGAAAAGCTAGACGTATTACTTCATTTTTTAAATTCTAAAGAAGGAGAAAGAGGCATTATTTTTTGTAAAACCAAAGCAGCTGTCAATAAATTAGCTAAAAACCTAGCTATTAATAAATTTTCTTCTGGAGCGCTTCACGGAAGTTTAACCCAAGGGATTCGCGATCGCATTATGGGTCAATTCAGGGAAGGCTATATAGATATTCTAGTCGCTACAGATTTAGCAGCGCGAGGTATTGATGTTAAGGAAATCTCATACGTTGTTAATTACCATTTACCGGATACTTACGATGCTTATGTACACAGAAGTGGACGTACAGCTAGAGCAGGAGCCAAGGGGTTTTCTCTAACTATTTTACAAGAAGAGGAAGTAGCAGATATTGCCGACTTTGAACAAGAATTAGGCATTAGCTTCAAAAAGTTTCAAAAAGCAGATGCCCTCAGCATTGAAGAAAACAACGGTTTGCTTTGGGCGAAAAAAATCTTCAAAACAAAACCAAATCGCCATATTTCTGAAACATACAAAAACAAGATAACCACCATCTTTCATCACTTAACCAAAGAAGAGCTGATCGAAAAAATATTGGCCGATTATTTAGCACAAACAAATATGGGAAACCCACAAGCTGAGAAGGCAAAAAAGAAATAATTTTTATGGCAAGTAACATCAAAGATCAGCAAGACATTTTATCAAAATTAAATATTCATGAGTTAAATCCCATGCAAGAGGAAGCTATTTCAGTTATTGAAACAACTACAAATACTGTCTTGCTTTCTCCTACAGGTTCCGGGAAGACCTTGGCTTTTTTATTGCCCATTATAGATCTCCTAAAACCAGACTGTACAGATGTGCAAGTGCTTATATTAGTACCTTCAAGAGAATTGGCCATACAAATTGAACAAGTAGCTCGAGATATGGGATCGGGTTTTAAAGTGAATGCTGTTTATGGGGGCAGACCTATGTCTAAGGATAAAATTGAAATCAAACATGTGCCTGCTATTTTAATAGGAACTCCAGGAAGAATTGCCGATCATTTTGAAAACGAAAGATTTTCTTTGGCAAGTATAAAAACCCTAGTATTAGATGAATTTGACAAATCGTTAGAAGTAGGTTTCGAACAGGAAATGAAACGCATTATCAGTCAATTACCTGCTTTAAATAAACGCATTTTAACCTCTGCAACTCAAGGAGTTAAAATTCCGGGCTTTGTAAGATTGGATAAACCCACGATTATCAATTATTTAAATGAGGAAAAACATTCGAAATTAATTATTAAAACAGTCATTTCGCCAACAAGCAATAAACTTCCCGCCTTATTGAATTTGCTTTTACATCTTGGAAACCAACAGGGCATTGTTTTCTGTAATTTAAAAGACAGTATAGATTTGGTAAGTAGATATCTAGAAAAAAACAAGATAAGTCATACCTGTTTTTCTGGTGGAATGGAGCAAAAAGACAGAGAACGTTCTTTAATTAAATTTCGAAATGGCACCAGTCAGATTTTAATTGCAACCGATTTAGCTTCAAGAGGAATAGATATTCCAGAAATGAATTTTATTATTCATTACGAGCTTCCTTATGCTTTAGAAGAGTTTACACATAGAAATGGCAGAACAGCTAGAGTAAACTCAAAAGGGACTGCTTACATCTTAAAATGGGAGGGCGAAGACCTGCCTGCATTTATTGGTAAACCAAAAATCGAAAATATTTCCAAAAAAGCACCTGTGAAACCCCAATTCTGGGAGACTCTATTTATTTCAGGAGGAAGAAAAGATAAAATCTCTAAAGGAGATATTGCGGGATTGTTTTTTAAAGAAGGAGGTTTAACCAAAGACCAGCTAGGAACTATTGAATTAAAACAGGATTGTGCTTTTGTGGCAGTTCCTCTTAGTATTGCTGGGTCGTTAGTTGACAAATTGAACAACAGCAGATTGAAAAAGAAAAAAGTTCGTGTAAGCATTTTGTAGTTGTTTGTTTTTTTATGGGTTAGGATAGTTATTCATCTGAAAATAACATGTACTTTTGCGCCCTCAAATAAAATTTGATATGAAGCGCATAAATGAATATAAAAAACTCTTTGGAGTGGAAAACGAAGTCGAATTAAAGACTTTGAAAAAGAGTTACCGTGATTTAGTTAAAGAATGGCATCCAGATAAATTCCAAAATGGAGATGCTTTACAGGAAGAAGCTGAAATACAAAGTAGAAAAATTATCGATGGCTATCATTTTTTAGTGAGTATGGCACCAGAAACCATTGAAGCTAATTTAGGAGACTACACAGAGACAATTACCAATTCTGGAATTGCAGATTACACCCATAAAGGTTTATTGATGGAAATTACCTTTCTAGATGGTTCCACCTACGAATATTTTGGTGTTACCAAACAAGTCTATATTAAAATGATTAATAGCGATAAGGTGAACCGTTTTGCCAAACGTAATATTTATCCTAATTACACGTATAGAAAAACAAAAAGAAGCTTGGAAGAAGCTTAACCAAATAAATTTAAAGACCTTAGAAGCACATTTGATAAAATAGCAACTAAGGTCTTTTTTTATTTTACACTTTTAATTTCCATTCAGAAATTAAACATTTTCATTATCCTACTCTCTTTTTAAATTTCCGAACTCTTATAAATGCTATAATAGCTACAACAATTACAACCACAGTCAATATATAAATAAACTTCGGAACTGGTATAGGGTCTCCTGCTGCGTAACTATGTAAGCCTGTTAAATAGTAATTCACCCCAAAAGAAGTCATAATAATAGATCCAAAAGCAAAAACACTTGCCGTGTTCAAAGTATAGCGACTATTAAGTGCAGGAACAAATCGTAGATGTAATACAATGGCATATATAATAATGGAAATTAAGGCCCAAGTTTCCTTAGGATCCCATGCCCAATAACGCCCCCAGGATTCGTTTGCCCAAACCCCTCCTAAAAAAGTACCTATAGTTAATACAAATAGGCCTATGGTCATAGAAATCTCGTTAATGTAAGTGAGTTCCTTAATTCGAACATCAATTTTCTTAGCGCTACTTTCAGTTTTAATAATCATTAAGATTAATGCCATAAAGCCCAAAACAGCAGATAACGCCAAAGGCGCATAACTACTAACAATTGTAGCCACATGAACCTTTAACCAAAATGACGATTTTAAAACAGGCATTAAATTGGTAATCTCTGGATTTAACCAATCTAAATAGCTTACAAATAACAAAGATCCAGAAAACAAAGTGGCTAAAGGCAAGGAAAAATCCGATTTTCTAAAAGTAAGTAAGCCACAGAGCATAAGTACCCAAGCTACAAAAACCATCATTTCGTAACCGTTGCTCCAAGGTGGATGCTGCCCTATATACCAACGTAACAAAATGTTTCCTGTAAATACCAAGAAACTGATTAATGCTATTAAAACGAGGAAATTCCAAAGAATATTTACAAGTCGTTTTTGTACAAATATTTTTGAAAGGGCCAATACCAACATGATTAATCCAATGGTGAAAAAGGTTTGGAACAGCCAAAAGTTCAAATTCATTTGGTTATACCACAATTCGGCTTCAATTCTTTCTTGGGTAGGGATAATGTCCTTGCCTAAGGTACTTTGGTAAGTATCTATATAGGAAAGTTTATCTGTAGCTTCAGCCCAATTTTTGGAAGCAATATCATTAAAATAGGTTCTAGTAATGTTTTGAACAAAACGGCCGTCTTCTACTGGAAAGTCATTAAAGTGATGGTTATAACTAAACCAAGTATCCTTGTCATCTAGACTATTTGGAAAAATTTTTAAATAATTTCCTGAGAAAATATTAAATAAGATATTAAAACGCTCATCTACTTTAATAACTTCCTTATCAAATTCGTTTTGTTCGGCAGGTTTTTTTGCATGGGCATCTTCTGCCATTTTGGATAACACATAATCTCCATTTGGATTAATTAAATGATCGAAGGAGATATATCCATCTTTAGTAATTTTAAGAGGCTTAAAATAATCACCTCCTTTTCTGGCATCTATTTTAATAATAGGTATTTTTTGCCAAGCTCCAGGTGAAACGTGCATAGCCAAAAACACCTGATTGGCATCCAAACTTATTCTTTTAGCTTCTGCTTTATAGGTGAAAGTTGATTTGCCATATATTTTTCGTAAAAACTCTGAAGCTAATGTATGGATAGGCTTAATTCTTCCGTCTATATCTTGAACTAGGATTCTTCCAAATAAATCGGAATGTTGTTTGTCTATTTTTTGTGCTATAACCAATTCAGTAACAGATGGTATCGAATCCTTTTGCATCGCTGGTTGAGCAAAAGTGTCAAAAGAACTTAATAAGAAAAGTAGTAGGAAAGGGGCGTAATTTTTTATTTTCTTGAGTTTTTTAGTAATTGTCGTAAAACGAGTTCTTTTTCCAAAGAGCGTAAAGAACATCCCAATCGTTAAGAATAGGTAGCCGATATAAGTGGTAACTGTGCCTAAAACGTCATGGTTTACAGCTAGAAGTGTTCCTTTTTCATCGGTGTCGTAACTGGCTTGATAAAAACGAAAACCACCATAATCCAATACATTATTCATATAGATTCGAAATGGCATCTCGGTCTCACCATCTATAACGGTCACCTCGCTAGCGTAGGAAGATGGACTTTCAGAACCAGGATATCTTTCCAATTGAAAGTCATTTAATTTCACCGAAAATGGAATTTCAATCGGCATGGCACCGTAAGAAAAACTGAGGTTTATATTATCTACTGTGGTTTCATGGGTGGTAGGCAAAAATCCTTTTCGGTACAAAAGCATCACTTCCTCGGTTTTGTCTCCAATACTAACGTTTAGTACTACTGCATCGTCTTTTGTGGGATCGTTGTCTTTTGGTTTTTCTGAAGTACTTACCAATTTCATGCTTCCATACTCGTGATAAGATAACGGGACAAAAGATAAATCACCGTGTCTATACAAGGTTTTAAGACTCATATTCTGAAGAGAATCTCCTTTAATTACACCTGCTTTTTGATCGGCCATTACAAAGAAATCGAGTGGGTGAGGCGCCCAGATTTTAAACTGTCCGTCTGTTTCAATAATATTGATAATTCCTTCTTCTTGGGCTTCAAATCCTACTTTATGTTTTTGTGGTCCAATAATTTCCACTTCTCCTTTGTTTAAAAAAAGAGTTTCCCTACCGTTGCCAGAAGTCACAACCATTTGCAACAAAGGTGTTCCCTTTTTAGGATCATCCACAATTTCAGGTAAAGCATCGGCAACAAACTCCTTTAAGGAAATGGTAATGGGTGTATCTTCAATATCTGTGTCTATAGAAAAGTTATTATTATTTAAAGGGGAAAACTCCATCTTTTTTTGAAGATGCCTAGTTTTATTTCCGTTTGAAATATGAACTTGTAAATAATTTTTATCTGAAATAATGGTGCTGGAACTTTGCCCTTCCCGAATACGCATAATTCCTCCGTAGGAATCATATCGTGTAATTCCCGCACCAATAATTATAACAATAAATGCCAAATGAAAAAGAAGCACTGCCCATTTTTCTTTTCGCCATAAATTATACTTAAAGGTGTTGGCTAAGAAACATAGTGCCAAACCAACCATAACCAATTCAAACCACAAAGCATCATAGATTTTAATCCAAGCGGTATCTGTGCCAAAATCATTTTCAATAAAGGTGGCTGCGGCCATGGAAACAGCAAAGATTAGAAGTAAAACTAAGGCTAGAACAGAAGACGAAAAGAGTCGATAAATATATTTCATAGAGAGGAATAGGGCTTAAATAAGCCGTTAAAGTTTTTTTAAAACCGCGTTTGGCGCAGAATTTTAATTGGCGCTTACTACTTTCTTTGAACCCATTTTAGCTTCACGCTCTTTGGCTTCTTCTAGCCATTTTGGCAAGACGTTGGTTTTAAATTCTTCTTTCTCTTCTCTAAGTTTGTCCATATCGAGACCTATATATTTTTGCGCTTTCGCTTTAGTAGAAATATCTGGCATTGCTACAGGGTCGTTATGACCTAAAGTTGCTAAAAGACGCACTAACATAACACGTGCTTCTTGTGCTTCTGCAAGCCCGCTACCTAATACCCGACCTATTTCTACAGGTGAATGGAAGGAAGCACCATGAGAAGCAGCAGTATAATCCCAACGCCATTGTGCGTGACGAATACTCATAAGTATATCTTTCATTTGTTCGTTAGTGGCACCAAGTTCCCAAGCTTTTCCTGCTTCAACATGTGCTTTCACCAAGACATCTTCTAATTTAATTCTGTTTTCATTGGCTTTTCGTTGTCTGTCATATACATTGGCTATAAGTTTATCTGTTTCTTCTCTATGACATACCTGACAAGAATTGGCTACATTATTTAAAGGCGATTGTAAATGGTGATCGGTAAACTTTTGTCCGCCTTCACTCTTATAAGGCATGTGGCAATCGGCACATGAAACACCACGATCGGCATGAACTCCTGTAAGGAAGATTTCATAATCTGGATGCTGCGCTTTTAACATAGGTGCTTTACTAATAGCGTGTGTCCAATCTGAAAAACCAATGTCGTCGTAATATTTTTCCATGTCCTCAACCGAAAATCCGTTTTCCCATGGGAAAGTAAGGTAACTAGTACCTTCATGACCCGGTTTGTTTTTATTAAAATAATATTCTACGTGACATTGCGCACATACTAATGAGCGCATTTCTTGGTGGGTTGACTTGTTGATATCTTTACCCATTGCTTGAAAAGCCTCAACCAGTGCAGGTCTAGTAATACGTAATTTCATACTTGTTGGGTCGTGACAATCTGCACAACCAATTGGGTTGACCACTTCAGAAACATTTTCTGCCCAAGTACCAGCATAAAACTCTCCAACTCCATGTTCGTCCATCAATCGAGGTACGTCTGGACCTTTACATGCCCAGCAAGTAGCTGGCATTGGACCATCTTCTTTATTTTCTGGAGCTCCAGAACGCAAAGAGTTATGAAGATCGTCTATGGCATAAAAGTGACCACGACCTTGATTGTAGTCTTTTGAAAAAGCATATCCTGCCCAAAGCACAACCATTCTAGGGTCTTCTTTAAGCATATCAACTGTTGCCGACCCGCCTTGATACGAGGCAAATGAAGTATCTGCTGTTTGCATATAGGATTGGTATTCCCGAGGATAGTTTTTGCCTCATTCCTCATTTCTTGGCTTATTTTTGCCAATTTCTACATTGGGCACATATTTGTATTTGGCCTTATTTTTTCTATTAATAATACTTGATGCGAGTAGTCCTAATAAAAAGACCACTACAATTGTTACGACGAAGAGAACTTTGTTTTTCATATTTGTTGAGGTTTATTGTGCTTCCATTTCTTTTGCCAACCATTCCGGGATTACCATTTCATCTTGATCGGTAGGTAAAGGGGCAATATTATATTTTACTGTGGATAGGCCGTGTATACGACCATGAGGTACTTCTTGATGACAAGACCAACAGGCTCTTTCTGTACGATTTTCTTTATGATTATCAAGCCAGCCATCATACTTAACTTCTGTAACTTGCTGAATGTGACATCTGATACAGTTGTTTTGAACAACTTCTTCTGAAGCTTCACGCATGGTAATAACATCTGGCTCTGCCCTAGCTGTAAAAACAGCCGAATGGTACAAACCATCTTTAGCTTTAAAATAATAAGAGTTAAAAATATTGTCTTGTGGAACATGACAGCCATTACAAGAAACCCATTCTCTGTGGGAACTATGCATCCAACTATTATATACAGGGGTCATGACGTGACAGTTTACACAGGCCTGTGGATTATCTGATAAATAGGAAACAACTTCAGCTTCTCTCATTATGAAAAACCCTAATCCCATCACACAAGCAATTGCGAAAACTGCAAATGTGCGCCAAGAGGAGCCTCTTTCTGGAAGTATTTTAAAATTAAACTTCATATTACAATGAATTGTGAGTTAAAAATAGAGAAATGAATTTTAACGAAAGGTGAGAATAATCATATTCCTACTAAAGATGAAAAATAATAACAACAAATAAGATGAATATCTAAATAAATAATTTAGTTGAGATGTTTTGTAATACTTGAGACAAATAAGTGTAACTAACTATAAATCAGTATTTAAAACAATGTTATGAGATGTTAATATGAGATTTTATTATGGATATAACGTATCATATCCATGTGATTTGTAGCTATTTGGAATCTCTCTAAAATACTTTATATATTTGAAAGCCGCTCCTAAAACGCAATTTTCAATTAAAAACCTAGCTCTTTTAGATAGGAGGGTTTTTAGGAAATCCAACTGAGAATATGTTTAAAACTTTATTTAATGGTTTTTATATAACGATAAAATGAATAACTTTTAGCAAAAAAACTTTTAACTTGGTGACATAATATTTACCAGATTAATTTCGCGGTTTTTAAAGGGCTTTTTATTTAATTATAACTAAAGAAAGCACATAAATTTTTGAATATTTTAACAGAATTAGAACTCTAAATTAAAACAAACTCTTATGCAAATTACAGCTGCTTATACAGATCTTTATCAACTTACCATGGCGCAAGTCTATTTTAGAACGAAACCATCTGGAAGAGCGGTTTTTGACTATTATTATCGAAATAATCCTTTTAATGGTGGATATTCAATTTTTACTGGACTAGAGGATGTGTTGGACATTCTTGAAACACTCAAGTTCTCAGTTTCAGATATCGCTTATTTAGAACAACACGGATTTGAAAAAGATTTCCTGGATTATTTAAGGGATTTTCGTTTTCGCGGTGCTATTTATTCTTGTAAAGAAGGGGATGTTGTATTTCCAAACCGTCCCATTTTACAAGTAGAAGCTAATATAATAGAAGCGCAGATAATTGAGACTTTTTTACTGAATATGCTCAATTTTCAAACGCTCATTGCTACAAAAGCCAGCCGAATACGCTACAGTGCAAAAAAAGAAATTCTATTGGACATGGGCTTACGTCGAGCCCATGCAACTGGTGGATATTATGCATCAAGAGCGGCAGCAATTGGTGGCTTTGACGGTACTAGCAATGTAAAAGCAGCTGAAGATTATAACATTCCATGTTCAGGAACCATGGCGCACTCCTTTATACAAAGTTATGAGGATGAATTACAGGCTTTTAGGGACTTTGCAAAGTGGCGCCCAAAAAACTGCGTGCTTTTAGTTGACACCTTTAATACGCTTAAAAGTGGATTGCCAAATGCCATGATTGTTGCTAAGGAAATGGAGAAAAAGGGAGAACAATTATTGGGCGTTCGATTAGACAGTGGCGATTTGGCGTATTTATCAAAAAAAACACGAAGGATGTTGGATGATGCCAATTTGGACTATGTAAAAATTGTAGTCTCTAACCAGTTGGATGAATATGTTATAAAAAGTCTTAAGGAGCAAGGTGCGCCCATTGATATTTTTGGGGTAGGAACAAACCTAGTTACAGGAAAACCTGATGCTTCCTTGGGTGGTGTTTATAAATTATCAGAATACAATGGAGAACCAAGAATCAAACTTTCTGAAGATATAATTAAGGTGTCGCTGCCTTACAAAAAACAAGTGTATAGAATGTTGGATGAAAATGGGATGTTTTATGGAGCCGATGCGGTGGCACTATTTAAGGAAGAAAAGGTAACCGAAATGGAACATGCATTCGACGCTAATAAAAGTTTAAATCTCAGTCGCTTTACTCATGAACCTCTGCTTGAAAAGGTGATGGAACATGGTAAAAAAGTAAATTCACCACGATCTGTGACTGAAATTGCCAGCTATTCGCAATCTCGATTAGAAAAACTTCCCGACGAATATAAACGGTTTCAAAACCCACACATTTATAAAATAGGCCTTAGTACCAAACTCAAGCAAGAACGCGATAAGTTGGTTCAAAAACATAAGTTTTAAATTTGATATAAAACGAAGCAAATTATACCAATATGATCAATAAAAAAAGACAACTATGAAAACCCTCCTTATAATTGATGTACAAAACGACTTTATGCCTGGCGGATCGCTTGCTGTTCCCAATGCAGATGAAATAGTACCAGTAATCAATAGCATACAACATAAATTTGATCTCGTGGTTGCCGCTCAAGATTGGCATCCTCAAGACCATGTAAGCTTTGCTTCCAACCATAATGGAAAAGCCAACTTTGAAGAGGTTGAGATGCATGGAAAACCACAAACTTTGTGGCCAGATCATTGTGTGCAAGGAACAGAGGGAGCTCAATTTCATCCCGATCTGGAAACTCAAAAGTGGGAAGCGATTTTTAGAAAGGGAACAGATAAGGAAATAGACAGTTATAGTGCATTTTACGACAATGGTCATTTAAAGTCTACTGGATTGGCTGGTTATTTAAAAGAAAAGGGTGTATCACAACTATTTCTATGTGGTCTTGCAGCAGATATTTGTGTGTATTTCTCTGCATACGACGCTTTTAAAGAAGGCTTTGCATGTTTCTTTATTGAAGATGCATCGCAGCCATTAGATTCAGAAGCTTTTAAGGAAATTAAAAAGAAGATGGAATATCTAGGAATTCAAATCATTTCCTCAAAATCCATCTAACACCTATTTTTAACC
>Ga0079223_10000609_pt1 | contig 18997 bp, 16 predicted proteins | sample Stecom2011_FD_75072 | JGI IMG/M metagenome (GOLD analysis project Ga0079223, IMG submission 75072) | Agricultural soil microbial communities from Utah to study Nitrogen management - Steer compost 2011 | ecosystem: Environmental > Terrestrial > Soil > Agricultural land | place: USA: Utah...
ATCAAATTGCCTTAAACGTATCGTCTATTGTGTACATGTTCCCGCTTAGTTTGAGCATGGCGGTGACTTTGCGGGTTGGCTTTGCCATAGGGTCGGAAAAACCGAAAGAAGCGATAGCAGCCTACCAGGTGGCGTTACTCATGGGAGTGACGTTTGCTACTATAAATGGTTTAGGTATGTGGCTTGGTGGGCGTTGGTTAGCGAGTTTTTATACGCAAAATAGCGATATTATTGAACTTGCTGGCACCTTACTTGGGTTGGCTGCTGTATTTACTATTTCCGATACCTTTCAAGCGATTGCAATGGGCGCCTTGCGTGGTTACAAAGACACGCGTGCGGCTATGATTGTCACTCTGCTCGCATACTGGCCGTTTGGGCTCAGTGTAGGGGTTATTTTGGGTTTAACCGACTTAGTACGGCCTGCAATGGGCCCAGCCGGTTTTTGGATAGGCTTTATTAGTGGCTTAAGTGTTGCCGCAGTGATGCTGACCTTACGATTGTTACGGGTTCATAAAAAATCTGTACGTTAATGTGATCGTTCACTTCGTTAAGTACGTAAGTGTTCAACAACCTGAGAGCTTGGGTATGCGACTTAGCATACCCAAGCGCCAGAGTTCATAAAGTAGCCAGTGAAATTGCAACAGGTCTGATCTGTCTGTATAATTGCTCGCGATTTAGCTTCTATATTACGTATTGTTAATGTTTGGTGGAGTTCTGCATGTCTCAAAAAACGCAGGGAGCTTATGGTTTCCGTGTCATTGCTTTTCGTATTGGAAACCTCATTAACCTACTATTGTTATTTGTAGCGTTAGGGCTTGCCAGTATGCATTCCACATGGGGTTTGGCGCTATTCATTGGCTTGCCAGCGGCTTTAGTGCCCCTGTGGTTATATAAAACCTTGGGCGACCATGTACTGGCGCGAGTGTCTTATGGTGTCAGCTTTATGCTGTTTTCGGCCTTGCACATTCATCAGAGCATGGGCTTTACCGAAGTGCATTTTGGTATTTTTGTGCTGTTAGCTGTGCTTATTTCTTTCCGTGATTGGCTGGTTATTGTGGTTGCTGCAGCTACGATTGCGGTACACCATTTATTATTCATGTATCTACAGCAAAGCGGCGCGCCTGTTTACGTGGTGCCGGTAGAAAATGCACGCTTGTCGATTATTCTTATTCATGCCGTGTATGTGGTCATTGAGTCGGCGGTGCTAGTGGTTATTTGCCGTACCAGCTTGCGTGAAGCCCAAGTAGGGCAAGCATATTTCGATATGACAGAAACACTAGTGCGTGAAGACGGCACTGTGGTGCTGACCGAACGTTGCCCAGAGCACAAATCACGCCGCTTAATACGCTTTAACCGCGTACTGCAAACCCTCCATGAAAGTATTGGTAGTGTTTCCCGTTCAGCAGTGCGTAACCGTACTGCTGCAGATGTATTGCAAAATGAGGGCGCACACCTAAGCGAAGGCATGCGTAATCAGCAAACTGAAGTTGAACGTATTGCAGCAGCAAGTGAAGAAATGACCTACAGCATTGGTGAAACAGAACAGCGTTCGGTTGAAGTTTTAGAAACGGCAAAAAACGCTGGCGAAGCCGCTCAGTCGGGTAAGGCTTCAGTAACTAAAACTCGGGTGTCGGTGGAAGATCTTGCCACTGTGTTAGAAGAGTCGCGTACTAAAGTAGAACACATGGCTGATTCAGTTCAAGAGATACAAAAAGTATTGCAAGTGATTGATGCAATAGCAGGGCAAACTAATTTATTGGCATTAAACGCGGCCATTGAGGCTGCTCGCGCGGGTGAAGCGGGGCGTGGCTTTGCTGTGGTTGCCGACGAAGTGCGTAATTTGGCGAGCCAAACGCAGGGCTCAACGGAACAAATTGAACGAAATATTGAGCGCTTAACCAGAACCAGCCAAGAGTCGGTTGTTGCAGTAAGTAACTGTTTAAATAAGCTTGATGAAACGCGCATTTTCTCTGAGGAAAGTGATGGCTGGCTGACGAGCATTGCAGAGCAGTCGGCTACGGTAGAAATAGCTATTCAAGATATTACCTATGCCTTGCAACAACAAAACCAAGCAAGCTCAAGTATTACGAAAAGTACGCAGTACTTGAACGACTTGTCGGCAGAACATTTACAAGATGCAGAGAAACTCGTTGAAACGGCAAACCAAGTAGCTGCTATTAGCGACCGCTTGACGCAAGAAACCACACGTTTTGTTTACGAGTAAAAAAGATGAATAAATTGAAGTTGCCACTTGCTGTGTTTGTAATATGGGTAGTGGCTTCGTCGGTTTATTTGTATGTTTGGGCATTTACCGATTACGGTTATTTTGACGAACAAAACCAATGGCTAGGGCTAACGGAAATGGCTCCAGCACAAACAAAATTACTGACTTACTTCGACCTTTCTGAAGTTGCAAGCGTAAACCAGCGGCTGCTGGTGCATATTCGCGAAACTGGCTGCCGCTGTAACGCTTATGCAGACCAACATGCTGATGATTTGTTAGCTGATGTTCAAGGGCAGCAAATTACCCTGACCGTCGCAGAAGCCAATGCGCTAAATATTTCTGTGCCTGCCACGCCAATGGTGGCGGTTTTCCAGTTAAAGGAAAGCACCGCCAAGCTAATTTATGCGGGGCCGTACGCTTCAGGGCCATTTTGCTCCGCCGATGACAGTTTCCTACCAGCCGTGCTTGGCGGTGGTTTAGATATTTCAGGCCCTTGGCTGAATGGCGGCGTAAAGGCGTGCCGCTGTGTGGTTACCAATGAATAGCTTAGCTTTATTTACGCCTTGCCCTAAGAACTTGACTAACATCGGCTAGGCTTAAGTCGCGAGCCTGCAACACCACCAATAAGTGATAAAGTAAATCGGCGCTTTCATTGAGTAATGCCTCGTCGTTTTGTGCAACCGCGGCAAGCGCAACTTCAACACCTTCTTCACCTACTTTTTGTGCGCAGCGACGAATACCGTCGGCAAATAGTTGCGCCGTATAGCTTTCTCTATTTTCGTTGCCCGTGTTACTGGCTGCTTTTCGAGCGGCTATGGTCTGCTCAAGTCTGCCGATTTCCTGAAAGGCGTAGGTGTTTTTTTGTTGCCAGCAAGAGTCGGTGCCTAAGTGGCAAGTTGGCCCTTGGGGGATAGCAAGTGCAAGTAGAGCGTCTTGATCGCAGTCGGCCACTAACTCAACCAAATCGAGTGTGTTACCTGAGGTTTCGCCTTTCATCCATAAACGCCCTTTGCTACGACTAAAAAACGTAACTTTGCCGCTGGTTACACTTTGCTCGGCGGCTTCGCGGTTCATGTAGCCTTGCATAAGCACTTGGCCAGTGTTTATGTTCTGTACCACACAAGGCAATAAACCGTTCATTTTCTGCCAAGCAAGAGAACTCAGTGCAAGGAAATCATGCAGTCTAGGTAATTGAATGAGGTTTTTATGTAATGCCGAAGCAATTAACGCACCTTCCACACCAGCCTGTTCAAACACATCACGTACATGTTCCATAGTGCCCGCCCCACCGGAAGCAACTAAAGGTACAGGACATATTTCACGAATAGCACGCAATTGCTTGATGTCGTAGCCATTACGAACGCCGTCTTGGTTCATGCAATTTAGAACAATTTCACCAACACCTCGGCGAACAACTTCAGCTACCCAGTCAATGGTTTGCCAAGTTGTTTTTTCAGTACGATGTTCGTCGCCGGTAAATTGAAACACCTCGTAGTTATTTGTTTCTGTGTTGTAGTGGCTGTCGATACCCACCACCACAGCGTGTGAGCCCAGTTCAGCAACGAGTTCGTTAATAAGATCAGGGCGGCGTAAAGCAGGTGAGTTTATAGATATTTTTGTTGCCCCCATGGCGAGCACCTCACGTGCTTGCTCAACAGATTGGATACCACCGGCGACAGTAAAGGGAATATTAATACGATCAGCAATGCGTTTGACCCAGTTTTTGTCGACTAAGCGATTATCTACAGATGCACTAATGTCATAAAAAACTAATTCGTCGGTACCTTCAGCAGCGTATTTTTCAGCTAAGGGCAGAATGTCACCAATGACTTCATGTTGCCGAAACTGTACACCTTTAACCACTTTGCCATTATTTACATCGAGACAGGCGATGATACGTTTTACCAACATTGGAGCGCCTCCGTAAGTGTGAATTGTTCTGTGAGTAATGCTTTTCCTAGTATAACGCTGTCGCATTGCACCGCTTTCAGTGCGGTTAATTCGGTTAAGCTGGCAACGCCCCCCGATGCTTGCCACTGCACCATAGGAAACTGCTGTTTAAGATCTGCATATAATTCCACATGGCTGCCGGTTAAGGTGCCGTCGCGGCTAATGTCAGTACAGAGTACATGGCGACAGCCAACTTCGAGAAATCCTTGTAAACAGGTTTCCAAGCTCATACTTGAGGCTTGCTGCCAGCCATGGGTGGCTAACAAGCGTTCGCCCTTGTCGTTAATGTTCACATCGAGGGCGAGGACAATGGCTTCCGCACCAAAGCGTTCGAACCACTGTCGTACTAATTCGGGTTGGGTAACGGCAAGTGAGCCAATAACCACACGCTGTACGCCAACAGCGAGCAATTGTTCGATATCAGCAGTGCTACGAATGCCACCGCCGACTTGAATGGGCAAGCCCGTTGCACGGGTAATATTGCCAATGAGCTCAAATTGTCTTTTCCCAGGGTCGCGTGCGCCATCGAGGTCGACCAAGTGTAAGTATTCAGCACCTGCGTTACGGTATTCTATTGCAATGGCGATTGGGTCTGTGTGGTAAGTGGTTTGTTGATTAAAGTCGCCATTGATCAAGCGCACCACTTGGCCGTTAATTAAGTCTAAGGCGGGTATCAGCATATTTAAAGCACTCCCTTGGTAGAAGGTAATTCGTTGCCTTCTTTACGAATAGCTTGGCGCAAAGCACGGCCGAACACTTTGAATAAGCTTTCAACCTGGTGGTGGCTATTTCCTTCGGTAGTGCTTAAGTGCAGGCTCACTTTCATGCTGTCGGCAAACGAGCGGAAAAAATGCGACACCATTTCAGTGCTCAACTCACCTACTTTGGGCTGTGAAAAGTCAGCCTTAAACTCTAGCCAAGGTCGGCCGGACAAGTCGATTAAACATTCAGCCCGGCATTCGTCCATAGGCAGAGCAAAACCGAAGCGGCCGATGCCTCGTTTATTACCAAGGGCTTTTGCCATGGCTTCGCCAAGTGCTAAAGCTGTGTCTTCTACTGTGTGGTGGTCGTCGATATGGAGATCGCCGGTTACTTCAACTTGTAACGAAAAGCCGCCGTGGGTGGCCACTTGTTCAAGCATGTGGTCAAAAAAACCTATGCCTGTGTTGAAAGCAAGTGGCTGGGGTTGATCAAGGTTTACGGCCACTTGAATATTGGTTTCACGGGTAATACGAGTGACTTCGGCACTGCGTTCGCCACCGATTAAAGTACGGACAATTGTGGGCCAGTTCATGGTTTCGCGATGATAACGAATGCCGCGAATACCCATGGCGGCGGCTAACTGTATGTCTGTGTCGCGGTCGCCTATAACGGCCGAACGGCGAAAGTCGACTTTGCCCTGCTGTAAATAGTTTTGCACCAAACCAAGCTTGGGCTTACGGCAACTGCAGTTTTGCTCTTCAAAGTGAGGGCAAATGAGTATGTCGTCGAATTCAATACCTTGGCTTGCAAATAGAGCCAACATGGCATTTTGTGGTATATCAAAGTCGTTTTGTGGAAAGCTTTTGGTACCTAAACCGTCTTGATTGCTAATCAGTACCAAGCTGTAGCCCTCGGCTTGTAGAGCTAATAAGGCGGTAACTACTTGAGGTTCGTAAACCAACTTGTCGAGGCGGTCCACTTGCTTGTCGCTTGCAGGCTCCTCAATAAGCGTGCCGTCGCGGTCGATAAATAAAATAGGTTTCATAGAGTAAAGTTCCGTAGCATGTCTATCAGTTGTTGATTTTCAGCAGGACTACCAATGCTGATGCGAATACATTGTTCTAAGTTAACTTGGTCCAACTGGCGCAATAAAATGCCCGCTTGTTGGCAATAACTCATCACTGCGTTAGCATTTTCGACCTGCAGTAAAATGAAGTTAGTGGTACTTGGGTAAACCTGCTGTACCCATGAAAATTGAGCGAGGGTGCTCGACAGTTGCTCGCGCTCAGCGACGGCTTCAATAACGTTTTGGCGCATATTAGTTAGCCCCATAAGGCCAAGTGCTTGTTCAGAAATTTGAATGCTAATGTCGGGGAGTGGGTAGGGCGCTAATACAGGTACCAAAGCTTGGATGATATGTTCATTTGCCAAAGTAAAACCAACCCGAATACCAGCCAAGCCAAAGGCTTTGGACAAGGTACGCAAAACCACTAAGTGCGGGTATGTGTTTATTTTACTGACCGAAGTGACGGCGGTGTTGCTCGCTTTGTTTACCTCAGCGTATTCAATATAAGCTTCGTCGACCACCACAATGGCTTTGCCTTCAGCAAGTTCGAGCACAGCGTCAATGTCGTCTGGGCTAAGTAAATTGCCCAATGGGTTCGATGGATTGCAAAGAAAGATAACCTTGACTGAGTTTTCACCTGCCAGCGCTGTACGAATGCTATCTAAGTCTAATTGCCAGCCGTTACTTTGTTGTACAAGAGGTACGGCTAAGGTTGCTGTGTTGTTGAGCTGCGCAGAAATAGTGTACATACCATAAGTGGGAGGGCAAATAAGTACGCTGTCGTTACCCGGCTCACAAAAGGCTCGAATCAGTAAATCAATGCCTTCATCGCTACCGCGGTGGCTCATCACTTGGTTGCTATTTACGCCGGCATAGTTGGCGTAGGCATTATTGACCGAACTCGATTGAAAGTTAGGGTAGCGGTTCAAATTGTCGGTGCAAATGGCATAGTCGCTTGTATAAGGTGATTCGTTGGCATTCAACCAAATAGAGCCGCCCGACATACTTCGCCGTGCTGACATATAAGGTGTCATACCTTGTAAATGAGGGCGTAAAAGAGAGCGCAATAAGCGTTGTATATTAGTCATTATTTGTTCCTTCTAAACTTGCCGAGGTGTCTAATTCAAAACGCTGGCTGTTTAAACGCACAGCAACCGCACGAGCATGAGCGTCAAGCTGTTCGAGCTCGGCTAAGGTCATAATCGTTTGACCAAGATTAGCTAAACCTTTGGGGCTCATGCTTTGTACCGTGTAGCGGCGATAAAAATCGAGCAAACCTAAACTGCTATAATTTCGAGCAAAGCCGTAGGTGGGCAGAACATGATTAGTGCCTGTGGCATAGTCGCCACCAGACTCTGGTGTATAGTGGCCAACAAAAATGGAACCCGCGTTAGTGAGTTGCGCTAAGGCAGCTTTTTGCTTATTGGAAGCAATTTGTAAGCTTAAATGTTCTGGGGCATAGCGCTGGCTAATAGCAATCGCTTCGGCAAGGTCGGTAGTGACAATTAAACTGCTTTTGGCTAAAGCTTGCTGAGCAATGTTTTGTCGGGGCAAAGCTTGCAGTTGCTGCTCAAGTTGCAGCTGAATAGCCTTAAGTAAAGTCAATGAAGGCGACAAACAAATGACTTGAGAATCGGCGCCGTGTTCTGCTTGCGAGAGTAAATCTGCAGCGACAAAGGCAGGTTCAGCGGTTTCGTCGGCGATAACTAACAGTTCACTGGGACCTGCGGGTAAATCAATAGCGGGGCCATTGATTAGCTGGCTAACTTGCTGTTTCGCTGCGGTGACGAAACTGTTTCCAGGGCCAAATATTTTATCAACGGCTGGAATGGTTTCTGTACCAAAGGCCAGAGCTGCAATAGCCTGAGCACCACCGGCGAGCACCACACGAGTAACGCCACATTTCATTGCGGCGTACGCCACTGCTGGCGAAAGTGCGCCCAATTTGTTTGGCGGTGTAACTAATATACGTTCACGGCAACCTGCTAACTGCGCAAGTACACCGAGCATAAGTACGGTGCTTGGTAGTACTGCTGTGCCACCTGGAATATATAAACCGACTGCATCAAAGGGGGTAAATTTCAACTCACAAACAACCCCTTGGCTTGTTTCCGTGGTTAAGTTTTTTGGCTGTTGCAAGGCATGAAAACAACGAATGTTTTCATAAGCGAGGTCAATCGCCGTTATGACATCGCTGCTTAATGATTCCGCTAGTGTGGCGTCGAGCGTTATAGTTCGACTAGAAACCCCATCAAATTTTTCTGTATAGCTTGCGAGGGCCGTGTCGCCGCCAACGCGAACACTGGCGATAATATCAGCGACTTGTTGTTGTAGCTGAAGGTTTTCTTGTTGAGCTGGCCGAGCCAGTAGACTACTTTGACTGTCGGCATTGAGTTGTGACCAGATCGTTGGCGTAGGCACTGTGGTGAGTTTATTTTTCATCCTGGTAGCCTCTAACTCATCATTTTTTCTATGGGCATGACTAAAATAGAGCTGCAGCCTAACTTTTTGAGTTGCTCCATAGTTTCCCAAAATAGGTTTTCAGTACTTACTACATGCATGGCGACTTGGTCGTCGGAGTAGCTGAGCGGCAAAATAGTTGGTCGTTCAGCACCTGGCAAAATTGCGGACACTTGAACAACTTTGTCTTTGGGAGCGTGCAACATAATGTACTTACTTTCTTTAGCCAATTGGACACCGTCGAGTCGTGCCAATATTTGATCGACTAAGGCTTTTTTATCACTGGGTAAGTCGCCATTACGCTGAATAAGCTTTACTTGTGAACGAAAGATAACGTCTTGTTCCTTTAAGCCATTCGCTTCTAACGTGGCACCGGTAGACACTAAGTCACAAATTGCATCGGCAAGGCCTGCGCGGGTAGCCACTTCAACCGAACCCGTGAGCATAACGGTTTGTGCATTAACGCCTTGCTGACGCAAAAAAGCTTCGGTAAGTCGCGGGTAAGTAGTAGCTATTTTTGTACCTGCCAAGCTTTGTAAGCCGTTATATGGCTGCTCTTTTGGTGTCGCTAAACTGAGCCGGCAGAAACCAAAGTCGAGTCGCCGCAGTGAACGAAAACAGGCAGCTTGTTGTTTAAAGCTTCGTTCCAAGCGCTCTTCTTCCAGTACATTTTCACCGACAACACCTAAGTCGACGACGCCGTCCATAACTAAACCGGGAATGTCGTCGTCACGCACTCGCAATAAATCAATAGGGTGGCTGGTGCTGTGGGCTATAAGGCGCTGTTCGTGCAAGTTAAATTTAATCCCGCAAGCGGCTAAAAGATTAAGTGTTTCTTTACTCAGGCGACCTGATTTTTGAATGGCGACAGTAAGGCGTTGTGTATCTGTCATAGTGTTATCCTTGTTTTAAAACGAAAAAACCCCGGGAAGATTTCCTTCCCGGGGTTTATTTTTACTCTTGGAAGGTACCTTGCTAATGAGCGGTACCTTGCCTTAAGAGAGATGATTAAAAGTTGAAAATCAGCAAAATAAGACCAGACCGCTATGATAATGGCGGTGATGGTGATGAATATATGATGAGTTGTATTAAGTGGACATTTTCATTTCTCCGTTAAGGCCAACTTGCTGAAGGTGTATAGATGCTAGCCGGAATTAAAACTGGAAGTAAAGAAAAATAATTACTTATTAAGCAGAAAACAAAACTGGTTGATTTTTAGGCAGTTCGGCCGATATAAAGGTATGCTATTTAAAAGCAGGGGCAGTGGGTGAATCTCGCTGTGACATTGTGAGGGGAGAAAATGGCCAGCCAAGACTTAATTTTTCCGCTACTACCGAGAAACACGACGGTGGCGGTAAATAGTGAATTAGACAAAGTAACTCAGTTACAGAAAAAACCGAAAATTAAAGGTGTTTCCTCGGAAGAAGAAGGTGACGAAACACAACAAGCTCGGGTGCAAGAGCGCCAAAAGCGACAGCAAGAAGAGCGCCGTAAGCGTGAACAAAAAGAGCAGCAAGCTGAAGACGCGAAGCCACTGACAGCGAAGCAAGCTGAACTAGAGTCGCGTGAACGTGGCGTTGATCCCGATAGTAGCAAAGGCCAAAACTTAGATACGTTTGCCTAAGTGAAAGCCTATGCACTTACTATTTGGCGTGTAATACGTGGCATGGTGAGGGTAAAGCAAGTGCCCTTACCGAGGTTGCTCGTGACACTAATGTCGCCATGTAGCTTTTGTCGCACTAGGTTGTAAACAATCGACATACCAAGGCCGGTGCCGCCAGCATTGCGTTTGGTGGTAAAGAAAGGGTCGAATAACTTGGTTAAAGTTTGTTCGTCCATTCCCGCACCATTATCACAAAACTGAATAAGAATATTGTCGTCAGGGATTTTCTTGGCGCTTATCGTAATCGTACCTTCCTTACCATCGAATGCATGACGAATAGCATTCGTGGTTAGGTTAGTAATAATTTGTGCCATGGCGCCTGGTGTGGTGAGCATGGTTATATTTTGTTCACTTGCTATTTTGTAGTCGATACCAACACGACGCAATTCAATCGACAAGGTCGACATAACTTCTTCAAGGTATTTGTGTAGATCAATCTCACGCCGTTCGGTGACCATTTGGTCTACTGCCACTTGCTTAAAGTTACTAATTAACCGTGCTACTCGCGCGAGATTACGCTCGGTGAGTTGTAAGGACTCTGCTGCCTTGGAGAGGAAATTATCGAGCTGATCTTTAGTTAGCTGACCTTGCTCAATATCACCTATAAGGATTTCACGACGGTCATTTAACATGGTTGTGGCCGTTAATGCCACGCCAAGTGGCGTATTTACTTCGTGGGCAACGCCAGCAACTAAGTTACCTAAGGCCGCCATTTTCTCTGATTCGACTAGCTTATCTTGAGCGTCATGCAGTTCTTCGAGCGTACGCATAAGCTGCGTGGCAGTTTTACGCTTATTGTAGTAAAGCAAAATACTGAGAAGTGCAAAAAACAGCGCAACAAATAAGCCAATGCCTATGTAAAGAAGAATGTCGCGTTGGCGATTAATCGTTTGTTCACGACTGTCTAATAGCGCGACTTGTTCGGCAATTGCGTGGCGTTGATCACGCAACACCTGTTGCTGAGTAGAAAGAGTGTTTCGGTTAAGTGCAATGCGGTCCGCTAAAACGTCACTTTCTTGCTGCTTTTCTTGTAGCTGTTGTTCCTTACTCACAAGTTCTTGTTGTTGCGACTCGAGAGCTAGTTGTGAAGCTTGTAGCGATTGTTGAATAACAGAGAGTTGCTCTTCTCGGGAAAATAATCGCATGCGCTGTTCATCAAGTTCACGTAGTAAACGGTTGAGCGTACTTTGCTGTGAGTCCATGACTAATTGTTTGTCTTCCAATGAACCGGCCTGCGCGCGCAGTACCGAGTCACGCTCTTCGATAGCTGATTCAAGCATAGTAATGCGTTCATGGAGCTGGCTTTGGCGTTGTTGGTTAACGGTAAGCTCATCTTCTAACTCGGCTATTTGGGTTAGAGTCGTTTGTAATTCCTGTTGCTTACGGCGATATGCCACAGCCATTTCCAATTCCATACCGCGTAGCATAAGAAGGTCGTTTGACGGCACCATACCGGCTTCAGCAATGCGATCGCTATTAACTTGAAAGGCTAACCGGCTTTGTCGTGAAGAAAGTAAATTGATCATAACTTCTTCTCGGCCCGTGGCACCTTCGGTAATAACCAATATTTGATTGTTGCGTGCTAATTGAGCAATAGCGCTTAGCTGCGATAAGGAGCGAGTGCCCACATACAATACATCCACGTCGGATATTTGGGTAAGACGTTGAATGGCCCGCACGTGCACATCTAAGCGGCGAACTTGAGATAGTGGTGTTTCGCGTAGAGCGCGGTAAACAGAGTCTGCGTCCATTACGCCAATGACGAGTTGCTGGCGCTGAGCTTCATTCGGCCAAGTTACATAACGAATGACAGATGTAAGGTAAGTGGCGCGTAATTCGTCGTCGCTTATGTCTGCCACATCAATAGCATAGGCATTAAAGCTAGTAATAAAACTGGCAAATATAAGTAAAAAAGCTGTTACAAGCTGCTTGCAGCAACGAACCATGCGTGTACCCTGTATGTCTTGAGCCAATATATTGTTAAAGCGTAGCACATTTGCCTTATGAGCCGTATATCTGATGTTTTTCGTGCCGATGGTGCGTTAAGTAAAGCCTTACCTGATTTCCAACCCCGTGAAGCCCAACTGCAAATGGCGACGGCGATTCAGGCATTGAAAAAAGTGGGTGACCAACTTGTTGTTGAAGCCGAAACCGGCACGGGTAAAACCTTTGCTTATGTCGCTCCCGCACTATTAGGTAGCGGTAAGGTTATCCTTTCAACGGGCACACGAAACTTACAAGAGCAGCTTTATCATAGAGATATGCCACGCCTACGGGAAGTGCTAGGGCCCGAAAAGGTGGTGACTTTACTAAAAGGTCGGTCGAACTACCTGTGTATACAGCGTTTAGAGCAATTTAGCGCCCACCCTGGTGGTGGCCACGATGACGCCATAAAACAGCTGAAAGTAGTGCGTATGTGGGCGAACGAAACGAAAAGCGGTGATATTGGCGAGCTTTCTGCGTTACCTGAAGATGCAATTATTTTACCGCTGATTACCAGTAACCAAGACAACTGCTTAGGCCGCGAATGCCCTCATTATGAGGACTGTTACTTGGTTAAAGCCCGAAAAGACGCTCTCGAAGCAGATATTGTGGTAGTTAATCACCATTTGTTTTGTGCCGACCTGGTTTTAAAAGACACCGGCTTTGGTGAACTTATTCCCGCAGCAGACTTGGTGGTGTTCGACGAAGCACACCAGTTACCCGAAATTGCGAGCCAATATTTCAGCGACACTGTGTCCACACGACAAGTGACGGAACTATGCCGCGACTTAGAAACAATTTATCAAACTGCGGTGCGTGACGCTCGCGCCATGTCGCAAATGGCGAAACAAGTAGAGCGTAGTGCTAAAGATTTACGCCTGCAGTTTAAGCTTGACCCTGAACGTGGCAATTTACGCCAAATAATGAATGAAGATAAAGTAACAAATGGTGTATCGGAACTTGAAGAAAAGCTAGAAAACCTATTGCGAATTTGTAATACCCACGTTGGCCGCGACAAAGCACTTGACCAAGCCATTGAACGTTTAGAGTTGCTGTTAAAACGATGGTCTGAAGTGTTTGCTATTGAGCGTACTGGGTTTAGCTTTTGGTATGAAAGTTCGCGTTACCATGTCAGCTTCCACCGTACGCCGTTGTCTGTGGCTGAACCCTTTAGCCGAGTCATGGCAGAACAGCAGGCCCGTTGGGTATTTACCTCGGCAACGCTAACCGTAAATAATAGCTTCGAGTACTTTAATCAGCGACTTGGTTTAAATAAGCCCGCGACTTTGCAGTTAGAAAGCCCTTTCGACTTTGCCCAACAAGCTTTACTTTGCTTGCCCCGTTATTTACCTGAGCCCCACGAACGTAGCATGGTAGACACCCTAACCGAGATCACATTAAAAATTGTGGCAGCGAACCATGGTGGCAGTTTTATTTTATTTACTAGCCATCGTATGTTGCAAGCAGTGGCTAAACGGCTTGAAGGGAAAATGGATCGTCAACTACTGGTGCAAGGAACAACGTCAAAGAGGGATTTAATCGACGCTTTCACCGAGGCGGGTGATGCCGTGTTGTTGGGCACCAGTTCATTTTGGGAAGGCGTTGACGTGGCGGGTAATGCGTTACGTTGCGTGCTGATTGATAAGCTGCCGTTCGCCTCGCCTGATGACCCTTTATTACAAGCGCGGGTGGAAGACTGTCGCCGCCGTGGGCGCGACCCATTTAATGAAGTACAGTTACCACAAGCGATACTCGCAATGAAACAGGGCGCAGGGCGTTTAGTACGGTCAGTGAATGATGAAGGCGTGCTGATTATTTGTGATAACCGTTTAGTGACGCGTAATTATGGTCAGCTGTTTTTAAGTAGCTTGCCACCTATGGGGCGTACGCGTTCGTTAGAAAAAGCTTTAGCATTTTTAAGCCGTAAGCCAGCAATAAGTTCTGCTACAATACCGGCAAAATTAGAGACCTTGGAAGAGGATTAAGCTTTGCGTTTATTGGCCATAGACACAGCAACAGAATATTGCTCGGCGGCTTTTCGTGATCGTTCACAAGAAGTATGCCGCGGAAAAGAAGCGCCACGGCAACATGCCGCTTTAATTTTACCTTTTGTACAAGAGGTATTAGCAGAAGCTAAAGTTGGCTTAGCAGAGCTTGATGGTATTGTGATTGGCCGCGGCCCGGGTAGCTTTACCGGTGTACGTATTGCAGCGGGTATCGGCCAAGGTTTAGCCTTTAGTCAAAATTTACCCGTAGTTGGCGTTTCAAGTTTGCAAGCGCTGGCGCAACAGGCGTATCGTAAACATGGTGTAACTCATGTTGTAGCGGCGATTGACGCGCGCATGGGCGAGGTCTATTTCGGAACTTACGTGTTGGCTAAAGGTCTGATGCAACAGGTAACAGAAGAAATAGTAGGGCCGCCAGAACGTATGGTTTTACCTAGCTTAACGAAGGATCAAGCCGTGGTATGGCATGGTGTTGGTACTGGGTTTGTTACTTATCCGGAACTGACAACAATACGAGGCACAAAAAATTCGATTGTTGGCTTAGATGACGTTCGTTTACCGCATGCAGAAGATATGCTGGCTTTAGGGTTAGCGGAGCTTGTGGCGGGTAAAGGTGTTGCCGCAGAAGAGTTTGAAGTGCATTATGTACGTAATGAAGTAACCTGGCAGAAATTGCCGGGCCGTACATAACACGCCTTTGACGAGCCTTATTTGCTATGACGTCTGTAGATACCTCACTCACTGCTAGCGCATTTTTAAGCTCCACTCGTACGGTGGCGCGAGACACAGTGGCGGCCTCGCAAAATCAGTTGTTACGGCGAGAACCTTTCCTTGATAGCAGTAAAAGTGCGCTGGAAGCTGCAGTGCAAGAACGCGCCCAAATTGACTATGATCAACCGGCCGAAAGCGAACAACGAGCGGTTGGTCACTACAAAGCGATAGCTACCTATGCGCAACGCGATCAGTTGCAACAAATGGTGGGTATCGACGTTTACGTGTAAGTGTCGGAGGTAGTTATAATGTTCTCCATTCAAATGAAAAACCTATTTCGTGTGGCCGTTATACTTGGCGGAGCCGTTGCGCTTACAGCTTGTGCAGCACGTTATCCAGAAGCCATTCGTGGTGACGACAGTGTTATTGTGCCGTATAAACAAGCTATAAAAGACCCTGATGCTGGGATTGGTAGCTCGGCACGCTGGGGCGGAATTATTGCCAACGTTACGAACAAAGAAAGCATGTCGGTAATTGAAGTGGTGCACATGGAGTTACGGGGCACAGGACGCCCGATTGCTGATGAAAATAGCTTAGGCCGATTCCGCGTTCATGTGAATGGGTTTATTGACCCAGAAGTATATGCGCCTGGCCGTTTAATCACTGTATATGGCCACTACGTGGGTAAAGAAGCAGGTGAAATTGGCGAGTTTTTGTATGACTTTCCATTATTGCAAAGCGAAGGCGTGCACTTATGGCGCGTACAAGAACAAAATCAACGAGTTGACGTGATGTTCCATTATGGCTTCGGGCACCCGTATTACCGTTACCCTTATTATGGCCCTAGTTATTACCCTCGTTGGGGGCAAGTGCGGCCGAGTGCGGGCGATAGCCTAAAGCAAGGGCCGCGCGTGCAAGGAACTCGTGGTAGCAAAGGCAGTTCAGACGCACAAGAATGAATGATGTAACTTTTAATATTGCAGGTATGCAGTTAGCTGGCTTGGTAACGAACGAACCAAGCCAGTCGCCCACCTTAGCCCTGCATGGTTGGCTTGATAATGCCGCTAGTTTCCTTCCTTTAATGGCCCTACTCACTGAACGACCTGTTGTTGCTCTCGACCTTCCCGGCCATGGGCTTTCTGACCACCGAGCTGTTGGCGCAGCCTATTACTTTGTTGAATGGGTCGCTGATATTGTCGAACTGATTGAACAGCAAGGCTGGCAAAATGTGCATTTACTTGGCCATAGTATGGGTGGTTTTATTAGCCAGTTAGTCGCAAGTGTTATTCCAGAGCGCATTCAATGTGTTACTTTAATAGAAGCATTTGGTTTACTGACTTTTGAAGCCGATCAAACTCGAATTAAATTAGCTGTTGCATTAGCTGAAAGACGAGCGCTTGCAGCGAAAAAAGCCCCTGTTTATAGAGAAAAAGAACGCCTTATTCGTTTACGTGCTGAAACCAGTGTATTAACCGCTGAACAAGTTGCGCCTATTGTTGAACGAAATTTGTATGCCGTAGAAGGCGGTTGGAGCTGGCGCGTTGACCCACGCGTACGTTTAGGCTCACCGTTTCGCTATACGTTAGAGCAAGCAGATGATTTAATGGCGGGCATTCAGTGCCCGGTGCAACTTATTCGTGGTCAAACGGGCTTTAAAGACCTTGATAAAGCACTGTTACGTTGGTCTACAGAAGTGAAAAAGCTTCAAGTGAATACGTTAACGGGTGGTCATCACGTACATTTAGAGTGCCCAACGGACGTTGCAATGGAAATTAACGCATTTCTTCAGCAACAGAGCTGAGAAACTAGGATTCACTGGTCGGATATGCCAAAATATTCACCAATAGGTGGTTTGGGTGAGCTGTTTGCCTCGCTAGATAAACTAAAACGAAGATAAGAATAAAAAGAGCAGGAGCAAATACTGTGGAAAAAATATGGCAGAAACGTTACCCAAATGGCGTCCCCAACGAAATTGATGCTGATCGTTATGCGTCGTTGCTGGAAATTTTTGAAGAGAGCAGCAAAACTTACGCGGATCGCCCAGCATTTGTAAATATGGACCGCTACATCACCTTTAAAGAGCTTGATGAGCTGTCAAAAACTTTTGCGGCTTACTTGCAAAGTATTGGCTTAAAAAAAGGCGACCCCGTTGCCATTATGATGCCGAATTTATTGCAATACCCAGTAGCTATGTTTGGAATTTTGCGTGCGGGTATGGTGGCGGTTAACGTAAACCCTCTGTATACGGCACGTGAACTTAAGCACCAGCTTGTCGACTCGGGTGCGAAAGCCATTATTATTTTGAAAAACTTCGCCACTACGCTGGAAAAAATTCAGCATGAAGTGGATTTAAGCCATGTGGTTGTGACAGCAATTGGTGACTTATTACCGGCGCCGAAGCGCTGGGTAGTTAACTTTGCGGTGCGTTACATTAAGAAAATGGTGCCTGCATATAGCTTAGATAACACCGTTGAGTTTAATGCCGCATTGGCGGAAGGTGCGCGCCATAGTTATACCCGGCCAGCCATTGTGGGTAGTGATATTGCCTTTCTACAATATACGGGTGGTACTACGGGAGTGTCGAAGGGCGCTATGTTAACGCACCGTAATATGGTGGCAAACCTGGAACAGGTTTCTGCGGTGATTAATCCGCTGGTTGAAAATGGTGAGGAAGTGGTGATTACGGCATTGCCGCTTTATCATATCTTTGCTTTAACGGCGAACTGCCTAACCTTTATGAAGCATGGCGGTTTGAACGTATTAATTACCAACCCGCGCGATATGCCAGGCTTTGTGAAAGAACTGGCGAAACACAAATTTACTGTTATTCCAGGTGTAAACACCTTGTTTAATGGCCTATTACATACGCCAGGCTTTAGCGACTTAGACTTTTCTAAGTTAAAGGTTGCCTTAGGTGGTGGTATGGCAGTACAACGTGCTGTGGCTGAAAACTGGGCTAAGGTAACAGGTACTGTATTGTTAGAAGGGTATGGTCTTACTGAGTGTGCGCCCGTAGTTACCACTAATCCGTATGACATTGAGCATTACACGGCGAGTATTGGTATCCCGCTCCCTTCTACTGATTTGAAAATCGTTGATGACGATGGCAATGAAGTACCTATGGGTGAAGCCGGAGAAGTATGGGTAAAAGGCCCGCAAGTGATGGCTGGCTACTTAGGCCGCCCAGAAGCTACAGCTGAGTCGATTAAAGACGGTTGGTTTGCTACGGGTGATATGGGGACGGTAGACGAGCACGGTTTTTTCCGCATTGTCGATCGGAAAAAAGACATGATTTTAGTGTCAGGTTTTAACGTCTACCCGAACGAAATTGAAGATGTGGTGGCAAGCCACCCGAAAGTGCTGGAAGTGGCGGCGATTGGTGTACCGCATGAAGCTTCTGGTGAAGTGGTGAAAGTATTTGTTGTGAAAAAAGACGATTCACTCACAGAGCGCGAATTACGCGACTATTGCCGAGAAAATTTAACGGCCTATAAAGTGCCGAAATTGGTTGAATTCCGTGATGAGCTTCCGAAAACCAACGTGGGTAAAATACTACGCCGCGCGTTAAAAGAAGAGTAATGAATGGTTAAAACATACCGCATGATAAACGCCACCAAAGACTTGGTGGCGTTTTGCGATCTGGTTCAAGAAACAGGTTGGTTAGCACTTGATACTGAATTTGTTCGTACCCGTACTTACTACGCTAAACTTGGTTTAGTACAGCTTTGGGCTGGTGGTGAATGGCTGATAGTTGACCCGTTAAATGGAGTTGATATCAGTCCACTATGGCAACTGCTTAATCAAGACAATGTGCTCACGGTGATGCATGCAGCTGGTGAGGACTTAGAAATTATTAATCAGCAGTGCGCTGGTGCGCCGCGACAAATGTTCGACACCCAAATTGCTTGGTCATTTCTTAATGACGGTGCGCAAATTGGTTATGCCGGCATGGTAGAGAATATGTGCGGAGTAACATTGGATAAGTCGCTGTCGCGTACGGACTGGTTGCATCGTCCGCTTACTGAAGCGCAACTTGATTATGCTGCTGCTGATAGTTTGTACCTTGCCCAAGTGTACCCTGAACTAAAAAAACGTATTGAAGCGTCACCGCAATATGAGTTTTTTGTGCAAGAGTGTGCTTTTCAAGTTGAAAAACGCAGCCGGAAAGTTAACCCGGAATTTGCATGGCGAGAAGTGAACGGTTTTGCGCAAATGAAAGGCGTTGAACGTGG